>ERZ773060.48-NODE-48-length-70346-cov-5.05849_pt1 | contig 70346 bp, 63 predicted proteins | sample MGYA00580628_ERZ773060 | MGnify/ENA primary metagenome ERZ773060 (study PRJEB29015, sample SAMEA2738019) | human oral metagenome | biome: human oral; feature: human-associated habitat; material: dental | place: China | collected 2045 ... | reverse complement strand
TTAAAATCACACCCAAAGCTAACCACAAAGCACAAACCATTTTCAGGCTGCCTCATTCTGCACACAAAAAGCAGCCTGAAAATAAAAAACCGCTTTTCAGGCTGCCTCAACCACCCCCATCACTTAAACAGCAACATCAACACCAACACCAGCGCAATCACCCCCAGCCAAAAATTCTGCCGCCGCTGGCTGTGAATCAAATGCAGCGTTGCCTGCCGCATTTCATCCTGTTTTTTCTCGTCCACCAACGCTGCCACTTTGCGCGGCAAGCTAGGCAAAATCTCCGCCCAATCAGGCGCTTCATGCTTCAAATTTTTCAACAGCGCGCGCACGCCAATCTGCCCGTCCATCCATTTCACCAAAAACGGTTTCGCCGTTTGCCACAAATCCAAATCAGGGTCTAGCTGCCGCCCCAAGCCCTCAATGTTCAACAGCGTTTTTTGCAGCAACACCAGCTGCGGCTGAATTTCCACATTAAAACGTCGGCTGGTTTCAAACAACCGCATCAACACCAAGCCAAACGAAATCTGCGACAACGGCTTGTTAAAAATCGGCTCGCACACCGTGCGCACCGCCGCTTCCAAATCCTCCGCCCGCGTATCAGGCGGCACCCAGCCGCTTTCAATGTGCGCCGTTGCCACTCGATGGTAATCGCGGTTAAAAAACGCCAAAAAGTTAATCGCCAGATAACGCTTGTCATACTCCGTCAGGCTGCCCACGATGCCGAAATCCAGCGCGATATACCGCCCGTCTGCCGCCACCAAAATATTACCGGGGTGCATATCGGCGTGGAAAAAGCCGTTGTTGAACACCTGCGTGAAAAAAATCTCCACGCCGTAACGCGCCAGCTGTTTCAAATCGATGCCCTGCGCTTTCAGGCTGCCGATATCCGAAATCGGCGTGCCGTCCATCCATTCAATCGTCAGTACCTCGCGGCTGCAATAATCAAAAAACACCTGCGGCACAATCAACTTATCGCTGTCGGCAAACTGCCGCCCCAGCTGGCTGGCGTTCGCCGCCTCGCGCATCAAATCCAGTTCATCGTGCAAATATTTGTCAAACTCCGCCACCACCTCGCGCGGCTTCAACCGCTTGCCGTCGGCAAACACGCGCTCAATCCACGTCGCCGCAAAGCGCATCAACGCCAAGTCCTGCTCAATCACGCCCAGCAAATTGGGGCGCAACACCTTCACCGCCACCGCTTCGCCGCTAAACAGCCGCGCCCGATGCACCTGCGCAATGGACGCGCTTGCCACAGGCTCGTCGCCAAATTCTGCATACAATTCATCAATCCGTCGCCCCAGCGATGCTTCAATTTGCTGGCGCGACAACGCTGCAGCAAACGGCGGCACTTTATCCTGCAACCTTGCCAATTCCGCCGCGTAATCAGGCGGCAGCAAATCGGGGCGGGTGGAAAGCACCTGCCCCAGCTTCACAAAAATAGGCCCTAGGCTTTCCAACGCCAAGCGCAGCCGCACAGGCAACGGCTCGGCAGCAAACTGCTGCGATTTGGGCAACCGCAACGCCAATTTTTGCAACCAGCGCAAGCGAATATGCGGCGTAACCATATCGGCCAAACCATAGCGATACAGCGTTTTCAGGATAACGGCGGGGCGGGAAAACCATTTCATAGCGGGCAATCGTGAGTGAACAAGAAAACGCGATTATAAAGGTTTTGCGGCGGTAGGATGGTTTTCAGGCTACCTATTCGTGTTATCAATAGGCAGCCTGAAATGAAACATCGGCGTATAACGCTTTTCAGGCTGCCTATCCATCCCCGAATAGGCAGCCTGAAAATCAACTTCACACTACTGGCTCAACACATCCACGCCTTTGGGCGGAGTAAACGTGAACGCGCTACGCGATAAATTGGGCTTTAAGTTCACGCCGCCAAAGCTGATGCTGGTTTGGTTGCCGAAGCTGTCTTTCAACTCCATCGCCGCCAGCGTGTCGCCTTTAAAGCCGATGCGGATAAATTGATAGCCCGCGTTGTTTTTCTTCGGCGTGGCGAGCACATAATCCACGCCGTTTTTGCTGCCGTCTTCTTTGAGCGAATAGCTGGCATCCAGCGCGGTTTTGTTAGACAAAATGGCGGCGGGGCTGTCGCCAATGGCTTGGTTTTGGTCGGACTTGGTAACTTGTTTTAATTCAACGTCATACAGCCAAATGGTTTTGCCATCGCCCACAATCGTTTGCTGATAAGGCTTGGTGTATTCCCAGCGGAACAGTCCCGGCCGCAAGATTTTGAAACTGCCTGAGCTGGTTTGCGTTTTCTTTTTGCTGCGCACAGTTTGCGTGAACGAGCCACTGATGCCGTCTGCATCGTCGTTAAACTTTTTCAGCGCATCAATCGCGCCCGCTTGGGCTTGAGCGGCAAACGCGGTAAGCAAGGCGGCGGCGAATAGGGTTTTCCAAGTTTTCATCGTTTTAATCCTTATGGTTGCGTTACAATATAAGAACCTGTATTCACCTTTTATGCTATCTCATGAATACAGGTTCTAACGAGCAGCGCGGATATTAGTTACTTTCAGGCAGCCTGAAAAGCCTGCCGCGCTGTGTAAAGCGTGTTATGCACGCTAAGTCATTAAATCCAAACAATAAAATTCATTTTGTTTTACTCAATTTTAAACCATGCGCCATTTTTATACCGAGCTAGAACGCGCCTTGCGCGAAACCGACCCCGCCGCCAAATGTGAGCAAACCTTGTCGCTGTATGCCGCCTATCAGGCAGGCAGCCTGAAAATGGTAAACGACCGCCCCGCGCTGGACATTCAAATCGCAGGCCGCCCCGCCCGCCCCGAGCTGGTGCCCGCCACGGCGGTGGATAAGCGCAAAACCAGCACGGCAGAGGGCTACGCGGCGATGTTGCACGCGATTGCGCACATTGAATTTAACGCGATTAACCTTGCGCTGGATGCTGCGTATCGTTTTCGCACGCTGCCTGCGCCGTTTGCGGAAAACTGGCTGCAAGTCGCCAAGGAAGAATGCGAACATTTTGCGCTGATGCGCGCGCGGCTGAACGCGCACGGCTACGACTACGGCGACTTTGCCGCGCACGCGCATTTGTGGGACATGGCATACAAAACGGCATACGACCCTTTGCTGCGGATGGCGTTGGTGCCGCGCGTGTTGGAAGCGCGCGGGCTGGATGTTACCCCCGCCATCCGCGCCAAAGTGGCGCAGCGCGGCGATGCGGAAACCTGCGCGGTGCTGGATATTATTTACCGCGACGAGGTAGGACACGTGCGCATCGGCAACCATTGGTATCAACACCTTTGCCGCGAGCGCGGACTAGACCCGCAAGAGCTGTTCCGCCGCCTGCTGCGCCGCTACGATATGTTTATTTTTCGCGGGCATGTGAACTTAGAAGCGCGCGAGCAGGCGGGGTTTAGCGCGTTTGAATTGGCGATGCTGGAACATTTTGAGGCGAGTTTGAAGGCATAAGCAGCCAGTCCATTCCCTGTTCCAACCACACCGAACACATTTTCAGGCTGCCTTTGCTTATGCCTGAAAGCCCAAAGTGGCAACGAAGTCAAACCGCGTTTACAAGCATTCATAAAACCCAAACCTTTTCATCCATCCCACAAGGCAGCCTGAAAATGCCCCAACCCTTCTACATCGCCGCAGGCGCAATCATCGGCGCGCTTATCCGCTGGCAGCTTGCCGCATGGTTTAACCCCAGCTGGGCAGCATTGCCGCTAGGCACGCTGTTGGCAAACCTGCTGGGCTGCTTTGCCATTGGTGCAACACTCGCGCTCAATCTGTCCACCAACATCAAACTGTTCCTGATTACTGGCTTGCTCGGCAGCTTAACCACGTTTTCCACCTTTGCCGCCGAATTGGTGCAACTGAGCCAACGCCAGCAATGGCAAAATATGTTTACCGCGCTGCTGCTGCATTTGGGCGGCGGCGTGGGCGCGGTGGTATTGGGCGCGTGGTTGGTGGGCAAGATGGCGCGATGATGGCAACAAAGGCAGCCTGAAAACGGAAAAACACGTTTTCAGGCTGCCTTTTATCACTGGGCAAACTCAATCGCTCATCACATCGCCCCGTAATTCGCCCCGCCGCCGCCCTCGGGGCAAGTCCATTCAATGTTTTGCGTGGGGTCTTTAATGTCGCAGGTTTTGCAGTGCACGCAGTTTGCCGCGTTAATCTGCAACCGCGCCGCGCCGTTTTCCTGCACGATTTCATACACACCAGCGGGGCAATAGCGCGTTTCGGGCGAGGCGTATTCCTCCCAGTTCACATCCAGCATCAAGCGCGGATGGCGCAGGCGCAGATGCACGGGCTGGTTTTCTTCATGCGCCACATTCGCCAGCTGCACACTGCTGAGTCGGTCAAACGTAATCTTGCCGTCGGGCTTGGGGTAATCAATCGGCTGGCAGGCGGCGGCTTTTTTCAGGCTGCCGTGGTCGGTGCCGTGGTGTTTGAGCGTCCACGGTGTGCGCCCTTTGAGCAGGTAAAACTCCAAGCCCGCATAAATCATCGCGGGGATTAAGCCCCATTTAAACGCAGGGCGGATATTGCGCGCCTGATGCAATTCTTGATACAGCCAACTGTTTTTAAACAAAATTTCGTAGGCATCGGCTTGTTTACCGCTTTCAGGCTGCCCATCGCCCAAATCATCCAACAAGGGGAAAATAGCTTCTGCCGCCAGCATCGCCGATTTCATCGCGGCGTGCGAACCTTTGATGCGCGGCACGTTTAAAAAGCCCGCGCAATCGCCCACCAACGCGCCGCCTGCAAACGCTAAATGCGGCAAACTCTGCAAACCGCCTTCCACCAACGCCCGCGCCCCATACGCCACGCGCCGCCCGCCTGCCAGCATTTTGCGGATTTCGGGGTGCAACTTAAACCGCTGCAATTCCTCAAACGGCGACAGATAGGGATTGGCGTAATCCAGCCCAATCACCATGCCCAGCGCAATTTGGTTGTTGTCCAAATGGTAAACAAACGCGCCGCCGTAGGTGCGACTATCCAGAGGATAGCCCACCGTGTGCTGCACGCGCCCTGCGTGGCATTGCTCGGGCGGCACTTCCCATATCTCTTTGATGCCTAAGCCATAAGTTTGCGGCTGGCAATCGCGGTTTAGCGCAAATTGCGCCATCACTTGCTGCGTGAGCGAGCCGCGCGCGCCCTCGGCAAACAGCGTTTGCTGCGCGTGCAATTCCATGCCCGCTTGGAAATTTGCCGTGGGCGCGCCGTCTTTGCCCACGCCCATATCGCCCGTTGCCACGCCTTTGATGCTGCCGTCGGCGTGGAACAGCAATTCGGTTGCGGCAAAGCCCGCGTAAATTTCCACGCCCAAGCCTTCCGCCTGCTCCGCCAGCCAGCGGCAAAGCTGCCCCAAGCTGATGATGTAGTTGCCGTGGTTATCAAAATTTGGCGTAATAGGCAGCCTGAAAGAGTGCTCGCTGGTTAAAAACAACACTTCGTCTTCGGTAACGGCACGCGAAAGCGGCGCGCCCAGCTCGCGCCAGTTGGGCAGCAATTCATTGAGCGCAATCGGGTCAAACACCGCGCCCGACACAATATGCGCGCCCACTTCGCTGCCCTTTTCCAGCACGCACACGCTGATTTCGCGCCCCGCATCCGATGTCAGCTGTTTCAATTTAATCGCGGCAGACAAGCCCGCCACGCCCGCGCCCACAATCACCACATCGTATTGCATCGCATCGCGTTCAGTTTGGTTCATGGTTGGATTCCTTGTTTTTATATTGGTTGGTTTTAGCTTCGCAACTCCGCTTCGCTACGCAGGCTGCCTTTTTGCGCGCAAGGCAAACGCCCGCCCATGCGGTGATTTTGCGATAACGGCAGCCTGAAAATATTTGGGGCTGCCCGAACATTGGGGCAGCCTGAAAACATAACGGATAAGATGGGCGCGATTTTAACATTTTTTATCCGCCGCAGCCTTTATGCCCGCCGCAAATGCTGCCAAAATATACCTTTTTTAACACCCCGCGCCGTTAAGCCATCATGAACAAAACCGCCCTGCTGCTCTGCGCCAGCCTACTCGCTGCCTGCGCCGCTCCCACATCACACAAAATCAGCCACCACAAATCCCGCAAAGCCACCCGCACCGCCCAAACCAGCCGCCCCGTTACCCCCGAAATCAGCGAAGTAGATACCCTCGGGCTGCTGCTGCAAGCCGAACAAAACACAACAGGCAAAACCCGCAGCGTGTTATACGAAGCCCGCCGCGCCACCTTAGACCACGGCACCGTTGTGCGCGGCAGCTGCTGGGACTACCTTGACCACATCTTCACCAAAGCGGGCGTGCCGCGCATCCTGCGTCAAACCGCCTACCAAAGCAAAAAATCCGGCCCCTACGCCGCGCCCAACCAAATCCGCGCAGGCGATTGGCTGTATTACATCAACTACGACTACCACAACATAGAACACAGCGGTCTGTTTATCGGCTGGACGGACTACGCCAAAAAGCAGGCGCTGGTGTTGAGCTACGCCGGCAGCGGGCGCAACGAAGCCGCGCGGTACAAAATTTACGATTTGTCGGGCGTTTACCAGATAACGCGCGCGCAATAGCAAACACCGCTTGGCACAGCAAAGGCAGCCTGAAAACGGGTTTAACCACTTTCAGGCTGCCTTTTTTGTTGCGCCCGGTCTGACTTTGGCGGCATGGCATGGTGGCATCGCGTTGCCCAATCGCGCAGCACATGATTGGAAAGCCGCCGACACCTTATCCGCCATTAGCCGCTAAGAAGCCCCGCAACGTTTTCAGGCTGCCTTTGCGCCGCGCATCAATTCGCTCAACGCCCAGCGCGGCTTCACGTCAAACGCGCCCGCGGCTTGGGCAGCCTGAATGCCGTGTTGCAAGCGCATCGCGCCCGCAAAGGCAATCATCGCGCCGTTGTCGGTGCAAAAGGCGAGCGGTGGAAAATAGGTTTGCACGGCTTCGGGCGCGGCTTTGGGCGTAGTTTGGATTTTCAGGCTACCCAAGGTTTCGCGCAGCTTCCAGTTGGCGCCCACGCCGCCTGCCACCACCAAGCGGCGAAAGCCTGTTTGCAGCAGCGCGGTTTGCGCTTTGGCGGCAAGCACGTCCACCACCGCATCTTGAAAGGCGCGGCAGATGTCGTTGCGCGTGGCATCGGGCAGCGGCGCATCATCGGGCAAGCCCAGTTCGGCGCGGGTTTTTTCTACGGCGGTCAAAATGGCGGTTTTCAAGCCCGAAAAACTCATTTGCAAGTCTTTGGAATGCAGCATGGGGCGCGGGAAATGATATTTTTCAGGCTGCCCTAGCTTGGCAAGCTGGGATAATTCCGCGCCCGCAGGATAGCGCAGCCCCAAAAGTTTTCCTGTTTTATCAAAGGCTTCGCCCACGGCATCGTCCACCGTTTCGCCGAGCAATTCATAATCGCCAAAGCCGCGCACCGCCATAAATTGCGTATGCCCGCCCGACACCAGCAGGGCGACAAACGGAAACGCGGGCTTATCCTCCGCCAGCAGCGGCGAGAGCAGATGCCCTTCCAGATGATGCACGGGCAGCACAGGTTTGCCCAGCGCGAGCGCCAAGCCGTTGGCATACGCCGCGCCCGCCAGCAACGCGCCGCCCAAGCCCGGTCCTTGCGTGTAGGCGACGGCATCAATGTCGGCGTAATCGGCGTGGGCTTCGCCCAGCGCGGCTTGGGTGAGCGGCACCAGGCGGCGGATATGATCGCGGCTGGCAAGCTCGGGCACGACGCCGCCGTATTCGGCGTGCATCGCCATTTGGGTGTGCAGTTGGTTGGCGATGAGACCGCGATCGGTGTCGTATAGGGCGATGCCTGTTTCGTCGCAGGAGGATTCTATTCCGAGGATAAGCATGGTTTGGTCTTTCGTTTACTGTTTTCAGGCTGCCTTTGTGGTTTCAGGCCGTCTTTTTTGTGTGTTTGTAGGGTGCGTGGCTCTGCTATGCACGCCACTCTCTATCTCTCAAACACCGCGTGCCTACGACAACACCCTACTTTGGGTTTTCAGGCTGCCTTTGGGGTTGCGCTGGGGTGGCGTTATGTTGTTGGCGAGCCGCCGACGCTCCATCGGTTGTGGGCTTCGCCAAGTTTTCAGGCTGCCTAAACGCATCAGGCAGCCTGAAACGGATAATCAATAGGGCATGGGCAAGGCTATTGCGCTTGCGATGCGCTGGGCGGCTGCTTTTGCTTTTGCTGTTGTTGATATTGTTCCATCAACGTGGGGCGGTTGGGATTGGGTTCGTTCATCCATGCCATCGTGTGATACAGCGCAAACGTTGCACCAAACAGGCTCACCATATACATAATCACGCGATGGTTTTGCTCGTTGAGCCACAGCAGGATAAAGCCGTAGCCCAACGCGTAAGCAAGGCAGGCGAACAGGTGAAACCAGCTGAAATTCGCCACCAAGCCAAAGATGGCAAATATCGCCACCAGCAAATGAAATCGGATAATCACCGAATCCATGTCCCAATTCATTTTGCTTCTCCTTGTTTGTGAACCTGTTTGAAGGCAGCCTGAAAGCGTATTCGTACAACGAAAATTCAAAATAATTCACGCGGTAGGATGCCAAAACATTTTTCAGGCTGCCTCTACAACGCCTCTTGTTCACATCCCCGCCCATCAAAAGCAAAGGCAGCCTGAAACCAATGGCGCGTTGGCGGCTTGCCAATGTTGCCCACTTGCACAGTCTTGTTGAATACGCCATCTGGCGACAAGCCGCCGCTTCATTTGAGATTTCAGCCCATTTACCCTTTTTCAGGCTGCCTTTGGCGCAAGATAACACTCCCTACTGATTCTTCCGAATCCACCCCAGCCATTTTTCAAACAATTCAGGCTGCACCGCCGCCACCGCCGAGCGTTTAAACGCGTGCAAGCCGCTCCAAAAATCGTCGCCTTCCAGCGTGGCAAGCAGCCCGCCCGTTTCTTCCAAAATCAACGCGCCCGCCGCGTAGTCCCACAAATTCTGCCCGCCGTGCAAATACACATCCAGCCGCCCCGCCGCCAAATAACACCAATCCAGCGTGCTGCTGCCCAAGCAGCGCAGCGTGCCAAACGGCGCAAAATGGTTGATGCTGTTCGCCAGCCTTGCCGAGCGCAGCCGCTTCACATCCACGCCCGCCAAGGCTTCGTGCAATTTTTTGGGCACACAGCGCAGCGGCAAGCGCGTATCGTTTAAAAACGCCCCGCCGCCGCGTTCTGCCGAAAACAGCTCGCCGCTAACCGGATTGAAAATCGCGCCCAGCTGCGCCCGCCCCTGCGCCACATAAGCCACCGACACGGCAAAATGTGGCAGCCCGTTCACAAAATTATTCGTGCCGTCAATCGGGTCAATCACCCACAAGCCCGAATGCGCGTGTGCCGCCCACAACGCGCGCTGCTCGGCGGCGCTCATTTCTTCGCCCAACACGGGCGCGGCGATAATCTGCGGCAGCCTGAAAACCAATTTCGCCTGCGCCGCCAAATCCGCTTGCGACAACACGCTGCCATCCTCCTTGCGCGCGCTTTGCACACGCAAAAAATACGGCATGATTTCGTTTGCCGCCACCTCGCGGATTAAGTCGTGCAACAAGTTCATCGGTTTCATAGCGGCTTTTGGTAAAATGACGGGAACGCAATTTTAACATATCCTTACGTTATGCCACGCTTCTATCTCCCCGCCCCCCTAGCTCCGCACACCACGTTTAGCCTGCCCGATAACATCGTGCGCCACATCCACGTTTTGCGGCTTAACGCAGGCGACAACATCACCCTATTCAACGGCACGGGCAGCGATTTTGACGCCACCTTGCAAGAAATCGGCAAACGCCACGCCCAATGCCACATCACCACCCAAAGGCAGCCTGAAAACGAAAGCCCGCTCCAAATCACCCTTATCCAAGCCATTTCCAGCGGCGAGCGCATGGATTTCACCCTGCAAAAAAGCGTGGAGCTGGGCGTGCGCGCCATCTGCCCCATCATCAGCGAACGCTGCGTGGTGCGCCTTAGCGGCGAGCGCGCCGAAAAACGCGTGCAACGCTGGCAAGACATCGTCATCGCCGCCTGCGAACAAAGCGGGCGCAGCATCGTGCCGCCTGTGCAGCCGATTGTGTCGTTGAGCGACTACCTGCGCCAAATGCCGCGCCACGAACCCCACCTGATGATGAGCCTGCGCCACGCCACCGCCCTACGCCACATCGCTCCCGCGCCGCAACAACTGCGCCTGATGATTGGCCCCGAAGGCGGCTGGACCCCCGCCGAAGAACAAGCCGCGCTGGCAGCAGGCGTGCAAACCATCACGCTGGGCAAACGCGTATTGCGCACCGAAACGGCGGCGATGGCGGCGATGGCGGCGATGCAAGTGTTGTGGGGGGATTTTTGAAACGGGTGAGATTGGATTTTAGCTTCGCTGAAACTCGCTTCGCTCGTTTTCAGGCTGCTTAATCGGCGGGCAATGTTTATGTTCATCCATCGCGCCGAACGTGTTTCAGGCTGCCTTGTTGTGCAAACAATGGGCAGCCTGAAAGAAAATAAACGAATAGTAGGCTGGGCATGAATGCCCGACCTAATCATCTCTCCCAGTTTAATCGGGAGCGTAAGGGTTTCTAAATTTATAATGCGGTTCGTTCTGGGGAAAACATCCATCATGCCCGCTGCGAATACCAAGCAAACGAGACGGACTTATCCAAGGAGCCTCATTTGAAGGCATCCAAGTATATTTATATAGTGCAGTCTTGGCTTCCCAATCATAGTAAAGAATGCTATTTAGCTTTGTGTAACTATTAAAGTTATTATATGAATAATAAATTAAAACTCGCTTATAGGTTACATCATATAAACCATATCTAACCCCTCCAAAAATTAGAGAATCGGGATATTTTTGTCGTTCTTCCTTAGATATGTCATACAAAACAGATTTAGTTCCATATTTGGCAAGTTCTGCCAAAGCATCGCGCCCACCCACCATTTCAACCCATTTTTCATACGGCACATAAACGGTTACTTTGGCTTGCTTGCAGGCTTCTTTGCCTGCTAAATAAACTTTATAACCGTCAATAACCATATATAACCACCAGATGCCAAATGTCAGCATAAAGCCGATAAAGGCAGTAATGCGTGCGGCTCCTTTATCTTTGATACGAATTAACGGCAAAAATGTAGCAAGGCAAACAATGATGAACCACAAAGCCAAACAGAACAAAATGGCAAAACCTAGCATGATTTTCTCCTATTGGATTGAATAGTTTTGTAAACAAGTAAGTAGGTAGCATTTTGCCCAACGTTTTTAAATTGCTCAATATTTTTCGGGCATCAATGCCCGACCTACTTGCTTCGGTTAGCATCATTTATCTGCCCCGAACTTTATTTCAGGCTGCCTTTGGAATGCTGGCACGCGGGCGCAAATATTGGGCAGCCTGAAACCATCGCTCGCGCCCCCTACGGCTTGCTGGCAAGCCGTGCGCTGGCTTAAATCATCGGCAGCCTGAAATCTAAAATGAAACGGCGATGGCTCGTCGCCAAATGGCTGATGAAACAGGGCATTTCTGGTTTGCCAAGATGTCGGCGGGCTGCCAACGCTCCAACATAAAAAAAGCAGCCTGAAAACAGTTCTACCCATTTTCAGGCTGCCTTTAAGCGACTTCAATCAATCCAATTTCTTAAAGTGGCGACGGCGTTCCAGCTCACTCAAATAACGCTTACGCAAGCGGATGGATTGCGGCGTAATCTCCACCAGCTCATCATCGTCAATAAACTCCACTGCGCCTTCCAGCGTCAATTTAATCGGCGGCGTTAAGCGCACCGCTTCATCCGTGCCGCTGGCGCGAACGTTGGTCAGCTTTTTGCCTTTAAGCGGGTTCACCACCAAATCATTATCGCGGCTGTGGATGCCGATAATCATGCCCTCGTAAATCTTATCGTTGGGCGACACAAACATTCGCCCGCGGTCTTCCAGATTCCACAGCGCATACGCCACCGCTTCGCCTTGCTCTTGCGACACCAGCACACCGTTGTGGCGGCCGGGCATATCGGGTTTCACGGGCGCGTAGTCGTCAAACACATGGCTCATCAAGCCCGTGCCGCGCGTTAGCGTCATAAATTCGCCTTGAAAGCCAATCAAACCGCGCGCGGGAATGTGGTATTCCAAGCGGGTGCGCCCGTTGCCATCGCTTTCCATGTTGGTCAGCTCGCCACGGCGGCGGCCCAGCTCTTCCATCACCGCACCTTGGTTTTCATCGGGTACGTCCACGGTCAGATTTTCATATGGCTCGCATTTTTGCCCGTCAATCTCACGGAACACCACGCGCGGCTTGCCCACTGCCAATTCAAAGCCCTCGCGGCGCATATTTTCCAGCAAAATGGTTAAATGCAACTCGCCACGCCCCGACACGCGGAACACGTCGGCATCCGCCGTATCTTCCACGCGCAAAGCCACGTTGGTCAGCAATTCGCGCGTTAAACGATCGCGGATTTGGCGGCTGGTAACAAATTTGCCTTCCGTGCCCGCCAATGGCGACGTGTTCACCATAAAGTCCATGGTCAAAGTCGGCTCGTCCACGCTCAACATCGGCACGCCCACGGGGTTTTCTTTGTCGCAAATGGTGACGCCGATGCCGATTTCGTCAATGCCCGAAATAATCACGATGTCGCCCGCTTCGGCTTCCTCTTGCGGCACGCGCTCCAAGCCTTTGAAGCCAAGCAGTTGATTGATGCGCCCTGTGGCGATTTGGGTTTCGTGGTTCATCACGGCAACTTGCATCCCTGGGCGGATTTTGCCGTTCAAAATGCGACCGATGCCAAGGCGACCGGTGTAGTTGTCGTAATCCAGCTGCGAAATTTGCAGTTGCAGGGGGGCGTTGGCATCGCCGCTTGGCTCGGGCGTATGTTTCAAAATGGTTTCAAACAGCACGCGCATATCGGTTTCGCTGCCGTCTTCTTCCAAACGGGCAAAGCCGCTCAAACCCGATGCGTACACAATCGGGAAATCCAGCTGCTCATCGCTTGCGCCCAAACTGTCAAACAATTCAAAGGTTTGGTCAATCACCCAGCTAGCGCGGGCGGAAGGTTTGTCAATTTTGTTAATCACCACAATCGGGCGCAAGCCGAGCGCAAGGGCTTTTTTGGTAACGAAGCGGGTTTGCGGCATCGGGCCTTCTTGCGCGTCCACCAACAGCACCACGCAATCCACCATGCCGAGCACGCGCTCCACTTCGCCGCCAAAATCGGCGTGCCCTGGGGTATCGACGATGTTGATGTGGTAGCCTTCGTATTCAATGGCTGTGTTTTTGGCGAGAATGGTGATGCCGCGCTCTTTTTCAAGGTCGTTGCTGTCCATCACGCGCTCTTCTACTTGCTGATTGGCGCGAAATGTGCCCGATTGACGCAAAAGTTGGTCAACAAGGGTGGTTTTGCCGTGGTCCACGTGGGCGATGATGGCGATGTTGCGGATGTTTTTCATGGCGATGGTTTTGCCTTTTTGATTGGTTTGTACTGGTTCACCAAAACAAAAGCCGCTTGGGGGCGGTGTTTGCGTAAACTAGGGGGTTGAAATAAGAAAACCGCGCATTGTAGCACGATTGTGGTTTTCAGGCTGCCTTTGCGTGCGCTCGGATGGCTGAGGCAGCCTGAAAAAAGGGAAGCGGGGTTTCAGGCTGCCGAAATATGGAACGGCTCGCCGCCATGCGTTTTCAGGCTGCCTTCACTATAAACATAAACGCATGACAAACCTAAATACATGGCGCGAACGGTAAGGCAGCCTGAAAATGCGTTCCTCTGCTTTCAGGCTGCCTTTTATTATTTGCCTTCTTCCGCCTCTTCGGGCTTTTCATAATCCATCAGCGACAAACCGTCCAGCGAACCATCTTCGCCCGCCGTGCCGTTTTTCTTACTGTTGAGCTTAATTTGCAGGCGCAAGTCGTTTTCGGAATCGGCGTTGCGCAGCGCATCTTCGTAGGAAATCATGTCGGCTTCGTATAGGTCAAACAGGGCTTGGTCAAAGGTTTGCATGCCGATGTCGCGCGATTTTGCCATGATGTCTTTGATGCCGTGCACCTCGCCGTGCAAAATCAGCTCCGAAATCAAGGGCGAATTGAGCAAAATTTCCACCGCCGCGCTGCGCCCTTTACCCGTTTTGCGCGGAATCAGGCGTTGCGAAATAAAGCCTTTCAAGTTGAGCGACAAATCGGTCAAAAGCTGGGTGCGGCGCTCTTCGGGGAAAAAGTTGATAATGCGGTCAAGCGCTTGGTTGGAATTATTGGCGTGCAGCGTTGCCATGCACAAATGCCCCGTTTCGGCAAACGCCAGCGCGTAGTCCATCGTTTCGCGGTCGCGGATTTCACCAATCAAAATCACATCGGGGGCTTGGCGCAAGGTGTTTTTCAGCGCGGCAAACCAGTTTTGCGTGTCCACGCCCACTTCGCGCTGCGAAATAATGCAGTTTTTGTGCGGGTGCACATATTCAATCGGGTCTTCAATGGTGATGATGTGTCCGTTGCTGTTTTCGTTGCGGTAGTCAATCATCGCCGCGAGCGAGGTGGATTTGCCCGAGCCTGTGCCGCCCACAAAAATCACCAAGCCGCGTTTTTCCATCACCACGTCTTTTAACACGGGCGGCAGTTTCAAATCGTCAAATTTGGGAATATCGCTGGTAATCACACGGCAAACCAACGTTGCCGCGCCGCGTTGAATCATGGCGTTAATCCGAAAACGCGACACGCCCGCCAAGCTAATGGCGAAGTTGCATTCGTTGGTTTCGGCAAATTCAATCGCTTGCTTTTCATCCATAATGGAACGGGCAATTTGCGCGGTGTGTTCGGCGGAGAGCGGTTTGTCGCTTAATTTGGTTACTTTGCCGTCCAGCTTCATGGCGGGTGGATAGCCTGCGGTGATGAATAAATCTGAACCTTTGTTTTTCACCATGTGGGTCAACAGGTTATGGATAAATTTTTTCATTTCTTCGTTTACGGGGGCGATGGTGGTTGTCATGGTTTCTCGCGTTGAGTTGGGTTAAAAAATGTGAATTTTAGCGATTTTAGAACCTGTGTTCACTATTTTCATCGGTAGATTTGATGACATAAAAGCGCGGATACAAGGCAAAAAGCGCAGCAAGGTTGAACACCTTGCGAGCATTTTTAACGCAGTAGCCGCGTTTTTAGGGCATGAAAGATGCCTATGAAAAGAGTGAATACAAGGTTCTTAGTAGCATTTGTCGTGCCAAAGTGCCGCGCTTTTATTTGTGTTTATAACAAAGTTTCGCGCTTTAAAATTCTAATAAAATAACTTTTTTCAAACTATTGTGTGTTAAGTTTCGTTGATTTAAGATAATGGTTGAATAATAAAAATAAAGCGAAATACGGCTTCACAAGTTTTTTGGCTTTATTTGAGTAAGGAAACCATGCTATGCAACAAGCGGTTGTGTTAGACAAAATCGATTTAAAAATCCTGCAAGTGCTACAAGAAAACGGGCGGTTGAGCAATGTGGAATTGTCAGAGCGGGTTGCGCTGTCGCCATCGCCTTGTTTGCGCCGTTTGAAACAGCTTGAAGACAACGGCATCATCCGCCGCTATGCCGCGCTTTTGTCGCCCATGTCGCTGGGTTTGGGCTTGCAAGTGATGATTCGCGTAACCACCGACAAATCGGCGCAGGCGCGCGGTGAATTTGAGGGCGCGGTGCGGACGTGGACAGAAGTGTTAAGCTGCTTTGCGCTCACGGGCGAATCGGATTATCTGCTGCACGCCTTTTTCACCAACATGGATGCATTTTCGCATTTTGTGCTGGATGTGTTGCTTTCGCACAATTGCGTGTTGGATGCCAAATCAAGCTTTGTTTTAAAAGAGATTAAAAGCACCACCGCGCTGCCGCTGGGGCATTTGGCATAATGGCGGCACGGGCGTTTTCAGGCTGCCTTAAAGGCGGGCAAACTGTGTATAATTGCGCCATTGCATTGTTTGACAGCCTGAAATCATGTTAATCGCGCTCAACAAACCCTATGGCTATATCTGCCAATTTTCGCCACACGAAAAACACCCCAATTTGAAAGAATTGGTAAACGTGCCCCGTGTTTACCCCGCCGGGCGGCTGGATACCGACAGCGAGGGCTTGCTGCTGCTCACCGACAACGGTCAACAACAAGCGCGGATTGCCAGCCCGAAATTCAAACTTATCAAAACCTACTGGGCGCAGCTAGAAGGCACGCCCGATCCCGAGCAAATCGCGCAATTAGAACAGCCCATGAACTTGGGCGATTTCATTGCCCAGCCCGCCCAAACCCGCCTGCTCACCCCCACCGAAATCGCCCGCATCTGGCAGCGCGACCCGCCCGTGCGCTATCGCAAAACCGTGCCCGATTTCTGGCTAGAAATCCGCATCGCCGAAGGCAAAAACAGGCAAGTCAGGCGGATGACCGCCAAAGCACACTACCCCTGCTTGCGACTGGTGCGAACAGGCATCGGGCGCATCAATTTATTTGATTTAGACTTGCCACTCGGACAATGGCAACCCTTAACCACTCTACCCTAACGGAAAACATCATGAAACTACATCAAACCGTAGCCACAGAAGTACAAAAAGCCTTTGACGCAGCTAATCTTTCAGGCTGCCCCATCGCCCTGCAACCCGCCAAAGATGCTAAATTTGGCGATTTCCAAATCAACGGCGTGATGGGCGCGGCAAAATCGCTCAAACAAAACCCGCGCGAACTGGCGCAAAAAGTTGCCGGTTTGCTCGCCGCCAATCCCTTGTTTACCGCCGCCGAAGTCGCCGGCCCGGGCTTTATCAACCTGCGCCTGAACCCCGAATTTATCGCCGCGCAACTGAGCGCCGCCGACAGCCGCCTGGGCGTTGCCCCCGTGGCAAAAAGCAAAACCGTGGTGATTGACTACTCATCGCCCAATCTTGCCAAAGAAATGCACGTCGGGCATTTGCGTTCCAGCATCATTGGCGACAGCTTGGCGCGCGTGCTGGGCTTTTTGGGACACAAAGTCATCTGCCAAAACCATGTGGGCGACTGGGGCACGCAGTTTGGCATGCTGGTTGCCTATTTGGCGGAGCAGCAGCAAGACGATGCCAATTTCCGTCTAGCGGATTTGGAACAGTTTTACCGCAACGCCAAAGTGCGCTTTGACGAAGACGAAAATTTCGCCAACACCGCGCGCGAATATGTGGTGAAACTGCAAGGCGGCGATGAAACCGTGTTGTCTTGGTGGCGCAAATTCGTGGACATTTCGCTGCAACACGCCGAAACCGTGTACGAAAAACTGGGCTTGCTGTTGGAGCGCGGCGATGTGGCGGGCGAATCGTCTTACAACGACGATTTGCAAAACGTGGTGGACGAGCTGCTGCAACACGGCTTGGCGGTGGACGACAACGGCACCAAAGTGATGTTCTTGGACGAATTGAAAAACCAAGACGGCGACCCGCAGCCCTTTATCATTCAAAAACAAGACGGCGGCTTCCTATACGCCACCACCGATTTGGCCTGCGTGCGCCACCGTGTGCGCAATTTGCACGCCGACCGCATTCTTTATGTGGTGGACACGCGCCAATCGCTGCATTTCCAACAGCTCTTTGCCGCCACGCGCAAAGCAGGCTGGCTGCCTGAAAACGTGGAAGCCGAATTTATCGGCTTTGGCACGATGATGGGCAAAGACGGCAAACCGTTCAAAACCCGCTCGGGCGACACCGTGAAACTGGTGGAATTGCTGGACGAAGCTACCGAGCGCGCCACCGCTTTGGTGAAAGAGAAAAACCCCGAACTGCCTGCCGACACCGCCGCGCAAATCGGTCGCGCCGTGGGCATCGGCGCGGTGAAATACGCCGATTTGAGCAAAAACCGCAACAGCGATTACATCTTTGATTGGGAAAACATGCTTTCGTTTGAAGGCAACACCGCGCCTTATCTGCAATACGCCTACACGCGCGTGCAAAGCGTGCTGCGCCGCGCGGGTGCTTGGAACGAAACCGCCTCCTTGCAAATCAAAGAGCCGCTGGAACAACAGCTTGCCGTGGAATTGCTGAAATTTGAAGACGTGCTCACCAGCGTGGCAGAAACTTCGTTCCCGCACTATTTGGCAAACTATTTGTATCAGCTTGCCGCCTTATTCAGCCGTTTCTACGAAGCCTGCCCCATCTTGAAAGCCGAAGGCGCAGCGCGCGACACCCGTTTGCAGTTGGCAAAACTAACCGGCGAAACGCTGAAAACAGGGCTGGGCCTGCTGGGCATTGCCGTGTTGGATGTGATGTAACCCCAATGGTTTTGGCTTGGCTGAAACTTTTGGTTTTCAGGCTGCCTAATAAGGCGGCTGTGTAAAATAGGCTTTAACCTGCGCGTTGATGATGCGTGGGTTAAAGCCTACTCTGCGTTTATCTCACCATCTGAACAGCAAGGCATTAGGCAGCCTGAAACCTTTGCAAAACCCCAGCAGCAGCCTGAAAAATTAAGAAATGCCGTCATTCCCGCGCAGGCGGGAATGACGAAGAATTGACTATTTCTTATGTTGTTTTAGGTTTTGCAAAGGTTTCAGCCTGAAATCTTTGCCCAACCCCATAGGCAGCATGAAAACCAAATCAACAAAATCAAAACGCATACAGCGCGTTTCAGCACATTCCCACCCCAACCCCTTTTTGGAAACCCCACCATGAAAAACATCGTTATCCTGATTTCCGGGCGCGGCAGCAATATGCAGGCGATTGTAAATGCCCGCATCGCCAACACCCGCATCGCCGCCGTGTTGTCCAACAACCCCGAAGCCGCTGGCTTGGCTTGGGCGGCAGAACGTGGCATCGCCACCGCCGCGCTCAATCACAAAGATTTCGCCAGCCGCGCCGATTTTGACCGCGCCATGATGCAACTGATTGACCCGTATGCCCCCGATTTGGTTGTGTTGGCGGGCTTTATGCGAATTTTAACCCCCGAGTTTTGCGCCCATTACGCCAACCGCTGCATCAACATCCACCCCTCGCTGCTGCCCGCGTTCACAGGGCTGCACACGCACCAGCGCGCCTTAGACGAAGGCTGCCGCGTTTCAGGCTGCACCATCCATTTTGTAACCGAAGTGTTGGACAACGGCGCGATTATCGCGCAAGGCGTGGTGCCTATTTTGGATGGCGACACGGCAGAGCACATCGCCGCGCGGGTGTTGCAAGTGGAACACCAACTCTTGCCGCAAGCGGTGGCAGATTTTGTTTCAGGCAGCCTGAAAATCGTCGGCAAGCGGGTGGAGCGCAGCGCGCCCCGCGCCGATGTCGCCGCGCAACTGTTGGCATAAGGAGCAAACATGAAACGCCTCGCCCTACTCGCCCTACTCGCCGCCCCCGTATTGCACGCCGAAATTCCACAATCCGCCCACGCCCAATACAAAGCCAGCCTCGGCATCCCCGCCACGCTGTCGTTTGAACGCGAGGGCGAGCAGTATCGCATCGTCGCCAAAATCAACGTGCCGTTGTATAAAATGCGCTTTGAAAGCGGCGGCACGATAGACGGCGAGCAGCTCAAACCCAGCTACTACCGCGACATTCGCAACGGCAAAGAATACGCCTCCGCCCAGTTTTCAGGCAGCCGCGTGCGACTGGGCAAAAAAGACAGCAAGCACACCGAAACCGCCCACGGCACGGTGATGGATTTGTTTTCGCTCACATGGCAACTGGCGTTTAGCAACGGCAAACTGCCCATGCCGCTGGTGATTACCAACGGCAAAAAACTCTATCCCATCAACCGTCTAACGCCCAGCAGCAGCAAAAGCATGACCATAGGCAGCCTGAAAACGCGCACCCAAGCCTACACTCTGCGCCATGACAACGACCAAATCTTCCTCGCCCTTGCCAGCGACTTGGGCAACGTGCCCGCGCTGATTCGCTACAACGTGGGCGGCAAAAAATACAGCCTCACGCTCAAAGCCGTGGAAATGGACGAGCAGCCCGCGCCCGCGCAATAGGCAGCCTGAAAACGACAAATCACCATTATTCAATACTTTACAACCACCCAAAGGAACGCCATGCAAAGCCTCTACCTCCCCATCAAATATGCCCACCTGATTTTTGTTACCACCACCATCGTCTTGTTTAACCTACGCTTTTGGCTACGCACCATGCAGCCTGAAAAGCCGCTGCCCGTTATCCTGCGCGTGCTGCCACACATCAACGACTCCCTGCTGCTGTTTACCGGCATGCTGATGATGCAGATTGTGCCGTGGCAGCCCTTCGGCGCAAACAAATGGCTGGGCGTGAAACTGCTGCTGGTGCTGGCTTATATTTTTGTCGGCGCATTTTGCCTGCGTGCCACGCCCCGCAGCGGCAAATGGTTCGGGCTCTATGGCGCGGGGATGTTGATTGTGCTGACGATTATTTATTTGGCGCACTGGAAGCCGTTGTGAAACGGTTGCAACGGCGGCAGCCTGAAAATGGAAACGGCATAGGACAAAATAGAGGCTAAAAACTTCTGCAAAGCTATCGGTAAAAAATCACCGTATCGTCTGCACAACGCGGTGATTTCTAACATCTATATGCCATGCCACAAACGTAAAAAAACCGCTGGCGAACCAGCGGTTTTTTGTAAGCGCACCCGACTGGGATCGAACCAGCGACCTTCGGCTTCGGAAACCGACACTCTTCCAACTGAGCTACGGGTACAAGAAAGTGCGTAAGGATACCCGAAAATCCGCCTTTGCGCAAAAAATCTCTGCTATTTTGACTTGGAAACCCAGCCGCAAATTCAGTATAATCACGCAAAATCATGTTAAGTTAAATTAACACCCACCTTGAACACAAACCCCTAATGGCGAGAAATATCCCATGAATTCAAAAAACAAAACCCAAGGCTCCGCCTTGTTCACACTGGTTAGCGGCATCGTAATTGTGGTTGCTGTTGTTGTATTGTTAATCAAATTGGCAAGCAGCGGCTCTTACGCCGATGTGGATGCCACCACCAAAGAGGCAACAGAAACGCGCATTATGCCTACCGGGCAGCTGGTGGTGGGTGCGCCCAAAGACATTGCCCCTGCGCCTGCTGCCACTCCTGCGGCAAGCGGTGATGCTTCTGCGCCTGCTTCCGATGCAGCTGGTGCCTCTGCGCCTGCGGCATCGGGCGGCGCGGGTGATGCCCAAGCGGCTCGCGGCGCGGAAATTTTTAATCAAACCTGCAAAGCCTGCCACGGCGCAACTTCGCCTATCCCCGGCGCGCCCAAAGTAACCAAAAACGAAGACTGGGCACCGCGCATCAAACAAGGCGAAGAGACTTTGGTGCAACACGCCATCAATGGCTTTAATGCCATGCCGCCCAAAGGGGGCAACACCGCGTTGAGCGATGACGACATCAAAGCGACGGTGCATTACATGGTGAAACAATCGGGCGGCTGACCGCACGCGCAATCATAACCGCATGGGCATACGTTTCATGCGGTTTTTCGTTTTCAGGCTGCCCAAGAACCCCTATTCACAAGCATCATAGTCATTTTTCATCCCTTTTGGCACGGCTACGGCGTTGAGCTTCTGCGCCAATAGTCTCGCCATTGGCTTGAACCTCGTCTCGCATCCGCACCAAAATGAATAAAAACTGGCTATGCTGCTTATGAACATGGGTTCTAATTCCGCTATAATCGCGCTTCACACACACAACAAGGAAACAACCATGCCCAAAATAACCGTTTTACCCCATGCCGAGCTTTGCCCGGAGGGGAAAATCATTGAAACCGCGCCCGAAGGCGAGACCATTTGCGATGTGCTGTTGGATAACGGCATTGAGATTGACCATGCTTGCGAAAAATCTTGCGCCTGCACCACTTGCCATGTGATTGTGCGGCAGGGATTTGACAGCCTGCCCGAGCCGAGCGAGATTGAGGAAGACTTGCTTGACCAAGCATGGGGCTTGGAGGCGGAATCGCGGTTGAGTTGCCAAGCGAAGGTGTGCGATGAGGATTTGGTGGTGGAAATTCCCAAATACACGATTAACCATGCGCGTGAGGAGCATTGACTACAAAAAGGCAGCCTGAAATGGGCTGCTTTAATGTTTTCAGGCTGCCTAAAATGTTCCAATGAGCATCTTAGGCAGCCTGAAAAGCTGTGTATCGCGGTTTACCAATTAGTGCGCGTGTTTGGCTTCGCCTGCGCCGTGGTCATGCGCGGGCATTGCGCCTGCTTGCATGGGTTTCACGGTTACGGTGATTTTTTGCGGTTTGGCGTTTTTGAATTTGAGATTTAGGTCAAATTTATCGCCTTCTTGCAAAGGTTTTTTCAAACCGAAGAACATGATGTGGTAGCTGCCGCGTTTGAGTTCTTGGGTTTGACCGGCGGGCAAGGGGATGCCGCCTTTGACTTCACGCATACGCATCACGCCGTTGTCGTTCACATGGGTGTGCAGTTCGATTTTGTCGGCAAATTGTTTGCTGGCGGTTGCGCCGATAAGTTTGTCGTCTTTTTTCTCGGTGTTGGTTAGGCTAACGAATGCGCCACCTTGGGTCATGCCTTGAACGGTGGGGTATGCGTAGGCTTCGCCTGCTTCAATGCCGTGGGCGAATGCGGTTGAACACAATAATGCTGTGGCAAGAGTTAATACGGTTTTTTTCATGGTTTTGAATCCTTTGAAAACGGTTTTCAGGCTGCCGATTATGAGACAAGGGCAGGCGTTTGGCGAATTTGCCAAAGCGGGAGCGATTATAGTCTGATTACACTATAACGGCAATTTAAATTCCTAAATTCAGTTGCTTACTTGGGGTTACAGGTTTTCAGGCTGCCCTATTCCGCTTCGCGCTGATACGCGCGTTGCACGGGGCGCACGGCATCGGCGCGGGCTTCGTCAATTTTGATGGGGATTTGATGGGGCTGGTGGGCGTATTGTCGGGCGATTGCGCCTGTGTCCACACTTTGCGCGGCGGCAAGCAGGGCAAGGCAATGGGCGCGTTGCGGGTAAGCGGCTTCGGTTTTGCCCAGCCTGCCTTGTTGGTCGCACTGGCACACGTTTAAGGCAGCCTGAAAACGCTCGCCGCGGCGGAAGGCATCCGTTTTTTTCAGCAGATGGATGATTTTGCCCGCGCTTTTGATGCTGCCGATGTTGTGGAGTTGGATGTGATATGCGCACACCAATTCCGCCAGCTCGGCGCATTGCTTGGGCACACGCCAGCGTTGGTTGATTTGGCGGATGGGGGCGATGCCGCGCATATCGTGTCCGATGTGTTTGGGCAGGATGTCGGCGGGGGTGAGGGCTTTGCCGACATCGTGCAGCAGCGCGGCGTAGCGTTCGGGCAGGGTTAAGCCGAGCGCGGCGGCGCGTTGCAACACCAGCAGCGTGTGTTCGCCCGTGTCGATTTCGGGATGGTAGTCGGCGCGTTGCGGCACGCCAAACAGCGTGTTCACTTCGGGCAGCAGAATGGCGAGCGCGCCGCAATCGCGCAAGATTTCTATCATGCGGCGCGGTTGGTTTTCCATCAAGCCTTTGGCTAATTCTTGCCACACACGCTCGGCAACTAGCGCGTCTGCTTCGCCCGCCGCCACCATGTCGCGCATCAGCTGCATGGTTTCGGGCGCAACGGCAAAACCGTATCGCGCGGCAAAACGGGCGGTGCGCAAGATGCGCACGGGGTCTTCGGCAAAGGCGGGCGAAACGTGGCGCAGGATTTTGTGTTGCAAATCGTGTTGCCCGCCAAACGGGTCGATGAGGCAGCCTGAAACGTCTTGTGCCATCGCGTTGATGGTTAAATCGCGGCGCAGCAGGTCTTGTTCCAGCGTGATGCTTTTGTCGGCATAAAAGGCGAAGCCTGCGTAGCCCTTGGCGGTTTTGCGCTCAGTGCGGGCAAGGGCGTATTCTTCGCGGGTTACGGGATGCAAAAACACGGGGAAATCTTTGCCCACGGGCTGATAGCCTTGCCGCAGCAGTTCATCGGCATCCGCGCCCACCACCACCCAATCGCGGTCTTTAACGGGCAAACCAAGCAGTTGATCGCGCACCGCGCCGCCAACCAAATAAATTTGCATCAAATTACTCCCAAAAAAGTTTCAGGCTGCATGATAAGGCAGCCTGAAAATCAGCATAAGCATTTGCCAACGCTTGTTCGGTTTTTGTTTACATGATTTTCAGGCTGCCTTTTGTTGCATCCCAAGGCAGCCTGAAAACGCAGATTAAGGCTTGCGGTATTTCGTTAAATACGCCACGGTTAAAATCCCAAACCATATCGGCATATACAACAAGCCTTGCAGCGTATCGTCATCGCGCGAAAACAGATACAGCGCGAACACCAAAAACGCCAGGCAAACCCACGCCATCACCACGCCGCCCGGCATTTTGTAAATGGAAGCCTTGTGCAGTTCGGGGCGCATTTTGCGGTATTTGATGTAAGAGAGCAGAATCATAATCCACACAAAAATAAAGCCGATGCTGGAAATGGTGGTAACCACCGTGAAAATTTCCATGATGCTGCCCTCTTGGTACAGCAAAATCGGGCCCAAACACAAAAACGCGCAGGAGAACAGCAACGCAGGCGCAGGCACGCCGTTGATGTTCAATTTGCCGAAAATGCGCGGCGCAACGTTGTTTCTGGACAAGCCAAACAGCATCCGCCCTGTGGAGAACATCCCGCCGTTGGCAGAGGACAACGCAGAAGCCAGCACCACCAAGTTAATCAGGCTGGCGGCAATCGGGATGCCAATCATGGTAAACATGTTCACAAACGGGCTTACTTTGGGATTGACCACATCCCACGGCGTAACCGTCATAATCACCGCCAAAGCCAGCACATAAAACACAATCACGCGGATGGGAATGCGGTTAATCGCCGCAGGCAGATTGGTGTAAGGATCTTTGGTTTCTGCCGCCGCCGTGCCCACCAGTTCAATCCCCAAAAACGCGAAAAACGCAATTTGAAACGCCGAGAAAAAGCCGCTGATGCCGTTGGGGAAAAATCCGCCGGGGCGCGCCCACAAATGGCTCAACGAAGCCTTCTCGCCCGAAACGGGGTCAACAAAGCCGATTAAAATCAAATACGCGCCGGTTAAAACCAAGCCGATGATGGCGATGATTTTGGTTAAGGCAAACCAAAACTCCATTTCGCCAAACAGCTTCACGGTCAGCATATTCATGCTCGCCATCACGATGACGCAAAACAGCCCCGGCAGCCAAAGCGGGATGTCTGGCCACCAAAACTGCATATAGCCCGTGATGCCGACAATATCGGCAATGCCGATTACCACCCAGCAAAACCAATACGTCCAGCCCACGAAAAAACCTGCGCCGGAACCCAAAATATCGTGGGTGAAATCGGTGAACGACTTGTATTCCAAGTTAGACAACAGCAATTCGCCCATCGCGCGCATGATGAAAAACATGAAAAAGCCAATCAGAATATAAGTCAGCAGCACCGACGGCCCTGCCAAGTGAATGGTTTTGCCCGAGCCCATGAATAAGCCCGTGCCAATGGCGCCGCCAATGGCAATCAGCTGCAAATGGCGGTTTTGCAGATTGCGTTGTAAGCCATCGTTTTGTTTGTTGTGGTGTTGCGTTTGCATGATGGTTGCTCTTTTTAGTGTGTGTTGCAAACCGTTCCCGGCCTTTTCAGGCTGCCGAACTTTGCTTACAACGGGTTGAAACAAAAAACACAGCCGTTACGCCGTGCCATAAACGATATAATTAACCGCAATATAACCGATGCCAAAGCAAGTAAGCAAGCGTTTGGCATAAAAAAATTAACATAGATTAACAAAAGGCAGCCTGAAAACGGATAAGCCGTTTCAGGCTGCCCATACCGACAGCGCGCCGCTACGCCAACCCTTGCTGCAACACGCGCATGTTCGCCGCAATTACGCGCTTGGATTTCGCAATCAAATCAAACCGCTCAGGCTCGTCAATCCAAATTTTAATCAGGCCCACCAAACTGCTTTCCAAATAAATCGCCGCCAGTTCGATATCCGTGTTTTCAGGCAACCTGCCCTGCTCGCGGCTCAATTGCAGCGCGTAAGCAATCTGCTTTTGGAACAGGCGGTGATAGCGGCACGCCAGTTCGGTAATCGTTTCATTGCCGGCGGTTTGCTCGCATTTTGAAAACATCACATTGCAAAATTTGTGTTTGGATTCTCTGGTTGCCAAGGTTTCAAACATGGCGGTTAGATTGTGTTGCAGATGCGTCCATACGTCTTGGTTGTCGCGCAGGGTTTGGTCGTTAAACGCAGCAAAAAAATCCGCATATTGCTGTTCAAACAGCGTTTCAAACAAATCTTCCTTGTTTTTGAAATGCCAATACAACGCGCCGCGCGTAACGCCCGCCTCTTGGGCAATCGCCTGCAACGAAGCGCGGGTTACGCCGTCGCGCCAAAAAACTTCTAATGCCGCATCCAGCAAATGCTGGCGTGTTTTTTGCGCTTCGGTTTTGGTTTTTCGCATTCGGTTGCTCCCTATGGCTTGTTTTTAAAAATTTTAATCAACATTCATCAATGTATGTATAATACCGCGTTTTATCCATCCTTAAAAAGGCAGCCTGAAAACCATTGCGTTTTTTCAGGCTGCCTGAAAATGTTTCAATCATCAGTCAAACAGGAAAACAAAGTTATGACCATACAACCTTGGCGTATCGCCGTGTTAGCCGCGGCTACATCGTTGGCCCTTGCGGCGTGTGGCGGCAAAGACGGCGCAAGCGCGCAACAGCAAGGCGCAGGCGCAAAACAGCAAATGCCCGCCCCCACCGTGAGCGTGCTGACGGTTCATCCCGAAAACGTGTTGCTGGAAACGGATTTACCGGGACGCTTGGAAGCCGTGCGTTCTGCGCCGATTATTCCTCAGGTTTCAGGCATCGTGAAACGCCGCTTGTTCCAAGAGGGCGACACCGTTCGCGCGGGTCAGCCTTTGTATCAACTGGATGATGCCAGCTATGTTGCCAACCTAGAAAGCGCGCGCGCCAGCCTTGCCAGCGCACAAGCCGCGTTAGCCAAAGCCAACGCCGATGTGTCGCGCTATCAGCCTTTGGTGGCCGCCGATGCCATCAGCAAACAAGAATGGGATGCCGCCCTTGCTGCGCAACGTTCTGCTCAAGCGCAAGTGAAATCCGCCAATGCGGCGATTAAAGCCGCGCAAGTGAACGTGAACCATGCGCACATCACTGCGCCGATTTCAGGCGTAATCGGGCAATCGCTGGTAACCGAAGGCGCGTTGGTAACCGCCAACAGCACGCAAATGGCGTTGATTACCGAAAACGACTATTTGTATGTGAACATCAAACAATCCGCCAGCGATATGCTGAAACTGCGCAAACAGCTTGCCTCGGGCGACCGCGTGGCAAACGAAAGCGTGGAAGTGAGCGTGATGCTGGAAGATGGCACAGAATACCCACACAAAGCGCGCTTGCTGTTTGCCGATTCAACGGTGGACGAAAATACCGGGCAATTCACCATCCTCGCCATCGTGCCCAACCCCGAACACATCTTGATGAACGGTTTATACGTTCGCGTGAAATTGCCGCTGGCGGGCGTAACCAACGCTTTTGTCGTGCCGCAACAAGCCGTTACGCGTGGTCAAACCGATACCGTGATGGTGGTGAACGCGCAAGGCGGCATGGAGCCGCGCGTGGTGAAAGTAACTGGGCAAAAAGGCACAAATTGGGTCATCAACGAAGGCTTGAAAGCAGGCGACAAAGTGATTGTGGACGGCACCATGATTGCAGGGCAAATGATTGCGCGAACCGGTGCAAATAAGGTGCAAACCAAAGAATGGCAGCCTGAAAACGCATCTGCGCCGCAAGCAGCCGCATCGGGCGCAAATTCCGCCGCCCCAACGCCTGCCGCCGCATCGGCAGAAAAAGCCGCCGCATCCGAAATTCAGGCTGCCTCTGCCGCCAAATAAGGAATAAAACATGGCTAAGTTTTTTATTGACAGACCGATTTTCGCGTGGGTGATTGCGATTTTCATCATGATTGCGGGTGTCATCGGCATCCAAAATCTGCCCATTTCGCAATATCCGTCCGTTGCCGCGCCCAATATCACGCTCACCGCCACCTACCCCGGCGCATCGGCAAAAGTGATGGAAGACAGCGTGCTGGCGGTGATTGAGCGCAATATGTATGGCGTGGAGGGCTTGGACTACATGACCACCTCCGCCGATTCGTCGGGTTCAGGCAGCGTAACACTCACGTTTACGCCCGAAACCAACGAAGATTTGGCGCAGATGAACGTGCAGAACAAGCTCTCGGAAATCACTGCGCTGCTGCCTTCTACCGTGCAGCAAAACGGGATTATCGTTTCCAAAGCGCGTTCCAACTTCCTGATGGTGGTGTTCCTGCAATCGGAAACCAAATCGTCCGAAGAGCTGCTGGACTACGCGCAACGCAACGTTGTGCCCGAGCTGCAACGCATCGACGGCGTGGGCAACGTGCGCTTGTTTGGCGCGCAGCGCGCTATGCGCGTGTGGGTGGACCCTGCCAAGCTGAAAAATTACAACATTTCCTTCGCCGATGTAACCGCCGCCATTTCCGCGCAAAACGCGCAGTTATCGGTGGGCGCATTGGGCGATTTGCCCAGCAGCCAAGGGCAGCAAATCACCGCCACCATCAGCGCGGAAGGGCAAATGAAAACCGCCGAAGAATTCGGCAACATTTTGCTGCGCAGCGACATCAACGGTGCAAACGTTTATTTGAAAGACGTGGCGGAAATCGGTTTGGGCAGCCAATCGTATGGTTCGTCTTCTTATTTGAACGGCGTGAAAGCCGCCGGCATGGCGGTGTCGCTGTCTAACTCGGGCAACGCTTTGGCCGCCGCAACGGCGATTGAAGCCAAAATGAACGAGCTGCAAAACTTCTTCCCGCAAGGCGTGAAATGGTCTTCGCCGTATAACACGTCCAAATTCGTGGCGTTGTCGATTGATAAAGTGGTGCATACGCTGGCAGAAGCGATTGTGCTGGTGTTCATCGTGATGTTTATCTTCCTGCAAAACTTCCGATATACGCTGATTCCCACCATTGTTGTGCCGATTTCCCTGCTGGGCGCGTTTGCCGCGATTTCGTATCTGGGCATGTCAATCAACGTGATGACCATGTTTGCCATGGTGCTGGTAATCGGCATTGTGGTGGACGATGCGATTGTGGTGGTGGAAAACGTGGAACGGATTATGGCGGAAGAAGGGTTAAGCCCGAAACAAGCCACCAAAAAAGCGATGGGACAAATCTCGGGCGCGGTGGTCGGCATTACCGCCGTGTTGGTTTCGGTATTCGTGCCGCTGTCGCTGTTGAGCGGCGCGGCGGGCAACATTTACCGCCAATTCTCGCTCACCATGGTGTTTGCGATTGGATTCTCGGCGTTCTTGGCGTTAACGCTCACGCCCGCCTTGTGCGCCACCATGCTCAAACCGATTCCCAAAGGGCATAACCACACCAAAAAAGGCTTTTTTGGCTGGTTTAACCGCGTGTTTAACGCAGGTACGCGCACTTATTCGGGCTGGATTGGCAAAACCTTGCGCAAAGCCGGTGTGATGTTTGTGATTTACTTGGCGTTGGGCGCGGGCGCATTCGTGTTGATTAGCCGTTTGCCCAGCTCGTTCATCCCCAGCGAAGACCAAGGCTTCATCATGACCACCGTGCAGCTGCCTTCCGGCGCAACCGCCGAGCGTACGGAAAAAACTTTGTCAACGCTGAACCAAGTGGCGCATTCCATGCCCGAAGTCAAAGATGTGATTACCGTGTCCGGGTTTAGCTTTACCGGCAGCGGTCAAAACATGGGCATGGGCTTTATCATGCTCAAAGACTGGAGCGAGCGCACCCAAGCGGGCAGCGATGCCACTTCTGTGGCAAACAAAATCACCGGTGCGATGATGAGCGGCGCCATCCAAGACGGTTTCGCGCTGGCATTGAACCCGCCACCGATTATGGAATTGGGCAACGATTCGGGTTTCAGCTTCTATCTGCAAGCGCGCGGCACATACAACCACGAAGAATTGGTGGCACGCCGCGATGAGCTCATCCAAAAAATGCGCCAAAACCCGGCTATGTTTAACGCAGCCAACATTCGCGCCAACGGCTTGGACGATGCGCCGCAATTAAAAATTGAGATTGACCGCATGAAAGCGGCATCCAACGGCGTAAGTTTCGCCAGCATCCGCAGCGTATTGGGCACGGCGTTGAGTTCCACTTATGTCAACGACTTCCCCAACGATGGGCGTTTGCAGCGCGTGATTGTGCAAGCCACCGCCCAATCGCGGATGCAGCCTGAAGACATCTTGGCTTTAACCGTGCCCGCGGGCAACGGCACGCTGATTCCGCTTTCCTCTTTTGCCACCGCAAAATGGGAAAAAGGCATGGAGCAAAGCGAACGCTTTAACGGCTATCCTGCCATGCAAATCACAGGCGCGCCTGCTGCGGGCAAATCCACAGGCGAAGCGATGGCGGAAGTGAAAAAAATGGTGGACAACTTGGAAGGCAATTACAGCTTGGAATGGGCGGGCCAATCCCGCGAAGAAGCCAAAGGCACATCGCAGCAAAACATGATTTACGCGCTGGCCGCGGTTGCCGTGTTCTTGGCATTGGCGGCGCTGTATGAAAGCTGGTCTATTCCGTTTTCTGTGCTGTTGGTTGTGCCGCTGGGGATTTTGGGCGTGGCTTTGGGCGCGCTCATCCACAATTACAGCAATGACGTGTATTTCACGGTGGGCATGATTACGGTGATGGGTTTGAGCGCGAAAAACGCCATTCTGATTATCGAATTTGCCAAAGACTTGCACGAATCGGGCAAATCCGTCGCCGAATCGGCATTGCGCGCCGCCAAGCTGCGTTTCCGCCCCATTTTGATGACTTCGTTTGCGTTTATCTTGGGCGTGGTGCCGATGTATATCGCCACGGGCGCATCATCAGCCAGCCAACGCGCAATTGGCACGGCGGTGTTCTGGGGTATGCTGGTGGGCACGTTCCTATCGGTGTTCCTTGTGCCGATGTTCTACATCATCGTGAACCTTGTGGTGCGTTTCTTCACAGGCGGCAAACAGCCCCCCGTTCAAGGCGAGCTGGATTTGTTTGACGACGAAGAAGACATGGATGCCCAAGCGTTTAGCAAGCATTAACGGTTTTCAGGCTGCCTCAAAATGCAATACCATAGGCAGCCTGAAAATCATCTATGGAAGGAAAATTATGAAACCTGTTTTAAATCATTCATTGACTGCGGTTGCCCTAAGCATTGCCCTATCGGCGTGCAACCTTGCGCCCAAATACGAAAAACCCAATGTTGAACTGCCGTCCGACACCTTCAAATACGATGCGCAGCGCAACGGCGAACAAGCCTTTCAGGCTGCCTCACTGGGCTGGCAAGACTATTTTGCCGACCCGCGCCTGCACGCGCTGATTGAAATCGCCCTGAAAAACAACACCGATTTGCGCACCGCCAATTTGAACGTGGAGCAAGTCCGCGCCCAATACGCGATTACCCGCTCATCGCAGTTCCCGAGTCTCGGGGCAAACGGTGGCGCAAGCCGCAGCCGCGGCGATGTGGAAAGCTACAACGCAGGCTTGGGCATTTCCGCGTTTGAGCTGGATTTGTGGGGGCGCGTGCGCAACAGCAGACAAGCCGCGCTGCAACAATATTTCAGCACCGCCGCCAGCCGTGATGCCACGCATCTGAGCCTGATTGCCAGCGTTGCCAAAGCGTATTTCAATGAGCAATACGCCACCGCCGCAATGGCGTTATCCGAAAAAACTTTGGCGAGCTACCAAAAAACCTACGATTTGGCGAAAGTGCGCCACAAAGCAGGCGTGATTTCCGCGCTGGATTTGCGTTCGCAAGAAGCGATGATTGAAAACGCCAAAGCCAGCTACGCCGCCGCCGTGCGCGCCCGCGAGCAAGCGCGCAACGCTTTGGAATTGCTGATTAGCCAAAAAATCCCCGACGATTTGCCCGCGCCTTTGGCGTTGAGCAAGCAGTTTAAAATCCGAAACTTGCCCGCAGGCTTGCCATCCGACTTGCTGCTCAACCGCCCCGACATCATCGCGGCAGAGCACACGCTTAAAGCCGCCAATGCCAATATCGGCGTGGCACGCGCCGCGTTCTTCCCAACCATCAGCCTCACCAGCACTTTGGGCTTTGGCAGCAGCCAGTTGAGCAATTTATTTAACTCGTCCAATAAAACATGGTCTTACGGCGGCAATCTGTCGCTGCCCATTTTTGACTGGGGGCAACGCCGCAACCAGTTGAAAGTGAGCAAAATTGAGCAGGAAAAAGCCGTAGTCGCCTACGAAGCCGCCGTTGAAGGCGCGTTCCGCGACGTGGCCGATGCGCTGGTTGCCCGCGCCGCCATGAACACGCAATACGATTCCAACCTGGCGCAACAAAAAGCCTACAACGAACGCCTGCGCTTAACCACCCTGCGCTACAAACACGGCGTTTCCAGCGCATTGGATTTGCTGGACGCGCAACGCAGCAGCTATTCGGCCGACACAACCGTGTTGTCCACCCAGCTGAGCCTGCTGGAAAACTTGGCGGATTTGTATAAAGCCTTGGGCGGCGGCTTGAAACGCTATTCCAGCGACGACGCCGCCACGCAGCAGGAAATCAAGGCGGCAAAAACCGCCGTGCAAACAAGCAAACAGGCAACCGCCCAATAACCTTGCGAACCAAAAGGCAGCCTGAAAACGGGTTTGATGTTTTCAGGCTGCCTATTTTGTGTGGCGACATGGCTGTTGCGTTGTCTTGTTGTGCTACAGGTTGAATAGCTGAAACCGATGTTTGGCGTTGCTTATATTCATTACTACGGCAGCCTGAAAAACACTACGGCAGCCTGAAAAGCGATTGAACGCAGCCATCCATTCGTTAAACAAACATCAGCCCGCTCCATAAGTAAGGCAGCCTGAAACACAGCCCAACACAACTCATCTTCCATCCATAGGCAACCTGAAACATCAACCCCCTTTTCAGGCTGCCCCACCCTACTCCCTTGGCAATAGCCGAGTTCGCAGCGCGGTTGGCCGGTCCGCAGATGATTGGGCGTTGGAGCAGGCGCACCTGTTCGGGCTGGCCGGGCACGGCATAAGTGCTGACAACGCCGATAACGTGCGCCAACGCAAAGCAGCCTGCACCCTAATGACAAGCAGCATCACAACAAGGATAATACCAACGGGGTTGGTCAGGCGGGCGGGCATATTGGGCATGGTGCTCATGAAATATTGCAGGCTGCCCGATAATACACGAATCTATCGCTTTCGGGCAGCCTGCATGGGATGTTATTTGTTATTTATAGTACAGCCGCACATAGTCAATCTGCGTGGTCTGCATCGGGAACGGCTCTTGGATCGACGGCGGATCCAGATTGTCTTCCCATTCCACATAATCGTTCAAAACGAAATGCCATTTGTCGTTGCGGAGCACTTGTTCGACCAAATCGGGGTCGATTTGCAGCTTGGTGTAGTCCTCGTCGGGCATGGTGGAAACGTATGTACCGTCCGGCGTGAAACTGTGGTAGTCGGTTACATCGACCGTGCTGGAATCGTTCACGCGGTAATGGTGCACGGGAATCAGCTTGCCGTCCATGTAATAACGGATTTTGGTGCCATCATATTCGATGGCCCAAACATGCCAATCGTGCGTCAGCCAAGCGGAACGGTTGCGGATACGGTTTTCCAAGCGATGCACGAATACGCGCGTGCGCCATTCTTTGCCCGCCGTGCTATAATAGCAGCTGATGCTAGATGCAGGGAAGGCATAATCCGGCATGGCGGAGAACCATTCCAGAATCAGCAGCGAACCATAAGGCGCACTACCGCCGCCAGGGGTTTTGCAGGTGCGGATGCTGTCTTCGTTTGTATGTTTGTTCAGCCAAAGCGCAGTGCGCATGCCGCGCAGCCCGTTCCAATTCATTTTGGCGCGGACTTCGGCACGGAACGGGCGGCTTGCATCCACCATGCCGATGGTTTCCAGCCGGCCGCTGGAATATTGGGTGACTTTTCCCGCCGGACACACGCCAGAGGTGGCGTTGCTGTCGTTCAAGGGGTCTCCTTCTTTATCAACGCAGTGGCGGCGCGTGGTCAGTTGGGCATAATCGCCGGCCACGAAAGAGATGTTGTCCGACAGGTAGGATAGATAACTGTGCAAATGATTGTGGATTTCTTTGCTTTCCCAATCGGCAGGCACGCGCCCTTCCTTGAATTCATAGCATTTCTCGCTTCGCCATTGCCCGGATTCATCGGTCGGATGTTCGCAGCCGTTTGCGAAAGGTGCGGGCGTGGGAGCCGGCGTCGGTGAAGGGGTGGGTACGGGACTTGGCGCCGGTGTCGGATTAGGCGTCGGCGTTGGAGTAGGTGCGGGACTTGGTGACGGTGTCGGATTAGGTGTCGGCACTGGAGCAGGTGCAGGCGTTTGTGCGGAAGTGTATTCCCGTCCTCCGAGTTTCGCATAGTTATTGTTATTGGAAGATGAGCCGGAGGTTGAGTTGGCCGTGGCCAAGCCTTTTGCTGTGCCCAGACCTGATTTTTCGTCTTTATTGCAGCCTGCGGTAAGTGCTGCCAAACACATCACCACCAATAATTTTCTCGCATACATTCGTTTGAACTTTCTGGCAAAAATTGATTTATCGGCTGAATGAAAACTCAATATCTACACATTCTCATTCAACACCAATGCAAGCATGTCCATACGCGCAAATATGCCGTTTTGTGCTTGTTCAAAGTAATAAGCATGCGGCGTGCCATCTACGTCGGGCGCAATTTCGTCCACGCGCGGCAGGGGGTGCAGCACACGCAGATTGGGTTTAGCATTGGCCAAAGTGGCGGCATGCAGGTTGAATTTGCCTTGGATCTTGGCGAATTCCATGTCATCGAAGCGTTCGCGCTGCACGCGGGTCATATACAGGATATCTGCCCATTCCGCCGCACTTTCCAAATTGGGCAGTATCTGCCATTTTGCGCCGGCTTCGTCCAATTCTTCGGTAATGTATTCGGGCATGGCCAGGCTGGGCGACGACACAAATGCAAATTCGCAGCCGAAGCGTTTTAAGGCTTGCACCAGCGAAAACCACCATGCCCAAACTCATTCTCGCCCCCATGCAAGGGCTAACTGATGCCCCCATGCGCGACCTGCTCACACGCATCGGCGGCTACGACGAATGCGTGAGCGAATTCGTCCGCATCACCCACACCGTCCATTCCCGCGTCACATGGCTGCGCCACGTCCCCGAAATCGCCCGGCAAAACCGCACCCCGTCGGGCATCCCCTGCACCACCCAACTGCTCGGCAGCGATGCCGACATGATGGCAAAAAACGCGCTGGAAGCCGTGCGCCTCGGCGTGCAAACCATAGACCTCAACTTCGGCTGCCCCGCCCCCACCGTCAACAAACACCAAGGCGGCGCCATCCTGCTGCGCGAGCCCGAGCGCATCCGCCAAATCGTGCACGAGCTGCGTTTCAGGCTGCCCGAACACATCAACCTCACCGCTAAAATGCGTTTGGGTTTTGAAAACACCGATTTGGCCGTCGCCAACGCCCAAGCCATCGCCGCAGGCGGCGCCAGCCAAATCACCATCCACGCCCGCACCAAAGTGCAAGGCTACGAACCGCCCGCCCATTGGCATTGGCTCAAAACCATCCGCGAGCGCGTCGCCATCCCCGTCATCGCCAACGGCGACGTGTTCACGCTGGACGACTACCTCGCCATCCGCCAAACCAGCGGCTGCGACGACGTGATGATTGGGCGCGGCGCGGTGATGCGCCCCGATTTGGCGCGCCAAATCAAGCAACACCTGCGCGGCGAGCCCGTTCAGGCTGCCGCATTCAACGCGGAAATCATGGATTGGATACGCCTGTTTTTTGATTTGTGCCTCGCGCACGAGCCGCAAGGCAAATACGCCGTCGCGCGGCTCAAACAATGGCTCGGCATGATGAAAAAAGCCTACCCCGAAGCGGCGCAACTGTTTGCCGCTGTGCGCACCTTGCGCGAAGCAAACGAAATCCAACGCGTGTTGCAGGATTTTCAGGCTGCCTGAACCGCCGCCTATGGCAGCCTGAAACAAAAAACCCAGCGTTCATCCGCTGGGTTTCGTTTACATCAAGCCAAGCCCATCAAAGCTGGCTCATCTTCATCCGGATAAACTGCCGGTTGCCTGAGTTTTCAGGCAATTTATCCAACGCCAGTTTATACGCCTCGCCCGCCTCTTTGGTTTTGCCCTGCGCCGCGAACACATCGCCTTTGGCTTCGTTAATCAACGGCTGATACGGCTCGCTCACAGGCATGGCAAGCGTTTTAAGCGCGTCGTCGTATTTTTTCTGCTGAATGTAAACATTCGCCAAATTCTGCATCGCGGCAGCCTGAAAAACGGGCGTTTTGTCGTTTGCCAGCACCCATTGATACGCCTTTGCCGCATCGTCCAGCTTGCCCGCTTGGAACAACGCCGCCGCCGTTTGCAAGCTCGCCTGCGTGGTTGCCGTGTCTTTGGGGAACTGCTGCTGCAACGCCGCCAGTTTCGCCGCATCGCCTTTCACTTGCGAAGCCAGTTGCGCCGCTTGCGCGCTGCCTTGGTGCACGCGCCCTTTATACGCCACATAGCCCACATAGCCCAACGCGCCCGCCACCAGCACCGCCGCCACCCATTTGCCGCCGCTATGCCAAATATGCTTCGCCGTGTTGATGTTTTCTTGTTCGTCGTGATAACCCGCCATTATTGCGTACTCCATTCGTTTAATTGTTGAACCAACCCATCGGCGGCAACGGTTGTTTGCCCGCGCCCGCCGCGTAAGTCTTTAATTGTAACCGTATTTTGCGTCACTTCGTTTTCCGCAATAATCACGGCAAACGCCGCGCCCGATTGGTCGGCGCGTTTAAACTGGTTTTTCAGCTTGGTGCTGCCTGAAAACTGCGCCACGTTCAGCCCCGCACCGCGCAAAGTCTGCGCGTGTTTCATCGCGGCTAACGTTGCGCCCTCGCCCTGCTGCATCACAAACACATCGGGCGCGAAATCGGCTTTCAGGCTGCCGTAATCGCGCACCAGCAGCAGCAGCCGCTCGATGCCCATCGCAAAGCCGATGGATGGCGTGGCGCGTCCGCCCAATTCTTCCATCAAGCCATCATAACGCCCACCGCCGCACACGGTTGCCTGTGCGCCGAGCTTGTCGGTTGTCCATTCAAACACGGTGTGGTTGTAATAATCCAAGCCGCGCACCAAACGCGGATTTTCTATGTATTTGATTTGCAAGCCATCCAACAGCGCTTTGAACGTGTTGTAGTGTTGCAAAGAGGCTTCGCCCAAATAATCCAATAGGCGCGGCGCAGCGTTGCAGATGTCTTGCAAGGCGGGGTTTTTGCTGTCTAACACGCGCAAAGGATTGGTGTGCAAACGGCGTTTGCTGTCTTCATCCAACTGCTCTTTGTGTTGCGACAAATACGCCACCAAGGCGGCGCGGTGTGCAGCGCGTTCTTCGCGATTGCCCAAGCTGTTGATTTCCAGCGTTAATTGTTCGCTGATGCCCAATTCGCGCCACAAATCGGCGCACATGGCGATGATTTCGGCATCAATATCAGGGTCGGCAAAGCCCAGCGCTTCAATGCCCACTTGGTGAAACTGGCGATAGCGCCCTTTTTGCGGACGCTCGGCGCGAAACATCGGTCCCATGTACCACAATTTTTGCGGCGCGGCGTAGGTTAAATCGTGTTCCACCACCGCGCGCAAACAGCTTGCTGTGCCTTCGGGGCGCAGGCTCAGGCTGGTTTCGCCCGCGTTGTCGGCAAAGGTGTACATTTCCTTGCCCACCACATCGGTTTCTTCGCCGATGGAGCGCACAAATAGATTTGTGTGTTCCACAATGGGCGTGCGGATTTGCTTATAGCCGAACCGTTGCGTCCATTTTTGCACTTGGTTTTCAAAGGCTTGCCAGAAATCGGCAGTGAGCTTGAAGTCTTTTTGTTCAACGGGCAGAAGGTCGTTCATGCCTTTAACGGATTGGATTTTTTGCGACATTTTGCGGCTTTCGGATAGTGTAACGGGGTTTTCAGGCTGCCTGAAAAAAGCGCGTATTGTAACCGATTTCAGGCTGCCTATTTTGCTAAAATATCGTTCATGAAACCCAACCCCCTGCCCATGCTCAACGGCATCAAACCCAGCTACCTCAACCTACCACACGACAAGCAATACATCGGCAAACCGCTGCTGTGCTATTTGCGCGCCCGCTTTCCGTTTATCGCCGAAAGCGTTTGGCGCGCGCGGCTCAACAGCGGCATGGTGGTGAACCGGCACGGCGAGCCGTTGCACGAAAACGTGTTGTATCAAGCGGGCGAGACGATTTTTTACTACCGCGAAATCAGCCGCGATGCCGAGCCGCGCATCCCGTTTGACGAAAAAATTTTGTGGTTGGACAACGATTTAATCGTGGTGGACAAGCCGCATTTTTTGCCCGTTACCCCCAGCGGGCGGTTTTTGCACGAAACGCTGCTCACCCGCCTGCGCCTGCACCCCGATTTGCAGCATCTGAACACGGCAGACATCACGCCGCTGCATCGGCTGGACAAAGACACCGCAGGCGTGATACTGTTTTCGCACAACCTTGCCACGCGCGCGGCGTATCACGCGCTGTTTCCCAGCCATGCCATCCAAAAGACTTACCACGCGCTGGCGGCAACGCGCTTGGATTTGGCTTACCCGCTTACCGTGCGCACGCGCCTTGTGCCCAGCGAGCCGTTTTTTTTGATGCGAGAAGCAGCGGGCGAGGCGAATGCCGAAACACGCGTTTGCCTGCTGGAACAGCGCGGCGAGGTGAGCCTCTACGAATTGCAGCCGATTACGGGCAAAAAACACCAGCTGCGGGTGCAGATGATGGGGCTGGGCATGCCGTTGCTGAACGACGCGCTGTATCCCGTGGTGCAGCCTGAAAACGGCGACGATTACAGCAAGCCATTAAAACTGCTGGCAAAGCGGTTGGCGTTTATTGACCCGCTAACGGGCGCGGCACGGGCGTTTGAAAGCGGGCAGGATTTGTGATTGGCAAACGGATTAAGGCAGCCTGAAAGGTGTCGGCGACGGCGTTTTCAGGCTGCATGGGGTGCATAAAGGCAGCCTGAAACAGTATGGTGCGTTTCAGGCTGCCTTTGTTTTTAGCAGCGCACGGCTTGCGGGCAAGCCGTAGGAGCGCGGGGTCGGCTTTTCAAGCTGCCAAACATCGCGCCCGCGTTCAGCGAAAGCCCGAAGGCAGCCTGAAATCCATGGTTGAAAACCTTTGGAGCGGTCTGCGTTGCGAAGCTGAAAGGCGGCGCAACGGCAGAGGCAGCCTGAAAACAAGAAACGCCGTCATGCCCGCGTGGGCGGGAATTTTGTTTGATATTCAGGAATAACCGTAAAAACAAACTGTTGCCGTAGGTCAGGCATTGATGCCCGACCTGCTTGCGTTTTGCCCAGATTTCAGGCTGCCTTAATGCGTTTGGGCAGCCTGAAACGGCAAACCTGTATTTGTATGGATGACGGCGCACACGGCTTTTATTCGTCTGCATCCCCGTCATCCCACGCGTGTTTCACGGCATGGTTGGCGGTGTCAAAATCAAAACCGCGGTACACCAGAAAGCGCAGTTGCTTTTGTTTTTCGGCGTAATCGGCGGGCGGCGCGGGGTATTTTTTGCGCAGCACTTGGTTGGCATGCGCTTGCTCGGCGCGGGCATCGGGCAGGTGTTCGCGGATAAGCGCTTCGTCGATGCCTTGCGCGGCAAGGGCTTGTTTGAGCCGCTGCGTGCCGTGTTTTTGGCTTTTGCTGTGGATGTAGGCTTCGGTGTAGCGTTCGTCGGATTGCCAGTTGCGCCGGGCAAATTCGGCGAGCACGGCTTCCAGTTCGTCGGGGTCTTCAGCGTAGGGTGCGAGTTTGCGGTAGAGCTGTTGGCGGCTGACTTCGCGGCGGGAGAGGATGTCTAGGGCGCGGGCGCGTAGGGATTTGGTGGGTCGCATGGTGGTGGGGGTGATGGGGGTTGAGGCAGCCTGAAAAAACATATATACGGGGGCGTGGCTTTGCGGCGTAGCGTGGCATTTTGCCAAACGTTGCGTGGGCAAGCGCATACACTCGACGGGTATCGTTGTCATTTTGGCTTGTTGTAAAACGGTATTCGGAAATCTGTTTTCAGGCTGCCTGATCGGGTGTGTAAACAAGATTAGGCAGCCTGAAATCTAAAATGGCGCGGCAACAGCTCGTCGCCAAATGGCGTATTCAATGGCGTTTTGCCGGTTGGCAAGAAAATGTCGGCGAGCCGCCGACGCGCCATTGGTTACAGCTTTTGCAAAGGTTTCAGGCTGCCTTATGCGGGCGGATTACTCTTCTTCGGGCTTTTGCGGGCGCAGATGGGCGTAAATATCGGGCAGGGCGTTAATCGTCCAATCGGGCTTGGTGGCGGGATTTTGGCTCAGTTGCGCCATGTCGCCGTAGCCAAAGGTTACGCCCACGGCGATGCTGCCTGCGGCTTTGGCTGAGAGGATGTCGTTTTTGGAATCGCCCACCATGATGATGTTTGCCACGTTCACGCCGAGCACTTGGGCAACGTGGCGCAGCGGCTCGGGGCTGGGTTTTTTGTGCGGCAAGGTGTCGCCGCCGATGACGATGCTGAAATAGCCATCCAGCTTCAAGGCTTTGAGCAGTTTCACGGCGAGGATTTCGTTTTTGTTGGTGATAACGGCAAGCGGGATGCGCAGTGATTGCAGCAGCGCCAAGCCTGCTTCGGTTTCGGGGTAGGCGCGGGTGCGGTCGGCGATGTGGTCGGCGTAGTGTCGGACAAAGGCGGTGTAGCCTTGTTGCCATTGTGCTTCGGGGGCGGTGCCTTGCGGGTTGTCGGTGAGGGCGCGGTGCACCAGCACGCTGATGCCGTCGCCCACATAGCTTTGCACGGCGGCATCGGGCAGCGCTGCCATGCCGAGCGTTTGGCGCATGGCGTTGGCGGCGGCGGCAAGGTCGGGGATGGAATCGCAGAGTGTGCCGTCTAGGTCAAAGGCGACGGCTTGGATTGGAGTAGTCATAAATTTTTCCTTTTTGTAAACAGGCTATTGAGGCAGCCTGAAAATGAATGATATGGCGGATTGGGAGAACGATAATGCCGCCCTCAAAAACCGTTTCAGGCTGCTTTAGCCACTGCCGTATTTACCACCGCCGAAACCTTAATCTCCACCAGCCATTCGCCGTTTGCCAGCTTCGCTTCCACGCAAGCGCGCGCAGGCGGGTTTGCCGCATCCACCCAAGCGTCCCATGCCGCGTTCATCCCTGCATAATCCGCCATGTTCGCCAGAAAAATGGTCGCTTCCACAATGTGCGCCTTGTCCGAGCCGCATTGCGCCAGCCAAGCGTCAATCTGGCGCAACACATCCGCCGTTTGCGTCGTGATGTCGCCGCCCGCCTCGGGCACCATGCCCGATAAAAACACAAAACCATTGGCAACCACCGCTTCCGACAAGCGCGCGCCGCAGCCAAACCGTTCAACAGCCATCGCAAACCCTTTCGTTTACATCGTTTAACAAGCCGCCATTCTACCACGCAGCCTGAAAACCACAGGCTTCAACAGCGTTAAAACAGCGCGCGGCGGCAAAGCGAAAACGCCCGCGCATCATGCTATCATTGCGCCCGTTGTTTCCCCACCCCAACCCGTTTTCAGGCTGCCCACATGACCACCCCCACCCCGCTCAACCCGCTCACCATCCCCGTTCACGGCATCCACCTTATAGAAGCCAGCGCAGGCACAGGCAAAACATGGAACATCGCCGCCCTGTTCACCCGCCTTGTGCTGCTGGAACAGCAAAGCGTAGAAAAAATCCTCGTGGTAACGTTTACCAAAGCCGCCACCGCCGAGCTCAAAACCCGCCTGCGCGCCCGCCTAGACCAAGCCCTCACCGCTCTCAAACGCACGCCCAACGCCCAAACGCAGCCTGAAACCCTGCGCCAAAACAGCCTAGACGACAAAAACTGCCCCGACGATTTCCTATTCAACCTGCTCAACCAAGCCCTAGCCAGCGAAAGCCAAGAACGCTTGCAACTGCGCCTAACCGCCGCCATCAGCAATTTTGACAACGCCGCCATCTACACCATCCACGGCTTCTGCCAACGCATCCTGCAAGACTTCGCCTTCTACTGCCAAGCCCCCTTCAACATCCAGCTCAACGAAGACCTCAGCGACAACCCCAACCTCATTGCCATCCAAGACTACTGGCGCACCCAAATCGCCCCCCACCCCAGCCAAGCCCAGCTCGTCTATCAACACAAGCAAACCCCCGAAAAACAACTGCAAGCCCTATCCCCCTACCTAGCCCGCCCCTATTTGCAATTAAGGCAGCCTGAAAACGCCCACATCGCCCAAACCCAGCAAGCCTTTCAACAAGCATGGCAACACGTTTGCGCCCAGCTTCCCCAAATCCAAGCCGCCTTCTGGCAACTGCATCCCCATCTCAACAAACGCAGCTACGCTCAAGACAAATGCGAAAGCCGCTTCGCCCAGCTCAACCAATTTTCAGGCTGCCCCAGCCCCGCCACCATTTGGGAATTGCTCACCGAAAGCAAACACATCCAAGCCATCTTCACCGCCAAATTTCTGCAAAGCAAAGCCAACCAAGACAAAAAATCCAAGCAAAAAATCCAACTGCCCGCCGAGCCGCTTGCTCTAATCGACACCACCCTCGGCGCACTCGCCACCGCCGCCCAAGTCCACCTGCAAGCCGAAAGCCAAGCCCTCATCCAACTCTCCCACAACATCATCCACTACCTGCGCGCGCAAAACGAAGTCAACAAAAAAACCAGCCCCAACCGCCAATTCGACGACCTGCTGCTGGATGTCTACCACGCCCTCAGCCCCGAAAAACCCCACGCCCAAGCCCTCGCCCGCGCCCTATCCGCCAACTGGCAAACCGCCCTGATTGACGAATTCCAAGACACCGACCCCCTGCAATACGCCATCTTCAAAGCCGCCTTTATGCAACCCCAAAGGCAGCCTGAAAACGAGTGTAACCAAAATAAAACCGCCTTCTACATGGTTGGCGACCCCAAACAAGCCATCTACAGCTTCCGCGGCGCAGACATCTACGCCTATCTCGCCGCCGCCGACACCATCCCCCCCGCCAACCGCCACACCCTCAGCCAAAACCACCGCAGCCACGCCGCCCTTATCCACGCCATCAACGCCCTATTTTCCCGCCCCAACCCCTTTGCCCTAGACAAAATCCCCTACCTCCCCGCCCGCGCCACCCGCAGCCAAAGCAGCCTGCCCAGCGGCACACCCCCCCTGCGTCTCACATGGCTCAACCAAGACCCCGCCGCCGACGACAGCGACACCCTCACCCAACGCGCCGCCCAATGGTGCGCCCAAGAAATCGCCGTTACTTTACACGCCCATGCCCAAGGCAAAACCCCCATCAGCGCAGGGCAAATCGCCATCCTCGTGCGCACCCGCAAAGAAGGCACGCTGATGCAACGCCAGCTCAAAACGCACCACATCCAAAGCGTGCTCCTGAGCCGCGACAGTATCTACGCCGAAGAAGAAACCCAAGCCATCTACGCCCTCATCAGCTTCATCCTCAACCCCCAGCGCACCCAACACCTCATCTACCTGCTTTCAGGCTGCCTCTACAACCACACTGCCGCCCAAATCCAACAGCTCAACCAAAACGAAGCCCAGCTCACCCAATGGACCGATGCCGCCAACCAAGCCGCCCAAACATGGCAACAACACGGCGTTTACACCGCCCTGCAACAATTTCTCCGCCAATCCCAAGCCGAAACCACCCTGCTGTCCCAACGCAACGACCGCACCCTCACCAACCTCCACCAAATCCTAGAAATACTCGCCACCCAAGACGAAAAAGGACAGCCCCCCAGCGCGCTGCAACAATGGCTCGGACAACAAATCCAAGCCAGCCAAAACCACGCCAACCCCCAAGACCACGCCCTGTTGCGCCTAGAAAGCGACGAAAACCTCGTCAAAATCGTAACCATGCACGCCGCCAAAGGGCTGCAATACCCCGTCGTATACTGCCCGTTCGTCTGGAAAGCCCGCAACCAACAGCCCCCCGAATGGCAAATCATCCACCAAAACCACCAAGCCCAGCTCATCCACAAAACCCAGCTCACCGACAGCGACCAACAACAAGCCCAAACCGAACAACGCTCCGAAGATCTACGCCTGCTCTACGTCGCCCTCACCCGCGCCGAAGAACAGCTTAACGTTTACATCGCCAGCTACCAACACACCGCAGACAGCCCGCTTGCCTACCTCATCCAACATCAGCAGCCTGAAAAAGACAAAAACACCAACAAGGACGAATACGCCCACATCCAAGCCCAAGCCTACCGCCAAAGCTGGCAAAACTTCATCGCGCAACACCCCGAGCACATCCAATGGCACGACACCCTAACCCTGCCCACCTACACAGGCAGCCTGAAAACCGAAAACACCAACCAAGCCCAACCCCATAACACCCAACCCACCTACCAAGCCACCGCCATCCCCCCCCGCAGCTACCGCAGCCCCCAGCACACCAGCTTCACCGCCCTCAGCCGCCACAGCACCGCCCTCCCCAGCGAACAAACCCCGCTAGACCCCGGCGAACAAACCGCCCAAGCCCAAAATTCACAAGGCAGTCTGAAACCAGACGCCCCCCCCACCATCGCCCAATTCCCCCAAGGCACAGCCGCAGGCATCTGCCTGCACAGCCTATTGGAACGCTACCCCTTCGCCCAACCCGGGCGGCAAAACCTCCCCCTCATCCAAACCACCCTAGACCAACACAACATCAACAGCCAACAATGGCAAGACACCATCGCCCAGCTGATTGAAGACACCCGCCACACCCCCCTCTTGCCCCGCACCAGCCTCAGCACCCTGCCCCCGCAAAATATCCTCACCGAATTCGGCTTCCTGCTGCACACCCGCAACTTCACCCTAGGCAGCCTGAAAACATGGTTTGCCCAACACAGCAAGCTCCCCCCCGAAATCATCGCCGCCGCGCAAAACCTCAGCTTCCGCGACGTGCAAGGCTACATCAACGGCTACATAGACCTGCTCGCCCAAACCGAAACAGGCGATACCCTCATCATCGACTACAAATCCAACTGGCTGGGCAACAGCCCCAGCGACTACACCCAAGCCGCGCTCAACCAAGCCGTTGCCCAACATCACTACGCCCTACAAGCCCTGCTCTACGCCATCGCCACCGCCCGCTATCTCACCAGCCGCAACGCCCAGCCCGCCACCCTCCACATCCGCTATCTCTTCCTGCGCGGTCTGGACGGCATCACCAGCAACGGCGTATGGCAATGGGACATCCCCACCAGCAGCCTGAAACAATGGTTGTAAGCAAGAGGGTTGCGAACAAGCAGGGCAACGACCGCCAGCCCGACCACCGTTTTCAGGCTGCCGTTTAACCCGCCCCAAAAGGCAGCCTGAAACCCTTGCGAACCCAATGCCGACACGGAGCAGCGACGGCTCGCCAACATTTTGCCGACGCGCAACGCACGCTTTAAACAGAAACGCACCATTCCAATTTCAGGCTGCCTTTAATGCAGCCTGAAAACACCCAGCAGAGGGCAGACAACTCGCTTGCCCGCCAAAATACCCACCCCCACGGCAAACAAATTAACCGCCCCAAGTTTGAACGCGGGCGCAATAACAGGCAGCCTGAAAACCATCCCGCGCCCCCTACGGCTTGCCCGCAAGCCGTGCGCCGGCTAAAAATACCAAGGCAATTGCAGGTCGGGCATTTATGCCCAACCGACCGGGTTTTGCAAAAGTTTCAACCGACAAAAGGCAGCCTGAAAACGAATGCACACGTTTTCAGGCTGCCTTTTTCGCAGACAAACATTTAAATGTGCTGGATTTGAATGCACCCGCCAACCGATTTCGTTGGATGGGCGAACAACGCTTGGGCTTCATTGAAGCTACGAGTTTTCAGGCTGCCTATTCACGCCAGCGCCAACCACATCAGCCGCTTACCAACCAATATGCCTCAATCCAACGCTCTGCAATTCAACCCTCTTTGGCGACGAGCCACCGCCGCTCCATGCCCCGCTTACCGCTCTAACATTTTCAGGCTGCCGCACAGATTGCCCGAAACCGCAAAGGCAGCCTGAAAAACGAATGCACACGTTTTTCAGGCTGCCTTTACATCACCCCACCCAATAAGCATCGCCAGCCCGCCAACCAAAGCCAATATTCCGCGCCATTCAAACACGCCTTTTGGCAATGGGCAATGAGCCGCCGCCGTTCCATGCCTTGCCAACCGCAGCACCGTTTTCAGGCTGCCTATTTTTTCTTGTCCTTGGCTTTTGCAGGCGGCTTGCTGTTGGGTTTCGCAGCGGATTTGTCGCCGGCTTGGGGTTTGGCTTTTTCAGGCTGCTTATTGCTCGGCTTGGCCTTTCCAGGCTGCCTTACCGGCTGGGCGGCGGGTTTCGCAGTGGATTTAACAGCAGGTTTGGCAACGGGCTTAACGGCGGGTTTAACGGGTTTGGCTTTGGGCAACGCGATGCGCGGTTCGTGTTTGGCTTCGTTGCGGCTTTCGGGTTTTTCGGGCGCGGGGGCAACCGCAGGGGCGGCTGGCTGGGCGGCGGGTTTGGGCTTGGGCGCGGCTTGGGCTGGAGCGGGCGCGCTGTTGTCGTTTTCAGGCTGCGTGTCGGGCTGGGCGATAAACCATTGCCATTGCTGCTTCAAGGCACTGCTGATGGCTTTTTGTTTTTCTTCGGCGGTGGTGCTGCCCGATGTGATTTGTTGGAAATTAAGGCTCACGCTGGGGTTGTCCATTTTGCCGCTGACGCGGATGGGCAGGGCTTGGCTTTCGGCGTTGCCTTTGAAGCGGATGTCTTCGGTGATTTCGTTGCTGGCAAGGTTGAGCTTGCCGCTGCTGGTCATGGTGGCGGCGGGCCAGGTAAACGCGGCTTGGGCGCTGTGGCTGCTGATGCCGTTTTGGATGTTGGCTTCCAGCACAAAATGGCTGAACGGCATGGCGGTGGCTTCGGCTTCGGGCGTGCTGTTGCCGATGCCGGCGAGCAGGTTGCGGATGCGGTTGAAGCTGATGCCCGACCATTCGCCGTCGTTAATATCCAGTTTCACGCTGCCGTTGAGGCTGGCGAGCATTTCGTCGGGGCTGCTGCCTTGCGCGGTGAGGGCGAATTCGGCGGTGCCTTTGCCGCTGATGCGGCTTTGTTGGAACAAGTCTTGCAGCATGGGGTGGATTTGCACGCCTTCGGCTTTTTGGTGGAGCTGGTAGGCGATGGGGGTGCGGTTTTGGATGATGAGGCTGCCGTCGGTGCGCCCGCTGTATAGGTCGGCGGTGAGCGGGGCGATGATGATGGATTCTGCGCTGGCGTTGATGCCGGCGTGGATGTTGTCGATTTGGGCGCGGGGGGTTTCCAGCGTGCCGATGTCGGCGTCGATTTGGTAGGTGAGCGGGGCGGCGGGGAAGATTTGGCTGATGTCGCTGGTGGTGGGGTTGCTTTTGATGAGCGCGGCGTAGTTTTTGGTGTTGAGCTTGGCGATTTTCAGGCTGCCTATGATGTGGTTTTCGTTGCGGTTGAGGGCGATGTTGGCGGGCTGTTTGTCAAACAGTCCTTGCAGTTGGATTTGCCAGTTGGCAAGGTGGGCAAATTTCAGGCTGCCTTCCATTTCGCTGGCGAAGCGGGGCGTGCCTTGTGGTGTGGTTTGGGTGCTGATGAATTTGAGTTTGCCAAGCTGGATGCCGCTGCCGTTGCGCCATATCAGCTCGGATTTGGCGTTGATGTCTAGGTTGTCTTGTTGGGCGTTGCGGGTGTTGAGGTCTAGGTTGATTTCGTCGCTGTGCAGTTCGTTGTCTTGCCATTGGGCTTGGGCGGCGGCGAGGGTGCCTGTGGGCTGGTTGGGGTGGCTGGGGGCGGTGAAGATAGCGTTGATGCCTGTGAGTTTGGTGTCGCCAAAGCGGCTGGCGAGCTTGGTGATGCTGATGTTGAAGGTGCTGTTGTGGCGGTGGCTGGCGACTTCTAACTTGCTGTTTTCGGCGATGAAGTCTTGTTCGCGCCATGCGGCGTTGGTTTTCAGGCTGCCTGAAAAGGTGTAGCCGTTTTCTTTGCCGTTGAATTTGACGGCGAGCTTGGGGAACTGCTGGCTGTTGGGGCTGCTGATGGTGTCGCCTGTGGCGGTGAGTTGCAGGTTTTCCCAATAGGGCGATTGGGCTTGGGCTTCGAGCTGATAGCCGATGGTGGTGTCGTTTTGGCGGGCGAGGGCAAGGCTGATTTGGCTGAATGCAAATTCACCCTGCTCGGCATCGCGCACGATAAGCGTGCCACGGTTGATTTGCACGCGGTTGAACACGGCGGGGCGTTGGTTGCGGGTTTGCCATAAATCGGCGATGTTCCAACGCCCTTGGTTGTTGCGCACCAGCAGGGCGTGCACGTCGTTGAGCACCAGTTTTTCAATGGTGGGCTCGCTAATCAGGCTGCTCCAACCGATGCCAATTTTCACTTCTTGCGCGCGCAGGGCGGGGGCTTTGCCGTCGGCTTCGCTGAGTACCACGTTGTGCAGGATGATGGTGGGGCGCGGGAACAGGCTGCGCTCAATTTGCGCGTCAAATTGCACGGTGCGCTTTGTGCCTGCTAGGGCTTCGCGGGCGCGTTGCTGCAAGGCTTCGTGCTCGGATACGCGATACAACGCTGCCGAGCCGCCCAAATACACGCCCGCCACAATCAGGCACGCAACCAAAGCCATGCGGCTGATGCGCCAGTGTGCGGGGGAAAGGTGGAATTTGGGCAATGAAGACATGGGCTGAGCGTGCGGGAAACGAGAAAGATTGGCATTTTAGCAAATTTTGCGGGCGGGCGTGGGCGTAAGCTGTGTTGTGGTGGCGGCAGCCTGAAAAGCAAAGCTAAAAACCACAGCAAGCATGCCCGCTCTGCGCCGTTTGCCATTAAAATCCCACCCGCAAACATACGCCCCAGAAAGCCCACCATGCAGCCTGAAACCCCCATCGCCGCCTACCGCGCCGCCCGCGCCGCCGCCGACCAATCCTTCCGGCAAAACCGCCGCCCCTATCTCTATTTCCGCCGCCACACCGCCGCCGCCGATGCCCTGCTGGTTGCCCTGTGGCAACAGCATTTTTCAGGCTGCCCACACCTTTGCCTGCTCGCCACCGGCGGCTACGGGCGCAGCGAACTCTACCCCCATTCCGATTTAGACATCGCCATACTTTCCCCCGCCGAACTCACCGAGCGCGAGCAAGACAGCCTCGCCCGATTCATCCAAACCCTGTGGGATGGCAAACTCGCCCCCGCACCGCAATCAGGCAGCCTGAAACAAATCCTCCAAGCCGCGCAAGACGACTTAACCGCCAGCACCGCCCTGCTGGAAGCCCGCCCCCTATGCGGCAACACCGCCCTCGCCCGACAAGCCATCCGCACCGCCCGGCAACAGCGCGAAATCGTCCCGTTCATTGAAAGCAAACTGCTGGAAATGCAGCAACGCCACGCCAAGCAGCCCAGCCAAACGCTGGAACCGCACATCAAAAACGGCATCGGCGGCCTGCGCGATTTGCACGTTATCAACTGGCTCGCCCGCGTGCAAAACCTCAACCTTGCCGCCCCCGCAGCCGCCCGGTCCGCCATCATTACACCCGCCGAAGCCAAGCTGCTGCGCCACAGCCACCGCACCCTCGCCCAACTGCGCATCGCCATGCACCTTGCCGCCCAACGCGAGGAAGACCGCCTCACCTTTGACCTGCAACACATCCTCGCCCAACAAAACCCGTTTTCAGGCTGCCCCACCCCCGTAAACACATCCCCCCAAGGCAGCCTGAAAACCGCAGGCTTCAACGAAGCCAAAACCGCCATAGAACACCTGATGCACCCCTACTACCGCACCACCAAAACCATCCAACAGCTCAGCGGCATCCTCATCCCCATGCTGCGCGAACGCATCTACTCCCCCCTGCCCAGCATCGCCCGCCCCATTAACGAACACTACACCCAAATCAACCACACCCTCGCCGCCAACAACCTCTCCCTGTTCACCGAACAGCCCGAACACATCCTCATCCTCCCCCACATCCTGCAAACCCACCGCGACATCAACCAAATCGCCCCCAAAACCCTACGCGCATGGTGGGCGGCCGCGCAAAAGCTAGACCACCGCTTCAACCAACACCCCGCCCACCGCGCCCAATTCCTCCAATTTTTCCAAACCAACGAAGGGCTCACCCACACCCTGCGCCTGCTCAACCTCTACGGCATCCTCGCCCGCTACCTGCCCCAATGGCACAACATCGTCGGGCTATTGCAACACGACCTCTACCACATCTACCCCGTAGACGACCACATCCTCACCACCCTCGCCCACCTACGCCGCCTCGCCCAAGAAGAACACAGCCACGAAAACCCCGCCCTCTCCACCCTCATGCAACACCACCCCAAGCAACCCATCCTCTACCTTGCCGCCCTGTTCCACGACATCGCCAAAGGACGCGGCGGCGACCATGCCCAACTCGGCGCACAAGATGCCGCCCGATTCGCCCAAGCCCACCAACTCACCCCCCACGACAGCGACCTACTCACATGGCTCGTGCGCGAACACCTACTCATGTCCCAAACCGCGCAAAAAGAAGACATCAGCGACCCCACCATCATCCAAAAATTCGCCCAGCGCGTGCAAAACCAAGAAAAACTAGACTCCCTCTACCTACTCACCGTCTGCGACATTCGCGCCACCAACCCCAAAATCTGGAACACATGGAAAGCCCAACTGCTAGACCAGCTCTATCACAGCACCCGCGCCCAACTATCAGGCAGCCTGAAAACCACCAGCATCCACGACCGCTACCAACACGCCAGCCAAATCCTCGCAGAGCAAAACCACAGCCCCAAAGCCATCCGCAGCCTATTCAACGCACTGGGCGCAGCCTACTTCGCCCGCCACAACAGCCCCACCATCGCCCGCCAACTCCCCCAAATCGCCGCCCAACCCCACAGCCCCTACGCCAGCGTAACCCCCGAAGCCAACGGCAACTGGCGCATACTCGTCTATATGCCCAACCAAGACCGCCTGTTCACCCGCCTGTGTCGCCTGTTCGGACAACACCAATTTGACATCGTCGCCGCCCGCGCCTTCATCACCGCCCACGACTACATCCTAGACAACTTCATCCTCCCCCCCCCGCCGCACCACACCCCCCAAGAACTCCACCACCTGCAAACCACCCTACACACCCAGCTCACCCAATTTGTCCACGGCAACATCCCCCCCCTCGCCCAGCACAAAACCCAACCCAGTCGCCGCGCCCGCCTGCTCCCCCTCGCCCCCAGCGTCAGCATCCAGCCCGAAGAAGAACCCCACCGCTACACCATCCAAATCATCGCCGCCAACCGCCCCAACCTGCTCGCCGACCTCACCGAAGTCTTCGCCCAGCACAACATCCGCCTGTTCTACGCCAAAATCGCCACCCTCGCCGACCGCGCCGAAGACAGCTTTCTCGTAGAAAACAGCGAACTCGCCAACCCCAGCAAAGAATTCGCCCTCAAACGCGACTTGCTCGCCGCAATGGAATAAGCCATGCTCCCGCCTATAGGCAGCCTGAAACCTGAATCCGAAATAAAACGGCAACAGCCCGCCGCGCCATTTCAAATTTCAGGCTGCCGCACGATTCTTGCCCAAGTTTCAGGCTGCCCCACCTTTTGGCAGCCCACTCTATTTTTGATATGATGCCGCCTGTTTTTTCTTAACCCGAAAGCCACAAAATGAAACAAACCGCCCTTGCCGCCTTCTGCGCCGCCCTAGTCCTCACTGCCTGCTCGCAAAGCGACCCCGCCCAACCCGCCGCCTCCGCAGCGTCTGCCGCCTCTGCCGTTGCCAACAGCAGCTGCGAAATGCCTGCGCTAGACAGCCAAGTGAAACAAATCGTGCAAGACACCATCGGCAACAACGCCAAACGCCTTGCCAACGCCAACGACTACATCGATGCCGACAAACTCATCGCCCTAGCCGCGCAATTAAACGTAACCGCCAGCAACGCCCAAGCAGGGCAAATGCCCGAAACCTGCCAAGCGCAAGTCGCCATCGCTATCCCCGAAAACCTCATCAAGCAAGCCCAAACCAACGCCCCCCTGCTGCAAAGCGAAGCCCCGCAAGACATCATCAGCCGACACCTCACCGGCGGCAACGGCACATTCAGCAACCACACCCTCAGCTTCCCGCTGAACTATGCCGTCAAAAACAACCAATTCGCCCCCACCGATAACAACCTCACAGGCGCAGCCAATCTGCTTGCCGACGCCCTTGCCGCCTACGGCGTAAAAGACACGCTCAACGTGAACGGCAAAAACGTGAGCCGCGCCGAAGCCCTCAAACTGCTCAAACAAAAAGACCAGCCCAAAGCCGAAGAAGCCTCCATTCCCGCGCCGCAAGCCGTTCCCCCGATTGACAACATCCCCGAGCCGCCCAAGCCCGAAGATTTGCGCAAAGCCGTGCCCGCGCCCAAAACCGACGCGCCGGACAACAGCGCAACGGCTTCCGCCCCGGTTAAACCGCAGCCTGAAAAACTCACGCCGCCCGTAGAAAAACCAAACAGCGTAAACAGCAAAGAGCTGGATGCCGCGCGCGAAGCCAACGGCAAAGCCGACCAATCCATCAAATCCGCATGGCGCAAAATTGACCCCCAAGTGCAACAAGACCTTGTGGACGAACAGCGCGAATGGGAAAGCAAAAAACGCGCCAACTGCCGCAACGCCGCCGCCAAAGGCAAAAGCGCAACCGAAAGCCAATACCTGCAACTGCAATGCGACACCCGCATGACGCGCGAGCGCGTGCAATATTTAAAAGGGTACAGCATCGAATAACGCCGCACGCAACCGCAGCCTGAAACTTTCAGGCTGCCTTCTTGTGTACAGCCCTTTTTGTTTATCAAGCCGCCGCGCAAACCCTTATCTCCACAGCCACACAGCCTGAAAATCAAACGCAATAGCGATGCGGCACCCCCAACCGCATTTTCAGGCTGCCTCAAAAGAGACCGCCCCATGACCGACATCCTAGCCAAAATCCTCGCCACCAAAGCCGAAGAAATCGCCGCGCAAAAAGCCGAAATCTCGTTAGAAAACATGAAAGTGCAAGCGCGCACCGCCGAACCGCCGCGCGACTTCATCGCCGCCATCCGCGCCAAACACGCCGCCCGTCAGCCCGCCATCATTGCCGAAATCAAAAAAGCCAGCCCCTCCAAAGGCTTAATCCGCCCCGATTTCCACCCCGACGAACATGCCAAAGACTACGAAGCCGCAGGCGTCGCCTGCCTGTCCGTGCTCACCGACGAACCCTATTTCCAAGGCTCGCCCGTGTATTTGCGCCAAGCCCGCGCCGCCGTTTCGCTGCCCGTGTTGCGCAAAGACTTCATCATCGACGAATACCAAATCTACCAAGCCCGCGCATGGGGCGCAGATGCCGTGCTGCTCATCGCCGCCGCGCTGGACGAAACCGCGCTGCTGCATCTGGAAGGCGTGGCCCACAGCCTGAACATGGCGGTGCTGGTGGAGCTGCACGACGAGAGCGAAGTGCAAAAATGCGCCCGCATGACCACCCCCCTGCGCGGCGTAAACAACCGCAATTTGCACACCTTTGAAGTGGACTTGCAGCAAACCATCGCCCTGTTGCCGCAGCTGGGCGACAGCATCGTGGTAACCGAAAGCGGCATCACCAGCAAAGACGACGTGCAACGGATGCAGCAGCACGGCGTGAATACCTTTCTTATCGGCGAAACCTTTATGCGCGCCGACGACATCGTTGCCGAAGTACGGAAACTGTTTTGATGAAACGCCCGCCCGTTAAGCTCAAACCCGAACACGCCCTGCCCCTGATATTGGTTGCCGTGGTGCTGTCGCTTACGTTTATTTTCAGCTTGCGCAGCAAATTGCGCCAACCGCCCGCGCCTGCTGTCGCTTCCGCGCCGCGCACGGCTTCTGATGCCGCCGCCAAAGATTATTCTTGGGTGCAAAACACCGAGCAAGACGACATTCTCAACGCCCGCCGCGCCGCCAAAGAGCAAGTGGGCGCATCCGACATCGCCGCATGGGCAAACACGCCGCCGCCCGCCGACACCCCCGCCGCGCCGCCCGAAGCCCTGCCCGAAAACCTGCCGCCCCTGCCCGACACCTGCGAACGCTACTACCAACGCGTAGACCAATGCTTTGCCCAGCAAGGCGAAGATGCCGAAGCCCTGCGCGCCTCTAACCAAGATTTGCGCGTGGAACTGGCACGCAGTCGCCCCACCGAAAACGAATGCGCGGCACTCAACCGCAGCTTTGACACCCTTGCGCCCACGTTGGGCTGCCGTTAATTGAATCGTTTTCAGGCTGCCTTATGCCCAAGGCAGCCTGAAAACCATAAATCAAACCGCCCATTAAGCAGCCTGAAAGCCCCCACCATGAAACTCGCCTTCTTCATTCTCAAACTACTCGGCAAGCTCCCCCATTCCGCCCTGCGCGCCCTCGCCCGCCTGCTCGGCTGGCTGTGCTACTGGCTGGTCGCCCCGCGCCGCAAAGTAGGGCAAATCAACCTTGCCCTATGCTTCCCCGAAAAAAGCCAAGCCGAGCGCGACCAAATCCTGCGCCAACATTTCTACCACATGGCGCTTTTGGTGCTGGAATACGGCAAATACTGGTACGCCCCCGCCGCCGAACTGCGCCAAATGGTGCGCTACCAAGACAAACACATCCTTGACGACGCCCTTGCCGCAGGCGAAAAAGTCATCCTGCTCTACCCCCATTTCACCGCCTTCGAAGCCGCCGTGTACGCGCTCAACCAAGACGTGCCGCTGATTAGCGTCTATGCCCACCAAAAAAACGCCGCGCTCGACGCGCAAATCCTGCACGGGCGGCACCGCTACGACAACGTCTTCCTTGTCGGGCGCACCGAAGGTCTGCGCAGCATCATCAAACACATCCGCAGCGAAAGCGCCCCCTTTCTCTACCTGCCCGACCAAGACTTCGGCGCAAAAGACTCCCTATTCATTGACTTCTTTGGCATCCCCACCGCCACCATCGCAGGGCTGCCGCGCATCGCCCAGATGACCCACGCCAAAATCATCCCCGCCATCCCCACCCGCCAAGCCGATGGCAGCGTTGTCCTACGCTTTTACCCCGCATGGGAAAACTACCCCAGCCAAGACACCGCCGCCGACGTGCGCCGCATGAACGCCTTTATCGAAGCGCGCATCCGCGAGCAAATCCCGCAATATTACTGGCTGCACAAACGCTTCAAAACCCGCCCCGCAGGCGAGCCGTCGTTTTACGCCAAATAGGCAGCCTGCGTAGCGCAGCGGAGTTGCGAAGCTAAAACCAATGAAACGGCATTTTGCATTTTCAGGCTGCCCCAGCCATGGTTAAAACCGGCGCACGGCTTGCCGGCAAGCCGTAGAAACACGCATCAGCCTTCAAGCGTTCCAACATCGCGCCCGCGCCGCACGCGCCGCACCACACAGCCCGCCCAAATAACCAAATCGTCTAACAAACATAAACACAAAATCTTTTTCAGGCTGCCCAAACCCTCCTACAATCCGCCCGTCTTTTTCACCCAAACATAAGGAACACAACATGGCACGTTTAACCGTACACACCGTAGAATCCGCCCCCGAAGCCGCCAAAGCCCGCGTAGAAGCCGCGCAAAAAGCCAACGGCTTCATCCCCAACCTCATCGGCGCACTCGCCAACTCCCCCCAAGCCCTCACCTTCTACCAAGAAGTCGGCAAACTCAACAACGAAAACTCACTCACAGGCGGCGAGCGCGAAGTCATCCAAATCATCGCCGCCCGCACCAACCAATGCGGCTTCTGCGTGGCAGGGCACACCAAGCTGGCAACGCTGAAAAAACTGCTGTCCGAGCAAGCCATTAAAGCCTCGCGCGATGTGAACCCCGCCGAATTTGACGATGCCAAACTCAAAGCCCTCGCCGATTTCACCATCGCCGTGATGGCAAACAAAGGCGCGGTTTCCGATGCCGAACTCGCCGCCTTTGTGGCAGCGGGCTACCGCAAAGAACAAGCGGTGGACGTGGTAATGGGCGTGGCGCTGGCAACCCTGTGCAACTACACCAACAACCTTGCGCAAACCGACATCAACCCCGAATTGCAAGCCTACGCCTAACGGCAAGCGGCGCAAACCAAAGGCAGCCTGAAAATGGGTTTATTCATTTTCAGGCTGCCTTTAAATGTAAATATGGTTACGGAGGATTTTGCCGCAGGCGGTTTGTTGCTTGGGTTTGCCGCATACCGCGAGCAAGGGCAAGATTTTGCCCCGCGCAAGAAACGGTTTCAGGCTGCCTTTAAGCATTAAGGCAGCCTGAAATCTAAAATAGCGCGGCAAAGGTGCATGGCCAAATGGCGTATTCAATAGGGCTTTAAGAAGCGGCATGATGTCGGCGCGCCGCCAACACGCCATCGCGGTCGCAGGTTTCACAAAAGTTTCGTTTCAGGCTGCCGACCCACGCCCGCATTAAGGCAGCCTGAAACGCAGTTCAGCGCAGCTGAAACCACCCCGCCTAAACATCCGCGCAAACAACAAAATCCCTTACTGCCCGCAACAAGGGATTTTTTCGCGCGGGCGATGCAAACGCCGTGGCGGGTGGTTATGCATCAAATTCCAGATTATCAATCAAGCGCGTGTTGCCCAGCTTGGCGGCGGCAAGCGCCACCAGTTGTTTGCTGTCCGCTTGGGCGGTTTTCAGGCTGCCTCTTTGGCGGATTTCAACATAATCCACCGCCCAGCCGTGCGCGTGCAGTTCGTCGCGGGCGGCTTGGGCGAGCGCGGCGAAATCGCGGTTGCCCGCTTGCGCGCTTTGGGCGATGTTTTGCAAGGTGCGGTACAGGCGCGGGGCTTCGGCGCGTTCGGCTTCGCTTAAATATTGGTTGCGGCTGGATAGTGCCAAGCCGTCGGCGGCGCGCCCCGTATTCACGGCAACAATGCGCACGGGGATGTTCAAATCGGCGACCATGCCTTGGATGATGGCGACTTGCTGGTAGTCTTTTTTGCCGAAGCAGGCGACATCGGGCTGCACGATGTTGAACAGCTTGCTGACCACGGTTGCCACGCCGCGAAAATGGATGGGGCGGGACACGCCGCACAACTCGTGTTTGAGCGCGGGCGGTTCAACGAAATATTGCTGCTCGCCTGTGGGATACAGCTCGGCTTCATCGGGGGCGAAAACGGCGGCAACGCCTGCGGCGCGGAGCTTGTCGGCATCTTGCGCCAGCGTGCGCGGGTATTGCTCAAAATCTTCGCCCTGCCCGAATTGGATGCGGTTCACAAAAATGCTGACCACAACGTGTTCGGCTTCTTGCTTGGCGCGCTCCACAAGGGCGAGATGCCCGTCGTGCAGGTTGCCCATGGTGGGCACAAAGGCGACGTTGGCAACGGTTTTGCGCCATTGGCGCAGCTCGGCGATGGTGTGGAAGATGTGCATGATGGTGTCCTTACGGGTGGGTTTGGGAAAAGGGTTTTGGCTACGCTGAACGGCGTTTCAGGCTGCCTTGATGGAGGGCATAGGCAGCCTGAAACCTTTGTAAAACCTAAGTAGGTCGGGTATTGATGCCCGACCTATTGATAAACAACAGTATTCCTGCCTGCGCAGGAATGACGGCGTTTCTTGTTTTAGCTTCGCAATTCCGCTGCGCTACGCGGGCTGCCTATTCGGCGTTCAAATCATCCAATTCGGCTTGCAAAATCACGCCGTAATCAGCATCCAAAACATACCGCCCCGCTTCCAAATCCTGCACATAGTTTTGCAAAAATTCGCGCAGGGAGTTGGCGATTTTTTCGCGTGCCGCGTCGTCGTGCCACATTTGGATGATTTGCCCTGCCGTGCCGCTTGGCGCTGGGTCTAGGTCTATCATTTTGCCATTGCCGCCGCCGTCGGCGGAAAGCGGAATCCATTTGGGATTCCACCAAAAATCGGCTTTGATGCCTGCGTCTTCGGGTTCGCAGCCGTAGTCCGTGCCGTCGTCTTCTTGGAATGAGCCGTCGTCGTACAAATCTTTCCAAACCGCGTATTCGTCGATGATGCGGTCAATGCTCAACCATTCGTCGCTGGCAAACACACCGTCTATATCGGGTTCGCCGTTGGCAACGCGGTAGAGTTCTTTAAACTCTTCGGGCAGTGCGTAGCCGAGCGTTTGTTCCAGCTTGGCGAAATCGGCTTCTCTTGCGCCGGCGTTCAGCTCAAAGTTCATGCCCAGCTCTTCGGCGGCTGCGGGATATTTTTGCGCGAGGGCTTTGAGTTGGGCTTGCATGCGGGTAACAAGGTCTTTCATGGCGGTTTCCTTTACGGGTGGGTGGATGAAATGGATTTCAGGCTGCCTTGAAGCGCATCGGGCAGCGAAGCCTTGCAAAAATGGGCGGCTGATGGCTTTTCAGGCTGCCTCGAGCCAAGGCAGCCTGAAAACGGGGTGGAATTATTCGCCCGACACTTTCTCAATCCCCTGCTGGGTTTTGATGCTTGCCGCCAGCGATTCAATGTAGTTTTGAATCATGTTTTCGCCCATTTCTTGCGCCAGCGTTTGCTTGGCGTTGGCAAGGGCTTGGGGATTGCCGACGGTTTGGATGGATTGCACTTCCACCAGCTGCGGCGCGGCGGGCATATCCAGCACGGCGTAAGCAGGTTTGCCGTTTTTCGGGATGGCCTGCATAAAGGCAAAATAGGCATCGTCGCTCAGATTGGCGCGCACTTGCAGCGGCACAACCTGTTCCACGGTCGACCACGCCACCGCAGGGTTGTTGCCCGCCGCCAGCTCTTTTTGCAGGTTTTTGGCGTGTTCCAGCGCCAAGCGGCGGCTTTCGGCGAGCTTGAAGCGTTCCGCTACGCGCGGTTTGGCTTGCTCAAAGGTTTCGGTGCTTTCGGTGCGGGTTTCGGTGGGGCGCACAAACCATGTTTCGCCGTCCACATTGATGGCGGCGGAATTGAGTTTTTTGCCGAACACATCGCCCGCTAGCAAGGCTTCCGCCACGGCGGCGGGCACTTTCAGGCTGCCTGCGTTGGCTTGTGTTGTCCACTCGTTTTGCGTTTGCACGGTTAAACCGAATTGTTGCGCAGCGGGCTGCAATTTATCGCGCGCGCTGAACACGGCTTCGCTCAATGCTTCGCGTTGCTTGTTGTATTCTTGCTGCGCTTTTTTGGCTTGCAGGCTACTGCGGATGCTGTCTTTTTGCGCCGCCAGCGACACATCGGCAATGTCGGTTACGCGCAAGACGTGGTAGCCGAAATCGCTTTCCACCACGCCGCTCACTTCGCCTTTGTTTAATGCAAATGCCGCGTCTTCCAAGGCTTTGCTGCCAATTTTGCCGTCTTGGGCAATCTCGCCCAAGTCGCCGCCGTTGGCTGCGCTGCCCACATCTTGCGAGGCGCGTTTGGCGATTTCGGCAAATTGCTCGGGATGGGCTTTGGCTTCGGCAGCGATTTTTTCGGCTTCGGCGCGGGCTTTTTCGCGCGTGGCGGCATCGGCGGATTTGGGCGCTTCAATCAAGATGTGCGACATGCGGCGTTTGGGTTTCAGGCTGCCTTTGCTGGCGTTGTAGGCTGCTTCGATTTCGGCATCGCTCACGCTTTGCTTGCCGGCGATGTCTTTGGGCGAAAGCACGATGTATTCAAATTTTGCGCCTTGCGGCAGCAGGTAGTCTTTTTTGTTGGCTTCGTAGTATTTTTTCAGTGCGGCATCGTCTGTTTTCACTTTGTCGGCAAAGGCTTGCGGGTTCAACACATAGGCGCGGGTGGAACGGGGGGCGAGCACGGCGTTGATGACTTGCTGCGCTTGGAAATCAGACACGGCGTTGCTGTTTAAGGTTTGCAACAGCGCCGCCACGCTCAGGTTTTCGCGCTGCGCCTGCATAAACGATTCTTCGCTTTGGCGGGTGTTGGTCAGGTAGGTTTGGAACAGTTTGGGGTCAAATTTGCCGCTGGTGTCGTGGAACTGGGGGTTGTCCACCACGATTTGTTTGATTTGCTCGTCGCTGACCACGATGCCGAGCTGTTTGGCGCCTTCCAGCAAATAGGCGCGTTGCAGCAGGGTTTGGAACACAGCTTCGCGGCTGGCCGGCTCGCCTGCAGCTTCGGTGTTTTGCACGGCTTGGTCGAGCGCGTAGCGGGTGATGATTTGGTCGCCCACTTTGACGATGTAGTTGTCGCGGGAGATGCCTTGCAGGGAAACAAAGCCGTAGCCCATGAAAGAAACGGCAATCAGCGAGAGCAGGATGGTAACGGGGGTGCGGAATTTATTGACTGAATGGAACATGGTGTTAAGGGTTGTTGTGGTTGAAAGAAAAGGATGGGTAAACTGGTTTTCAGGCTGCCTGTGTTGCTTGGGCGCGCGGGAAAGGGTGGGGATTTTACCGTTTTGCGGGCGGCTTGTGTGGGGGATTTTTGCGGGCAACGGCAGCCTGAAAACGGGTTAGTTTTGTATTTTCAGGCTGCCTTGGGCGGCTTGTTTTGCGCTGCGCGTTTGCGCCGTGCTTCTTTGGGGTCGGCTTGCAGCGGGCGGTAGATTTCCACGCGGTCGCCTTCGCGCAGGATGTGGCTGTCTTTAACGGCTTTGCCGAAAATGCCCAGCGGGGCGGTGTGCGGTTGGGCTTCGGGGAAGTCGTTGCGCACGGGGGCGGCGAGCGCGGCTTGGCGGGCGGTGCTGTTGGCAGGCAGCCTGAAACGGTAGAGCCGTTGCTGTTCGGCGGTGCCGTAGGCGACTTCGATGGTGATTTCGTTATCGTTTGCCATAGCGTTGGTTCGCTTCTTTTACAAATGCGTCCACCAGCTTGCCGGATACGCTGTTGAACACGGGGGCGATGAGGCGGCTGAGGATGCCGGTGAGTTCGTAGTTGAGGGTGAAGGTGATTTGGCAGATGTCATCGCCTAGGTCGTCAAACTGCCATGTGCCGTGCAGCGATTTGAACGGGCCTTCCAGCAGGGTCATGCGGATTTCGCGGTTGGGGGTGTTGTGGTTGTGGGTGGCGAAGGATTGGGTGATGCCCATGTAGTCCATGTGCAGGCGGGCTTTGAGTTCGGTGTCGCTGCGGTAGAGCACTTCGCTGCGCCCGTACCACGGCAGGAAGCGGGGGTAGTCTTCAACTTTGTCTACCAGCTGATACATTTGCGCGGCGCTGTGGGGGACGAGGACGGTTTTGTGGATGCGGATTTCGGACATGGCGGGATAAAGGAATTGCGGTTGTGTTTTCAGGCTGCCTCAGACGGCTAAGGCAGCCTGAAAAAGGGTTGGGGGTGTCGGGCGGTTGCCGTTGCCGTTTGGCTTGCATTTCGGTTTTCAGGCTGCCTCATTCAAGTCGGCTTCTTGCGGTTTTGGTTCGCGATGCCCATCAGCAGCGCCAAAATAAACATAATAGACAGCGTTGCCGTGCCGCCATAGCTCACCAAGGGCAGCGGCACGCCCACCACAGGCAGGATGCCGCTCACCATGCCCATGTTCACAAAGGCGTAGCAGAAAAACGTCATCGTGAGCGCGCCGGCCAGCGTGCGGTTGTAAAGCGTTTTCGCCTGCCCCGCAATCACCAAGCCGCGCCCGAGTATCACCAGATACACAATCAGCAGCAAAACATTGCCGATTAAACCGAATTCTTCGCCATACACGGCAAAGATAAAGTCGGTGGTGGATTCGGGGATGTAGTCCAAATGCGTTTGCGTGCCGTTGAGCCAGCCCTTGCCCCACACGCCGCCCGAGCCGATGGCAATCATGGATTGCAGAATGTGGTAGCCCGCGCCCAGCGGGTCTTTGGATGGGTCCAGCAGGGTGAGCACGCGCTGTTTTTGGTAGTCGTGCATACCGTAATTCCACATCACGGGCAGCGCGGCGGCAAAGGCGATGATGGAGGCAAGCAGGGCTTTCCACGGCAGCCCCGCAAAGAAAATCACAAACAAGCCCGAAGCCATAATCAGCGTGGCGGTGCCCAAATCGGGCTGCTTCAAAATCAGGGCGACGGGCACGGCAATAATCGCCAGCGCGGCAAGATAATGGAACCACGAAAGGTTGTTTTCATAGCGCTGGAAAAACCACGCCACCGTCATCGGCAGCCCGATTTTCATGATTTCGGAAGGCTGCAAGCGCACAAAGCCGAGGTTGAGCCAGCGCGTCGAGCCGTTCACCGTAACGCCGAAAAAATGCACGCCCAGCAGCAGCACCACGCCCAGCACATAAATCGGCAAGGCAAAATTGCTCAAAATATTGGGGCGAATCCGCGCAAAAATCAGCAGCAGCCCCATGCCCAAAATGGTGTGCAGGGTTTTGTTTTCCAGCCGTCCGATGTCTTGCCCATCGGCGGAGTAAAGCAAAAACATACTCATCAAATACACAGCCAGCATGGCGTAAAACAGCCACGGGTCTAGCGGGTTCCAAAATAAGCGTTTGGCTTTAATGAGCAGGTTATCGTTGTGTTCTTGCATGATTACGGTCTCTTGGCGGGCGCAGCGGTAGGCACAGACGCTGGGGCAGAAGCAGGATTTGAGGCAGCCTGAAAATCGGGATGCGCGCGCGCCGCTTTTTCCTGCGCCGCCGCTTCAAAGGCAGCCTGAACATTGTTTTTCCGTTGCGCCGTCGGCACGGAAAGTTGCAGCAACGGATTGCTCGTGCGGCGCGCACCCGTGATGTCTTTGCTCACTTTGTCTTGCTTCAATTGCAGCAGATAATAATCAATCAGATGGCGTGCCACGGGCGCGGCGTTCACGCCCCAGCCTGCGTTTTCCAAAATCACGGCAACGGCGATTTGCGGCTTGTCCACAGGCGCAAAGGCGATAAACCAAGCGTGGTCGCGGTGTTGCACGCGCAGCGCGGCGGCGTTATAGCTTTTGCCCTGCGCGATTTGTACCACTTGCGCCGTGCCCGTTTTGCCGCCCATGGTGTAGCGCAAGCCCGCGCCGATTTTGGCCGCCGTGCCGCCGCCTTGCAACACCAGTTGCATCCCACGTTTCACATAATTGAAATTGCTTTGCTTATAAGGCAGCACCCGCTCGGGCTTAGGGTCAATCACGGTGATTTGTTGGTTTTCATGGTCCAGCAGCTCTTTCACCAAATGCGGGCGGTACACTGTGCCATTATTTGCCAGCGTGGCGGTGGCGTGCGCCATTTGCAGCGGCGTGAACGTGTTATAGCCCTGCCCGATGCTCACCGGCACCATCTCGGCGGGATTCCAACGCTTCTGCTTTTCCGAGCCTTTCGCCCAGCGTTTTGCCTTCCAAGCAGGGCTGGGCAAAATGCCGCGATACTCGCCCGGCAAATCAATGCCCGTGCGCTCGCCAAAGCCAAACGAAGCCAGATACGGAAAGGCTTTTTCTATCCCCAATTCATAGCCTAGGCGATAGAAAAAAGTATCAGACGACACTTGAATCGCCCGCAGCAGCGTAACCGAGCCATGCCCACCTCGCGCCGCATCGCGAAATTGGTGCTTTGTCCCTGGGATGCTCCATGCACCAGGGGCGGGAACGTATGTGCCCTGCCCTATTTTGCCGCTTTCCAGCAGTGTCATCGCCATAAACGGCTTAAAGGTTGAACCCGGGGGATACATCCCTTGCGTTACGCGGTTGATTAACGGGCGCTGCCAATCTTCGTTCAGCGATTTCCAAGTGTCGCTGTCGATGCCGTCGATAAACACATTGGGGTCAAAATTGGGCTTGGACACAAACGCCAACACGCCGCCTGTTTGCGGGTCTATCGCCACCAACGCGCCACGGCGGTTGCCCATCAAGCGGTCGGCTTCTTTTTGCAAACGAATATCCATCGCCAAACGCAGCGTTTGCCCCGTTTGCGAGGGGTCGGAACGAATCACGCGCACAATATTGCCCGCCGCGTCTTTTTCCACTTCTTGATAACCCGGTGCACCGTGTAGCTGCTCTTCGTAATACGCCTCCAAGCCTGATTTGCCGATGTGGGTGGTGCCGCGATAGGCGGTTTCGCGCTTGTTTTCCACCAGCTTTTCCATGTCTTTATCGCTGATGCGCCCGATATAGCCCAAAAAATGCGCGGTCAATGCGCCAAACGGATATTCGCGGAAGGTGCGCGCGTTAATTTCCACGCCTTTAAAGCGATACAACTGCGCGGCAAGCGTGGAGGCTTCATCGGGGGTGAGTTTTAATTTTAAAGGGACTTTTTCGTAAGAGCGGTAATCGGCGCGGAATTTTTTGAAGCGGCGCAAATCATCCTCGGTTAAATTCACATAGGCTTTGAGCGATTCAATTAAATCGTCTTCTTTGCCTTCCACTTGGTTGGGGATGATTTCCAGCGAGTAAGCAGGATAGTTTTGCGCCAACACCACGCCGTTTACATCGGTGATTTCGCCGCGAATGGGCGGTGTGGGAATCAGCGTGATGCGGTTGGTGGTGGCTTGGGCAACGTATTCGTTGTGCTTATACACTTGCAAAAACACAAACCGCGCCGCCAGGATGCCGAAAAAGATAAGAACAAAAACGAACGCCGCCACCAAACGCCAAATAAAATCGCGCTGGCGGTTGTGGGCGGGTTGCGGAAAGCTGCCTGAAAATTGACGAGGTGTTTTCATCGGCGAGAGTTCAGAAAATTCAAGAGAGAGACCATGATTTTATTCAACAACGGCCACAGCAAAGCGCCGACAACGGGCGAGAGAAAGACTGTCCAACCATAAAAATGATGCGTGTACCGCCAGCGCACTACCGTCAAAATCATTTCGCTGCACAGCAAGGCGGCAAAAATCACCACCGCCTGCACGCCGTAGTGGTACAACACAATCTGACGGCGGTTTTGGATAACGATATATGCGGCGATAACGTAGGCAAGCGCGTGCCCGCCCAGCGAAGCGTTGGTGCCGATATCCATCAACAAGCCGAGGATAAAAGCGGTGCCGATATCCACGTTTTGCGGGCGGTTGATAATCCAATACATCAACATCAACGCTGTAAATTCAGGCAGCCAATGAAACAGGCTGCCTGAAAGCGGGATGAAATCAATCAAAATAGCCAGCAAAAAGCTAATGTAAATCAAACGCTTTTGGATTTTGCTATACAGGGTTTCGGATTCGGTCATGGTTTTGCAGAAGATGAACCTGCCGCCGCAGAGGCAGCCTGAATAAGGGTGGAATCGGTTTGCGGCAACACCAAAACATATTTGCTCACCCGCAGCGCAGCCACGGGTTTAAGCTCCGCGCGGTAAAAAGGCGTGCCCGCATTGCGGCTGGTGAGCAAGACTTTGGCGACGGGAATACCTGCGGGATACACGCTATCCAAGCCCGAAGTCACCAAAACATCATTCGGCTGCAAATCGGCATCGGTGGGGAAATAGCGCAGCTCAATATTGCCGCCGCCACCATAAAGCAAGGTGCGAACGCCTGTTCTCGCCACCATAACGGGGATGGTGTTGGTGGTGTCGGTGAGCAAATGCACTTCGGCGGTCAGCGGATGCACTTGGGTTACTTGCCCCATCAAACCCGCATCGTCCACCACCGCATCGCCGGCGCGGATGTGGTCGTTTGTGCCTTTGTTGATGATGACTTTGCTGCCTATCGGCTCTTTGCCATTGGAAATGATTTCGGCGGCGGTGGTGATGGTTAAACCGTGGTTTTTCAATGCCAGCAACGACTGCAATTCTTCCAAGCGCTTGGTTTGCATATCCACTTGGCTGGCGTGCAAGCGCAGCTTGGCGTTTTCTTGCGTTAAGCGTTGGTTTTCGCTGAGCAGATAGGTTTGCGATTGCAGCAAGGCGTTGCTGTATTCATACCATTCAACAGGCTTGTTGGCTAACCATTGCAAGGGATAAAGGTGGCAACGTATTGCTTGGCGGTTTTCACGGCAGAAAAATGGTTATCCAGCATCAAAAGCGCGATGGATGCCAGCGACAAGCAAATCAGTTTATTAACTGGGCGAATGCCCCGTTGCGTAAAAGAAAGCGATTCAGACATTGGAACAGTTTTCAGGCAGCCTGAAAATCATTCTGGGTTATTTACAAACACAGAATTCATTCTGCCAATCATTTCAAGTGCCTTGCCCGAGCCGCGTGCCACGCAAGTGAGTGCGTCTTCCGCAATCAACACGGGTAAGCCTGTTTCTTCGGCGAGCAAGCGGTCTAAACCTTTGAGCAATGCGCCGCCGCCTGTGAGCACCAAACCGCGTTCGGCGATGTCCGCGCCCAATTCGGGCGGGGTTTGCTCCAACGCGCTGCGAACGGCTTGCACAATTTGGCTTAATGGGTCGGCGAGAGCTTCCAGTACTTCGTTGGAGGTGATGGTGAACGAGCGCGGGATGCCCTCTGCCAAATTGCGCCCTTTTACGTCCATTTCGCTCACTTCGGTGCTGGGGAAAGCGGAGCCGATGCGTTTTTTGATTTCTTCGGCAGAGGCTTCGCCGATTAACATGCCGTAGTTGCGGCGAACGTATTGGATAATCGCTTCGTCAAACGTGTCGCCGCCCACGCGGATGGAATGCGAATACACCACGCCGTTCAGCGAAATCACACCCACTTCGGTGGTGCCGCCGCCAATATCCACCACCATAGAGCCTGTGGGTTCTTCAATGGGCAAGCCTGCGCCAATCGCGGCTGCCATCGGTTCTTCAATCAAATAAACGGCGGATGCGCCCGCTTCTTGCGCCGAATCGCGGATGGCTTTGCGCTCCACCTGCGTTGCGCCGCAAGGCACGCAAATCACAATGCGCGGCGCGGCTGCCCATTTGCTGCTGTTTACTTTGCGGATAAAAGCTTTGAGCATTTTGCCTGTAATCACAAAATCGGCAATCACGCCGTCTTTCATCGGGCGGATAGCTTGGATAGAACCCGGGGTGCGCCCCAGCATTTTTTTGGCTTCTGTGCCCACCGCCAGCGTTTCATTGCGCCCTGCGTTGTCCACCTGCACCGCTACGACAGAAGGTTCATCCAACACAATGCCTTTGCCTTTGATGTAAATCAGCGTATTGGCTGTGCCCAAGTCAATCGCAATATCGTTAGAAAAATAACGCGTAAAGAAGTGCAGCATAAGAAGTCCTGAAAATATGATATTAAACAATAATTAAAGCAGGCAATCACGGCAGGCAGCCTGAAATCGCCATGCTTTGCAATAGGTTTTCGGTTATAATCGCGCGCTTTGGCGGATAAAATAAACGCGCAATCATACCTTAATTTCACGAATTACCAAACTAAATTTAAGGATTTTAACCATGTCTTTAACGCTTAACGACGTTGAAAAAATCGCAAAACTTTCGCGCTTAACTTTAAGCGATGATGAAAAAAACAGCACGCTGGAAAAATTGAATGCCGTGTTTGAATTGGTAGAAAAAATGCAGACGGTAAACACCGATGGCGTTGAGCCAATGGCGCATCCGCACGAAGTCGCCTTGCGCTTACGCGATGATGCGGTTACCGAAAGCGACCACGCGGCAGAATACTTGGCGGTTGCGCCCGAGGTGCGCCATCGGATGTATATTGTGCCGCATGTGATTGAGGAGTGAGATTTTTACAGAATTACCTAAATAGCAGTCTTGGGTAGTTTTATGCTGCATTGGTTTATTAATTCAAAACAGTTTTCAGGCTGCCTTTAAGCCATAGGCAGCCTGAAAACCCAACCCGCACAGCCCTGCCATGAACACCCCAAACCAACCAACAACATTGCGCCCCCTATGGAAAACGTGGTTAGTGTTTACCGTCATCGTTGCGATTCCCACATTATTCATAAAAATAACCGACAAAAGCCTATCCATCCCCGTTACCCTGCAAGCTAATTTTCAAACGTAATGGCGCACATGGCGACCTTTTGATACGCAAAGAAGCTGGTTTGAAATGGCATACTAGCGCAGTCAAAATGCGGAAAGGGAAAAAGAGTTACTAGGCGAATACGCCGTTTCCCAAGAAAGCGAAGAACACAACGCTATCGTTTTTACCGACACAGGAGAACCCATACTCATCCAATTGCAAGTAAACGGCAAAGGCTGCGTTTTTGAGCAACCGCCTGTCTCATCGCTCTCCGAAAAAACGGTCTCGCGCGATTTGATTGCTGATGATGGCAAGCCAAGCACAACTTATTGGTTTGAGCTGCCACAATGCTATCTTGCCGAGCATGCGGGCTGGAACGATTGGCAATTAAAAGTGGTTTCCGTTGGCGACAAGCTAAAAGGCACAGAAACGGTGTTATGGATGCACTCGCCGTATGGCAACTTTAAAACCATGCCCACGGGTATTTGCAAGCTAAACATCCTTTATTCGCTGCTCTCTCTCGTTGTGTTACCGTTTTGGGCTTTATATACGCTTGTTATACTGGTTATCACGCCAATTAAATTAACACGCAAAAAATAGTTTTCAGGCTGCCTCAGCCATTTTTTTATTTCAAAACCAGAAAGAAAATCATGCCAACCACCTACACCCTAACCCAAGCCAGCAACCTGCTGCAAAGCAAAAAAATCTCCGCTGTTGAGCTAGCAACCGAATACCTTAACGCCATCAACGCGCGCAACCCATCCATCAACGGCTACATCACGCTCAACCCCGATGCCACCCTAGCCGAAGCCCGCGCCGCCGATGCGCGCATCGCGCAAGGCAACGCCCACGCGCTCACAGGCGTGCCGATTGCCTACAAAGACATCTTCTGCCAAACAGGCTGGTGCACCGCTTGCGCCTCCAAAATGCTGGACAACTTTGTTGCTCCCTACACCGCCACCGTGGTGCAAAACCTGCTGGACGCGGGCATGGTTACGCTGGGGCGCACCAATATGGACGAATTTGCCATGGGTTCCAGCAACGAAACATCGTTCTACGGCGCGGTTCACAATCCTTTTAACACGCAACACGTTGCGGGCGGCTCATCAGGCGGCTCGGCTGCCGTGGTGGCGGCGCGTCTTGCACCCGCCGCACTGGGCTCGGACACAGGCGGCTCAATCCGCCAACCCGCATCGCATTGCGGCATCACAGGCTTGAAGCCCACCTACGGCATCGTTTCGCGCTTTGGCATGATTGCCTACGCATCCAGCTTTGACCAAGCTGGCCCCATGGCGCAAACCGCCGAAGACTGCGCTCTGTTGCTCAACCAAATGGCGAGCTTTGACGAGCGCGACAGCACCAGCCTAGAACGCGCGCCCGAAGACTATACCAGCCAATTAAATCAACCGCTTAAAGGCATGAAAATTGGCTTGCCCAAAGAATACTTCACTCAAAACAACAGCGCAGACGTTCAGGCTGCCTTAGCCAATGCCCAAGCCCTGCTTCAAGCACAAGGCGCGGAATTGATAGAAGTTTCGCTGCCGCAAACCGAGCTATCCATCCCCGCCTATTATGTGCTCGCCTCCGCCGAAGCCAGCACCAACCTGTCGCGCTACGACGGCGTGCGCTATGGACACCGCGCCGAAAAGTTTGCCAACTTAGACGAAATGTACAGCAACAGCCGCGCCGAAGGCTTTGGCAGCGAAGTCAAACGCCGCATTATGATAGGCACTTATGTGTTAAGCCACGGCTACTACGATGCCTACTATCTAAAAGCGCAAAAACTGCGCCGCTTGGTTGCCAACGATTTTCAGGCTGCCTTTGCGCAATGCGACTTGATTTTAGCCCCCGCCGCGCCCACCGCCGCGCCCAAATTAGGCGAGCTGAACCAAGACCCCGTGCAAGCCTATCTATCTGATATTTATACCATTGCCGTGAATCTAGCAGGCTTGCCCGCATTGAGCCTGCCCGCAGGATTCAGCGCAGACGGCTTGCCCATTGGCGTGCAACTGATTGGCAATTATTTTGCCGAAGCCAAGATTTTGGGCGCGGCGCATCAAATGCAGTTGCATAGTGATTGGCATAGCAAAACGCCTGCGTGATGGTTTTCAGGCTGCCTTATCTTGTCCGATAGGCAGCCTGAAAGCGAGTTTGCGGGCTTGTGCGAAGTTAAATCTCATTCACATGCTTGTTCTACTTTCCATTCAACCTTTTCAGGCTGCCTTATCATCCTAGCGATAGGTAGCCTGAAAACTGTTTACGCCATTGCTCCATCCATTGAGCAAATAGTGTCGTCTCTGCTTTTTCAGGCTGCCGATACTGGGGTTTAAGCTAAGTCCTAATTGCCAACGGCAGCCTGAAAGCGAGCTTACAAGTTCACGCAAAACTAAAACCTATTCGCACACACGCTCGCCCTATTTCCATTCAATCCCCATTCAACCTTTTCAGGCTGCCTTATCCTTCTCCGATAGACAGCCTGAAATTTGTTTACACCATCATTTCATTCATTGAGCAAATATCCCCCACCCTTCCCCAATCCACCGCCCACCCGCTCAAACAATTGTAAACAAATTGTAAAGCTGCCATAATCGCCCCTCATTTCACTCACCCCACCAAAGGAAAAGTCATGGCCACACAAACCGCCAACGCGCTGCGTTTTCTTTCAATGGATACCGTTCAAGCCGCCAATTCCGGACACCCCGGTGCGCCCATGGGCATGGCAGACATGGCAGACGTGCTCTGGCGCGAATTTCTGCGCCACAATCCCAAAAATCCAAAATTCGCCAACCGCGACCGCTTTGTGCTGCCCAACCACATGCCCCCGTCGCTGAACGAATCAGGAGTGACGT
>ERZ773060.46-NODE-46-length-72226-cov-13.3299_pt1 | contig 72226 bp, 65 predicted proteins | sample MGYA00580628_ERZ773060 | MGnify/ENA primary metagenome ERZ773060 (study PRJEB29015, sample SAMEA2738019) | human oral metagenome | biome: human oral; feature: human-associated habitat; material: dental | place: China | collected 2045 ... | reverse complement strand
CCCTTTTACCCGGGGGCGCCCAACGGCCCCAGCTATGTGGCGACGGGCATCCGCGTGGAAAACGGCAAAGGGCAGCTGGGCCTGATCGGGGGCGACAGGGCATCGGGGATCAACAAGCACGTCGAAGTGGGGCAGTCGGTCACCCACGACGGGGTCGGAACGTTCACCCTGCTCGACGTCGCCCCCGGAAACGGACCAGGCGGGGGATCGGCTCAGTTCTGCTTCGTCCCCTCCGAGGGCTTCCAAGTCAACGATTCCCTCAAGAAGTGATCGGCCCGAGGCGGCGGGCGTTTTCTAGTCGCTCGGAGCCCCGATCGCACGGCAACGGCTCAGACGGAGTTTCCTTGATTGTGCGGAGGCCCGGCTTGGCCGGCGTTCTCTGGTTGCCTGGAGGTCTAGGCTTGGCCGGAAGTCCTCGACTGGCCCGGTCTCTCTGACGGCGCGAGGACGTCGCGAGGCTGTTTGGCCTCCATGAGGAGCGCTGAGCGCAAGCGGCGTCGGCGGAGAAAGAAGCGCTCATCGACCTCTTCGACCTTCGCTATTGCTGCTTGGCCGGCCTCGCGCCCCTTCTCGGTGGTTGCGACGATGAGGGCGCGCTTGTCTCCGGGGGCGGAAGCGCGCCTGACGAAGCCGTCCAATTCGAGGTTTCGGAGCCCCTGGCTTGTGGTTCTGACGTCGAGCCCCGAAAGGTCGGAAATCGCGACTTGGGTGGCGGGGCCGTCCCCGTGGGTTTCGAGCCACCACGTGCACGTGAGCAGAACGAATTGGGAATGCGTGAGATTGAGGGAGGCCAATGCTGCGTTCACTTCGCGGCGCCACACCAGCATCGTGCGCCACAGCAGAAGCCCGGGGCTCTTTTCCGGCCCGCCAAAACTGGTTTCCATCACACATCGACGATAGCAGCTTCCGGCGGCCCTGCACCCGCTGTTCCTTCGTCTCGCCGACGCGTGCGAGCTCACATTCTGCTTCTTTGACCGGCAAGCGCGGGGGACGTACACTCTTAAGTTGTTGTGCATGCTGCGCGCGATGCCTTCCCACTCGTCGGCCAGCGTCCAACAAAGTTTTTGCAAGACCGTGGGTTCCGCATGCTTCTGTGCGGTCCCAGTATGAGAAACGAAGGCTACGCCCGTGCGCACGTATTCACCGAAGCCCGGCGACGTCGAGCCCAAGTGGTATCTCGTCGATGCCGCCGACGTCGTCCTAGGCCGACTGGCAACGCACGTTGCCACCCTGCTCCGTGGGAAGCACAAGCCAACCTACGCCCCGCATTTCGACGGAGGCGATTACGTCATCGTCATCAACGCTGACAAGGTCGCTTTGACCGGTTCGAAGCTCGAGCAGAAATTCGCCTACCACCACTCCGGGTATCCGGGGGGTTTGAGGGCGACTTCTTACACGGAGCTGCTTGCCAAGCACCCTGAGCGCGCTGTCGTCAAGGCGGTTCGCGGGATGCTCCCGAAGAACCGCCTCGGACGCAAGCAACTTGCCAAGCTCAAGGTTTATGCTGGAACGGAGCATCCACATGCGGGCCAGAAGCCCGAGACCTTCGAGCTCAAGAAGACTGCTCAGTGAGCTTTTAGGAACAGGACGTATTGAATGTCTGAAACGACAGTTGAAGCCGAGGCGCTGAGCGAGGATTTCAGCGGCTCGTACACCACGGAGAGCGAAGCTCCCCGCATCGGTCAGGGCGCATCCCTGACAGCCCCGGGCCAGGCGCTCGGCCGCCGCAAGGAGGCCGTCGCACGCGTCAGGCTCATTCCGGGAAGCGGCGAATGGAAGATCAACGGGCGCAAGCTTGACGATTACTTCCCGAACAAGCTCCATCAGCAGCTTGTTCGCTCGCCGTTCGCCCTCCTCGACCTCGAGGGAAGGTTCGACGTCGTCGCCCGAATCAACGGAGGCGGCGTTTCGGGTCAGGCCGGCGCCCTTCGCCTCGGCATCGCCCGCGCCCTCAACGAGATTGACCGTGAGGCCAACCGCCCCGCCCTCAAGAAGGCCGGTTTCCTCACCCGCGACGCTCGAGCCGTCGAGCGCAAGAAGGCCGGCCTGAAGAAGGCGCGCAAGGCCTCGCAGTTCTCCAAGCGTTGATCTATTTCCGCTGCTGAGGCGTTTGCGACGTCGAGCGGCGGAAGCCTTCGGAGGCATGGCGGCGCGAAAGCCGTCGGCGCCAAAGGCAATCAGGCGTTTCGCGGGCCCGTCGGAAAAACCGACGGGCCCGCGATTGCCGTGCCGCCAACGTTTTAAGGCGTCTGCCTCACACTCAACATTTTCTAGGCGCCTTCCTCAACGCCAGCGTTTTCGCGCTGCAGCGGCATGAACGCACGCGAGAAGCCTGCTCCGGCGCCAATGCGCGCGGGACGCCCGCGGCAAGGGAACGTCGATGTAGTCACACATGGACCTGCGCCGATGCGCACGGGACGCCTGCGGCAAGGGAACGTCGATGTAGTCACACGCGGTCCGGCGCTGATGCGCGCGGGACGCCCTCCGCAACACTGACGGACGCCTCGAACTCGAACTGACAGCATTCAGGTGTTTTATAAATCAAGGCGCTTTGAAGTGTTTTATAAATTAAGGCCTTTGAAGCATTTTGGCGGCTCACATTGTGGAGGAGTTCGGCTGGCAGGCGCAGCAGTGCCATACTTGGGATCGTCACAACAGCGATCTTTTCTCGAACCGGAGAGGAATCATGGCCCGACTTTTTGGAACTGACGGCGTGCGAGGGCTCGCCAATCGCCAGATTACGGCACAACTGGCACTCGAATTGGGCGAAGCCGCCGCTCGGGCTCTCGCACAGGGCGGAGAAGGGCGCCCCCGGGCGGTTGTAGCCCGAGACACGCGCTTGTCGGGGGCCATGCTCGCGCAGGCCGTTGCGGCAGGCCTGGCCGGCGCCGGCGTCGACGTCGAACAAGTCGATGTGCTGCCCACCCCCGGGCTGGCCTACCTCACAGCCTCCCGGAACATCGACCTCGGCGTGATGATCTCCGCCTCCCACAACCCTATGCCCGACAACGGCATCAAATTCTTTGCGCGCGGCGGGTTTAAACTCGAAGACTCCATCGAGGACGAGGTCGAAGCCCTCCTCGGAGCCGAATGGGACAGGCCCGTCGGCGAAGGCGTGGGCAGGATCGAGTCCGCCGTCGAAATGGCAGACTCCGCTTACATTGAGCACCTCGTCGGATCGATCGACGTCGAATTGACCGGCCTGCGAATCGTCGTCGACTGCGCCAACGGGGCAACCAGCGCCGTCGCCCCCGAGGCCCTGCGCAGGGCCGGCGCCGACGTCGTCGTCATCAACGCCTCGCCCGACGGGCACAACATCAACGACAAATGCGGGTCTACCCATCCCGAACAGCTCCAGTCCGCCGTCGTCGCTTCCGGGGCTGATTTCGGTTTCGCCTTCGACGGCGACGCCGACCGCTGCCTCGCCGTGGACGCCTCGGGCGCAATGGTCGACGGGGATCAGATCATGGGCCTGCTCGCCATCGCGATGAGGGATCGCGGCGAACTTGCGGGCGACACGCTCGTTGTGACGGTGATGTCCAACCTCGGCCTCATCCTCGCCATGCGCAAGGAGGGGATCGCAACGGTTCAAACGGCCGTCGGCGACCGCTACGTCCTCGAGGCCATGCGCGCGGGCGGGTACGTGCTCGGCGGCGAGCAATCCGGCCACGTCATCAATCTCAACCGCGCCACCACGGGAGACGGCACCCTTACCGCGCTGCTCGTGGCCGCCGAGGTTGCCAGAACCGGGCGGCCGCTCGCCGACCTCGCGGGGGTGGTCCAGCGCCTCCCGCAGACGCTCGTCAATGTGGCCGACGTCGACAAGAGCCGCACAGAAACGGATGAGGAGGTCGCGGCGGCCGTGAGTTCGGCAGAGCGCGCGCTGGGCGAGACGGGACGGGTGCTGCTCCGCCCCTCCGGAACCGAACCGCTCGTGAGAGTCATGGTTGAAGCCGCAACGCAGGAGGAAGCCGACGCCGTCGCGGCAAACCTCGCGGAGGTCGTGAAGTCGAGGCTCAGCCTCTAGGGGATCCTTTCCGCGGGATTCTTGTTTACAGGCTCTGCTCCACGGCGCCTCGATTAAAGGGGATTTGCGAAGGGCACGCCTGTTCACGCTTGCTCGGAGGGGCCAAGCCAAGCGCTCGGCTCCTCCGGCAGGGCCGAGCCAAGCGCTGCTTCTCCGGCAGTTGGTTTCTGCCGGTCTCGGGACTCGGGTCGGCGCATCCGCTGCTAATCGAAATCGGCATGGATTCCTGGCGTCGGATCCGGGCCGCCAGCGGTCGATGCCGCACTGGCTTCGGGCATGTAACTCGTTCCCATGATGCTCTTTATCAATTATGACGTAAGTTTAGCTTCTTTGGTGTAGATTCATTGTGTATGGCGAATCGCGTAACCTGCAATTTATGGCGAATGGGTCTGTGCTCGGCCAACACATGATATGCGCGAATTGATATGTTTAGGACGTTTGCCTTGTTGTGGAGCGAACGCGTGGATTTCCTGGTTCGGCTGAGGATAGCGTCGAGTGGATAAGTTTGAAAGAAATTCATCAAGCAACTACTTACTTTTTCATCATTCTAACACGTAATGCCGCGTGTGTGCGGCGCGAAACGGGGGTGTTTGGGGTAGTCTATAAACTGTAACGGAACGGGATGTCCTGTTTTTGCTACTGTGTATGCGTCAAACGCAGTTCTTACATATCTAATGCCAAGGGAGGATGATCGCGTGGCCATATTTAGAATGGACAAGGATCAGTTCAGGCGTCAAATAGCTGAACTGGAACAAGCCGGCGCCGAGTACGAAGGGGCGAAGGCCTCTCTGAGCTCGGCTGTGGGCAATAGCTGCCAGGATCTGCAGAATACCGGGGCGTGCACGCCGTCTGATGATGACCGCTGGTCGGGGCTCAACGAGCTCCAGCAGTTCAGGGCGCCGGTGCACACCTCGCTGTTCGCGGTGGACAAGGAAATGAAGCAGCTTTCGGAGCTGCAGAAGGCGACGATCGAGGATTTGCGGTCCTCCTTGGACAGCTTCACTTACCGGGACGACGCCGAGCGTGCGGAGTTCGCAGCCGCGCTTGACAGACTCGATCGCCAGTTCACGTACACCCCGCCTCAAGGCATGGGGGCGATCGCGCAGGCTTTGTGGCGGGGGCTTCGTTCGTTTCCCCTATCCACGGGAGGTCAGTCGACTTCCCAATCTGCGGGAGGGCAGTCGACGATTTCTCAAGCGCTTGAGACCGGATTGTCCGGCGCTGGTTTGGGGCCGTCTCAATCGGGGGCTGGGAACTCCGGATCCTCGCAAGGCGCGACGGGCTCGGGAGGCGGTAAGTGATGGCAACCCCTAATGCTGATCGCCTGAAGATCATCGAAGTCTGGAAGACCGACCCCATCGAGCAGGCCAACGACGACCTCAGGGACGTTTCTGCCCGGATGCGCCAGATTGCTCAGATCAACCGGCGCGTGGCGGCCGACTTGGGCCTGGAAGGCAAAACCGCGCAGGCGGCTTCGGCCCGCCTGGACGGCCTTGCGAGCTCTCTCGAAAGCCGCGCCCAGAAGGTAGATAAACTCGCAGAGATCCAAGGCAAAGCCGTCGAGAGCGGAAGAAAGGCTCAGACCGGCAACCAGGAGATCCAAAAGACTCTTCAAAGTGTTAACGAGGTTCTCGACAGAACTAAAGGTGCGGCGACAAAGACCCCTGATAGTGCAGCTGTCGCAAACGATCAAGCGGAACGTGATGCTGTGCATGCGGAGATCGATCGGCGGGCAAAGAAAGTGCTGCATGTTCTCGGTTCCGAGATGCACGAGTTGATCGGTTCTCTTCCCGACCAACCTGAACACGCGCCCTCGTCAGGGCACGGCAGCGCGTCCACTGACTCTGCCAAAGCTGGACGAGGGAGTGGCGACGGTGCCGGGCAAACAGATGTTCATGGGGTTGCCTCTCCTGCTTATCGGGGGCCGACGCGATCGGCTACGGAATGGCACACTCCCGGAAATGTTGGAGCTGGCGGCTCCGGGGGCTCCGTCGGCGGCGGTTATGACCCCGGAGGCGGCGCCTCGAGCGGAGTGTCCTTGCAGGGGTCGCATTATGCTCCTGGACAAGTCGGTGCGTTTGCGCCGGGAGGTTCGCGTACCTTGAATCCAACGACGGCACCGCCAGCGGTGTTCAGTCCTTTGGCCACGGCCGCCGCCATCGGCGGAGGAACGGCTGTGGCTGGGTATAAGGCCTATCAGGCTGTGCGCGCCGCACGTGCGACGGCGTCGACGCCCGCTTCGACTACCTTGCCCGCACGGTCGGGAGCCGCAGTGCGTGCGACCGCGCCGAGTTCGTCGGGTATCCTGCGTGGGGCGACAACTGCGGTTCGGGCGACGTCCTCTCAGACAGGTTCCCGCGGCATGCCGGTTCGAGGCGGGGCCACAGGTGTGGCCAGACCCGTCTCGGCATCTTCGTCGGCGCGTTCTTCCGGCATCGTGCGTGGGGCGACGACGGCGGTTCGGGCGTCGAGTCCAGCCTCGTCTTCTCGAGGATCGGGTATCCTTCGAGGCGCAACAACTGCGGCTCGAACCCCGACTGCGTCGCCGGCCTCGGCGGGAAAAGCAGGATCCTACGGCACTCGCACTGCGGACGGCGTTTCGAATCGAGCCGTCCAGTCCTCGACTCGGGGAACGGGGTTAAGCGCTTCTCGCGGGGTCGGAGCGACCAGCCAAACGGCGACGGCAAGCCGTGGAGCAAGCTCTTCCGCAACGCGCAGCGGGGCCTCCCGTCTTGCTGCGGGGAGGTCCGTTGAGCGATCATCCGCAGAAAGCCGCTCGTCTTCTTCTTCGCGTGTTCTGTCTGGCTTGACTGGGCGCGGGGAGGCAAATCGCGCGAAAGACAAGCAGAGGAAACGGAGACGGGAAAAGGCGGTCAAACCTAAGTCGGTTTCTCCCTACGAAACCGACAAGAGGATTACCTTCCTCGAGGCGGGGTGCCGTAAAGAAAGCGACTAGAGCCCGGTTCGGAAAGGAATGGCAACGCGGGCGGGGGCGACGAGGAAACAGAGTTCCTCGTCGCCCCCGCCCGCGAAATGTAGTGATTTCATCTGTATCGCTGAGATTTCGGAGCGAGGAGGATCGAGTCGCCCGCAGACGGACAATTACACGTTTCTTTTCGGGAATCGGTGTCGTTTCCTGCGCCTTGTCGTAGCGGCGATAACAGCGCTCGCCGCTGCAACGACGGCTGCTCCAATGGCGCCCCATCCCCACACGGGGAATCCGTCATTATCGTTTTTCGAAGTCGCAGTATCCGATTTTTTGCCAGAGGCGGCAGTAGACGCGGGAAAGGGCGATGCGCTTCCCTCCTTCTCGGAAGTGATAGAAATACCTGTAGAGAGATAATCAAAGTTATTGATAATTACTTTATTGCCCTCAATTTTTCCTATGTTTGTTTTAGTTACTTTAGAGGGCATTTGAATCGTTAACTTTATCCTTATTCCTTCGTATGTTTTTGTAGCTTCCATCGGCGATTTAGGTGCCGTAAAGGTGTAATGGTCACCGTTGTCAACTAGTTTATCTCGCATCTCCAAAGGCTTGTCTGATGTGAGCTTACATGTGAGGGGGCCTCCGGAAGAGGTGATGTCTTCTATTTTAGCGTCTTGCGCAAACCTCATGACTCCGGGGAGGATTTTTTTTAGATTCTCGCACGTTCTGCCAACTGAGGCCATCTGTCCGTTGTCGTCTTCGAAAATGAGGACTTCTTTGGTCTTGCCGTTAGCATGCACCTCTATGGTCGCCTCCGTGCGGCATCCCATGAGAATGAAAGCTGATAGAGCCAAGAAAGCATAGAGAATGTTTGACTTTTTCTTTGAACGGGTGGCCATGTTGAGTCTCCCTGCGCTCTCTCGCGAAACGGCAATCGCCTAAAACGGCCGGACAAGATCAGGATAGTCTTTCAAGCTTCCACTTTGCTCGATCCGACCGTCAACCGGAATTCACTTAGACAGCTACAGTTTTTCAGCAGGGTGCGTACAGTTTTCCAGCAGGGGGTGCAGGCGCGACTGCGCATCGACCGTGTTCGCGCCAAGTCGCCTATGGGGTGTGAAACCCGTGACGTTCGGGACGGTTTACCGGCGATCAGCCGCGGCTGGGGCGCTTCCTTGGGGAGAATTGCTCTCTTGTCCCTCCATTGCCGGGTGTTAAGGTTGTCCAACGTATTGCGGCGATTTTACCGGCGGAAAGGACAACGTGGATCTGTTTCACTCCATTGAGAGCTGGGTCTTGGAATTTGGGCCCTCGCTGTGGACTCTGTTCTTTCTGTTCGTCTTCTGCGTGATCGACGGCTTCCTTCCGATTCTCCCGTCGGAGACCCTGATCATTGCCCTGGGCGCCCTCATCGTTCAGGGGAACGGCCCCAACGTTTACCTGCTCATCCTCACCGGAGCGCTGGGAGCGATCCTCGGCGATCAACTCGCGTTCGGCATCGGGCACAGATACAACGTCGAGCGCATTCGCTTTCTGCGCGAAGGAAAGGGGCAGGTCGCCGTTCGCTTCGCCCGGAAGGGCCTTGCGAGGCGAGGCCCTCTCTACATCATCGCGGCCCGCTTCATCCCGATCGGCAGGGTCGCCGTCAATCTCATCGCCGGAGCGACCGGGTACCCCCGCCACAAGTTCATCCCCCTGACGCTGCTCTCCGGGCCGATTTGGTCTACCTACTCTGCGATCATCGGCATCGTCTCCGGACACGTGTTCAACGGCCATCCCATTCTGTCCATGCTTGTGGGCGTGAGCGGCGGAATCGCCTTGGGCGCCGTCATCAACATCATCATCGAGAGGACGACGTCGGGGCCTTCGACCCCCGAAGAGATCTTCGGCGATGCGGTCCCGGCGCCGGACGACGTGCAGGAAGGCGACCGCGATGACGAGTCAAAAGGCGACGACGCGAAAGCCCGTGACCTTCAAAACAGCGACGTCCGAGACAGTGACGTCCGAGACCAAGCCAGCGACGCTCGAGATGAAAAAGACGAAGCGGAAAGCGCTGAAATGAAGTAGGCCGCGCCAGCCGAAGCGGGCCGTGCCGGTCGAAGCGGGCCGCGCCGGTCACAGTTTTCTGATGATGACGTTCTCAATCATGTGGTTTGCTCCCTTGCGCAATACGATGTGGGCTCGCGAGCGCGTCGGCGCGATGTTCTCCAGGAGGTTTGGCAGGTTGATTGTGCGCCAAATGTATTCGCCGCGTTCGCGCAGCTCTTCCTCGCTCATCGTCGCGAACCGCTGAAAGTAAGACTCGGGCTGGTTGAAGGCCACCTCGCGGAGCTTGAAAAGCCTCTCGATGTACCACTGCTCAATGTGCGTGGCTTCGGCGTCGACGTAGATCGAGACGTCGAAAAAATCCGAAACGGCTTGCAGGTCGCGCCCGCTTCCGTCGGTTTTGGCCGGTTGGAGCACGTTGAGGCCCTCGAGGATGAGGATGTCCGGCCGATTGACCTCGATCGAGGCGCCGGGGACGATGTCGTAGATGATGTGGTCGTACACGGGCGCGCGCACGGCGCTCCGGCCCGCCTTCACGGCTTTGAGGAAATCGATGAGGGCCTGGCGGTTGTATGATTCGGGGAATCCCTTGCGCTCCATGAGGCCCCGTTCTTCCAGTACCGCGTTCGGGTAGAGGAATCCGTCGGTCGTCACCAATTCGACGCGCGGGGTAGCCGGCCAGCGCCGCAGCAGTTCGCGCAGCAGGCGCGCCGTCGTCGATTTCCCGACCGCCACTGACCCTGCGATTCCGATGACGAAAGGCGTGCGCTCCTCACGCAAGCCGAGGAACTGCGACGTTTTTCTGTGGAGCGCGCCGACCTCGGCCGTGTACATCTGCAGCAGGGCCGACAGCGGACGGTAGATGGCGTCTGCCTGTTCGAGGTCGATGGGATCGCCCAAGGCGGAAAGGCGGCGGATGTCCGACTGCGTCAGCGGAAGGGGAGTCGATTGCGCCAGCCTGGCCCACTCTTCATAGGAGAAGTCGATCACGTGGGAGGCGGGCGGTGTGGCGCTCGGCCCGATGTGCACAGGGGCGATCATGGATTCAATTGTAACGGCGTTTTCGCTGTCTCTGCGCACACGTCGTACGTTCCGAGGCCCGAAGCGAAACATACCGAATGGGAGCCTTGCGCGGAGGTGCTTGGTTGGGCCGAGCCGGTTTGGAAATGCCGTCGGCGATGTCCCGGCGGGCTGCAAGCGAACGGGGCGGCTGACACGAGGGGGTCAGGCGGCACGAGGGGGCCGGGCGGCAAGGGAGGAGGCTGAACGGCCCAGGCGGCGGCGAATATTTGTCTTTGAAAAAACGTAGCGCACCAGGCTTAAAACCCGGGCCCGAGTGTGGTTAGATTACTGCCATGTGCGGAATCGTTGGATACGTCGGTCATGGTCCCGCGGGCTCCCGCCCGCTGGACGTCGTTCTCGAGGGCCTCGCCCGCTTGGAGTACCGGGGGTACGACAGCGCCGGCGTCGCCGTCGCCGGGCCAGAGGGGATGAGCGCGGTCAAAAGGGCCGGTCGGCTCGACAACCTCCGGGCGGCGCTTGCTCACAACCCGCTGCCCGCGGGCACAGCCGCCATCGGACACACCAGATGGGCAACCCACGGCGGCCCCACGGATGAAAATGCGCATCCTCATGTCAGCTTCGACGGCGCCGTCGCCGTCGTCCACAACGGAATCATCGAAAACTACCCCGAACTGGCGCTCGAGCTCGACCGCCAGGGAATCTTTCGCCGGTCGGAGACCGACACGGAGATAGCCGCCCACCACCTCGCCCTCGAATACGCGAAGGACGGCGACCTTCTTGCGGCAATGTGCCGCTTGGCCTCGCGTCTGCAGGGTTCCTTCACCCTCGTGGGGATGGCCGGCGACTCCGAGGTCGTCGCAGCGCGCAGGAACTCGCCGCTCGTCGTCGGCCTGGGGGAGGGCGAGAACTTCCTGGGGTCGGACGTGGCGGCGTTCGTCGGCTCGACGTCGGACGCGCTCGAACTCGGCCAGGACACGGCGGTCAGCATCACCGCCGACGAGGTCACGGTGGTCGACTTCGACGGCAGGCCCGCCGAGGGCAAGCGCTTCGAGGTCAACTGGGACCTCTCCGCCGCCGTGAAGGACGGGTACGAGACGTTCATGGACAAGGAGATTCACGAGCAGCCCAAGGCCGTGGCCGAGACGCTGCGCGGGCGCACGAGCCTCGACGGGCGCCTCCACCTTGACGAGCTTCGCATCGACGAGTCGGTTCTGCGCTCGGTGGACAAGATCATCGTCGTCGCCTGCGGAACCGCCGCGTACGCGGGGCACGTCGCAAAGTACGCCATCGAGCACTGGTGCCGCGTGCCGGTCGAGGTTGAGCTGGCGCACGAATTCCGCTATCGGGACCCGGTCGTCAACGAAAAGACCCTTGTGGTGGCGATCTCGCAGTCGGGCGAGACGATGGACACCCTCATGGCCATTCGCCACGCCCGCGAGCAGGGCTCGAAGGTGCTCGCCATCGTCAACACCCACGGATCGACGATTGCGCGCGAATCCGACGCCGTTCTCTACACTCACGCGGGGCCCGAGGTGGCCGTCGCCTCGACGAAGGCGTTCATCGCCCAGATCACGGCCTGCTACCTTTTGGGCCTCTACCTGTCCGAACTCCGCGGGAACAAATACGTCGACGAAGTCGCCACCTACCTGGACGAGCTGGGCAAAATGCCCGGCCGCATCGAGGAGGTGCTGGCCGAAGAAGAGCAGGTCCGCACGCTCGCCCGTTCGATGGCCGACGTCACCTCGGTTCTTTTCCTCGGCCGCCACGTGGGCTTCCCCGTCGCCCTCGAGGGCGCGCTCAAGCTGAAGGAACTGGCTTACATCCACGCCGAGGGATTCGCGGCCGGCGAGCTCAAGCACGGCCCCATCGCCCTCATCGAAGAGGGATTGCCGGTGTTTGTCATCGTGCCGACGCCGCGGCGGCCCCTCCTTCACTCCAAGGTCATCTCCAACCTTCAGGAGGTCAAGGCCCGCGGCGCCCGCGTCATCGTCATCGCGGAGGAAGGCGACGAGGAAGCCGCAAGCTACGCGACCCGCGTCTTCTGGGTGCCGCGGTCGACGCCCACCCTCATGATGCCGCTCGCGACGGTCGTGCCGCTGCAGATTTTCGCCTGCGAGCTGGCCTCGGTCAAGGGATACGACGTCGACAAGCCGCGCAACCTGGCGAAGTCCGTGACGGTCGAATGATCCGGGCATTCGGCGCCCGGAAGGTCCGCGAGGCCGAAGCGCCGCTCCTGGCCGCGGGCGTTCCCCTCATGGAGCGGGCTTCGGGCACCCTCGCCCTTGCGGTCCTGCGGCTTCTCGGCGGATCCTACGGCAGGAGGGCGCTCGCCCTCGTCGGAACCGGGAACAACGGGGGAGACGCCCTTTTCGCCGCTGCGTTCCTCGCCCGGCGGGGCATGGGCGTCGCTGCGGTCGTCGCCGAGGGCGCGCACGAGGCGGGCCTTGCCGCCGCCCGCGCCGCAGGCTGCGCTGTGCTCGACGTCGCCGACGTCGACGCCGTCGCCCGGGAAGCGGCCCGCGCCGACGTATGGATCGACGGAATTCTGGGAATCGGAGCCCGCGGCGGGCTGCGCGGGCCTTTTGCATCGCTCGTCGAACGCCTCGAGGGCTCGCGGGAAGGCTCCGCGCGGCTGCCGGCAGGACGGTCGGCCGGAGCCGGGCCCCTCGTCGTCGCCGTCGACGTGCCCTCCGGTATCGGAACAGACGACGGCGCGGCGCCCGGCCCGATCCTGCGCGCCGACCTCACCGTCACGATGGGCGCGCCCAAACCGGGCCTCTTTCTCGACCCCGCGCGCAGGCACGCGGGGCGCGTCGAAACGGCGGACATCGGGCTGGGCCTCTCAGCCGCAGGCTGCGCGGCGCCCGACGACGCCGACATCGACGCCGGCCTTCCCAGCCCCGACCTCGTCTCGATCGAGCGCGCCGACCTCCCGCTTCTGTGGCCCGTTCCCGGGCCTTCCTCGCACAAGTACACGAGGGGAGTGGTCGGCGTCGTGGCTGGCTCGACGAGCTACCCGGGGGCGGGGCTCCTGTGCGTCGACGCGGCCTTGGCTGCGGGGCCCGGCATGGTCCGATACGCCGGGGCGCTCGGTTCGACCGTCGTTTCCTCCTGCCCCGAAGCGGTCCTGGGAGAGGGCCGCGTCGATGCCTGGGTCATAGGGCCCGGGCTCGACAGGGAAGCCCTTGCTCGCGCTGAGCCTGTCCTCGACGGACTTCGAAGCGAGGGGTGGACGAAGCCCGCCGTCCTCGACGCGGGCGCTCTCGCCTGGGCCGAGCCTGGCATGACGCCCGCGGCGGTCCTCACCCCGCACGCCGGGGAGCTGGCGGCGCTTTTCTCCCGCCTGGGAATCGAAGGCTCTCGCGAGGGCATCGCCGCATGCCCGGCTGCGGCGGCCAGGCTGGCGAGCGAGGCCACGGGCGCCACCGTCGCGCTCAAGGGCCCCGTCGACGTCGTCGTGTCCCCGGGAAGCCCCGTGTACGCGCAGCCTGGCCCCGCCTGGCGGGCCGTCGCGGGTGCGGGCGACGTGTACGCGGGCTTCCTCGGCGCCCTCCTGGCCGCCGGCCTCGAGCCCGCGCAAGCCGCGGCCGCAGCGGCCTGCCTCCACGGGCTTGCCAGCGAAAACGGGCCGATGCGGGCGAGCGACATCGTTCGAAACGCTCCGGCGGCCGTTCGAGCCGCCCTTGCCGGCGACGGAGGCTCCGAAGAAGGACCCGGCTTCCGCACGCCGGACGCCTCCGTCAGGGCTTTTGGCGCGTCGGACGCCTCCGCTTCGGCCTTCCGCCTGCGGAAGGCCCGCACGAGGGGGCGCGGGCGCCCCGTGCAGAAAACCGACGAATGCGCACACGCAGCGCGGGAGGAATCGTGATCTCTTATTACCCCGCCGAGGCCCGAATCGACCTTTCGGCCATCCGGTCAAATCTCTCTTCCGTCCGCGAGGCCGCGGGGGAGGCGGCCGTTCTCGCCGTCGTCAAAGCGGACGCATACGGGCACGGGCGCGCCGAGGTCGCCCGCGCTCTCGCACCCGGGGCGGACTATCTCGGGGCGGCCCAGCTCGGCGAAGCGCTCGCGCTCAGGGGAGAGGTCGGCCCCGGGCCCCGCATACTCACGTGGATCTTCGCCCCCGGAGCGCCCCTCGCCCGGGCGCTGCGAGCAGACGTCGAACTGTCCGCAGGCGCCTTCTGGGCGATCGACGAGATCGCCCAAGCGGCGAGGGAAACGGGCACGACGGCCAAGGTCCACCTCAAAGTCGACACGGGCATGGCCCGCGGCGGATTCAACGTCGCCGACGTCGCCGAGGCGTCCCGCAGGCTCAGGGCGCTTCAGGCCGACGGGCTGGTGTCCGTCGTCGGATTGTGGAGCCACCTCGCCCGGGCCGACGAGCCCGAATCCGGGGCCACCGAGAGGCAGGTAGAACGTTTCGAGCAGGCCAGGGCCGCCGCGCGCTCAGAAGGAATCGAACCGGAGATCCTTCACCTCGCCGCCTCCGGCGGCGCTCTGTGGCATCCGGCTGCGAGGTACGACATGGTCAGGCCGGGCATCGTCCTGTACGGGCTTTCCCCCAATCCGGAGGTGGCGACGGCGCGCGACCTCGGCCTGACACCCGCGATGGAGCTTTCTGCGAGCCTCGTCCTCGAACGCCGCGTCCCCGCGCATACGCCGATCTCATATGGGCACACCGAAAAAACAGAGGCGGCGACGCGCTTGGGCGTTGTGCCTCTGGGCTACGGCGACGGGATCCCCCGCGCCGCGTCCGGCGCCGCCCCCGTCAGTGTCGGCGGGGTCCGCACTCGCATACGCGGGCGAGTGTGCATGGACCAATTCGTCGTCGACGTTCCCGAGGCGGCCGCCGTGGGCGACACGGCTTTCCTGTTCGGGGCGGGAGACCTGCCGAGCGCGGACGAGTGGGCGCAGGCCTGCGGAACGATCGGGTATGAAATTGTCACCCGCCTTGGGGCGAGGGTTCCGCGACGCTATCATGGGTGACGCTATGGAAGAACTGATTATCGACGACGCCGATGCCATGCACGCCTTCGGCGTTCGTCTCGGCTCGCTTCTGGCCGCGGGCGACCTCGTCATGCTCGACGGCCCGCTGGGCGCGGGCAAGACGACGATGACCCGAGGGATAGCCGAGGGCATGGGGGTGGCGGGGCGAGTCGCGTCGCCGACCTTCGTCATCGCCAACGTCCACAGGTCGCTTGCCGACGGGCCCGACCTGGTTCACGTCGATGCGTACAGGCTCGAATCGCTCGACGAAGTCGACGCCCTCGACCTGGACGCCTCCCTCGACGCGTCCGCGACCGTCGTCGAATGGGGCGAAGGGAAAGTCGAAGTCCTCACGCCGGACCGCCTGACGATCAAGGTCGCCCGGCCGACGGGCGGGGAGGATATCGCAGCCGATTGCCCGCGAAAACTGACTTTCGAAGCCACGGGTGAGCGATCCGGTGAAATTCTTCGAGGTCTCGAGGCCTGTCGGTGAAAAGGACTCTGCAGGCGGCGATCGCCGCCGCGGCCATTGCCGCAGCCCCCGCAACGGCCTTCGGCACTCCGGCTTTCGCGACGGACTCGGACTCTTCCACCGCGATGAGCTGGTTCAGCCGCTCCGCCGAAGACGCCGCCAGAAGCAAAGCAGGCGACACGTTCGGCTCACGGTACGACGTCAAGGTCGGCGCGCCGACGCGCGCTTCCGTTTTCGCGGGCGACAAAGACAATCTGCGCGTGACCGACTCCGACTACTGGGCGGCGCCCGTCAAATCTGGAGACAAAGTGCTCGGCACAATCGCCGTCAAGGTGACTGACGGCAAAGTTGGAACTCCGATATTCACGGCTGAAGAGACCTTTGGAAAAGAGCTCGCCAACAGGACTCCCAACACGACCGTCGTCGTCGATCCCCTCACTCAAGGCTGGTTTCTTCTGACGCAAGACGGCCACGTGCGGCCGCTTGACCCGCGCGCCCGGAAAGTGGTCGCCGGCCAGCTGACGCTCAGAGAGTTCGCCTCGGTGCGCGACTCCCTTCGGGACGCGGCGTCCGGGCATTCCTCCAGCGCGGCGAAGAAGGCCTCCCGGCGCCACGGCGATTCGACGGCGCTCAAGATCGTCGTCGCCGGTTTGATCCTGCTTTTCGGAGCCCTCGGTGCGGCGGTGTGGATTCGCCGCGCCGTCGTCAAACGGCGGACGGGCTCCTCGGAGACTGTCGGCGGAGGGCACGGCGCCGGCCCGAGCGCAGGCGGGCGTTCCTCGCGGGAGGGCTCGCGCGCCCCGGCGTCCAGCCGATCGGAGAAATCGAGCGACGGTTCGAGGACCATCCGCTTTGACACCGGCGAAATCGTGAGGGTCTACGAGATGCCGCCCAGCCGGGGCAAAGGAAGGGACGGAGGAGAACGTTGAGAATACTGACTGTCGACACCTCGGATCGGTCGATCGTCGGCGTGGTTGAGGCGGGGGCGACGCTTGAGGAGATCGCGTGTGAGCGCTCCGCGGACGCGCGCCGCCACGCGGAGAGCCTGGCTCCGATGGTCGAGAGGGCGACGGGCGGGAACCGCCCGGACATGATCGTCGCTGGAACCGGACCGGCCGCCTTCACCGGGCTGCGCGCCGGGCTCGTGACGGCCCGCGCTCTTTCGCGCGCCTGGGGCGTCCCGCTCTACGGAGTCTCTTCTCTGGAGGCGCTGGCGCTCGGCGGCGCGATGCGAGGACTGAACGACATTCTCGCCGTCATCGACGCGAGGAGGCGCGAGCTCTTCGTCTTACGGGCCCGCAGGCTCGGCCCCGACGACGTCGCCGTCGTCTCGGGCCCCGAAATCGCAGCCCGCGCGGACCTGCCCGCCCGGCCCGAGACGGCGATCGTCACACCCAATCCAAACCTTTGCCCCGAGCTCGAGGGCGCCATGGCCTTGGAATGCCGCCCCGAGTACCTGGCTCGGCGCGCCCTTGCGCTCCTCGCGCGCAAGGAGGCCGGCGAGGCCGTCCGCCTCGACACCGAGCCGCAGTACCTTCGCCGCCCTGACGTCCACGGCGCATGAGCCTGCCTCCCGGCCTTTCCTTCGCCTCGCCCGCGCCCGGCTGGGCGCGGGCTTTGGCGGATTTCGACGCGCGGGCCTTCGGACGCGACGCCTGGCCCTTCGAGCAGTGGGTCCAGGAGCTCGCAAGCCGCCGCAGCGTCTACATTGCCATCGTCCGCGAGGGCGGGATCGCGGCCGTTCCCGAGATCCTCGCGGCCGGAGGGGTCGGCCTCGGGCCCGAGGCCGAAGTGCTCACCGTCGCCGTCTCCCGGAAGGAACGCGGCCGCGGCCTCGGCGGCGCCCTTCTAGACGAGCTCCTTGCGCGCGCGCGGGAAGGAGGGGCCGAGGACGTCTTCCTCGAGGTTCGCTCGCGTGACCCAATCGCCCAAAAGCTATACTCCGGCAGGGGATTCGCAGCCGTCGGCCTGCGCAAGGGGTACTACGGCGACGACGACGCCCTCGTCATGCGCCTGAGGACGGGCGAGACCTCCCGCGGGCAGGCGGGGGCCGCAACGCCGGCGGGCGCCGCCTGAGGATGATCGGGACGCCTGCCTCGAATCCTGGGACGTAAGGCGCATATGCTTCGCAGCCTTGCCGAAAAGTCGCCGATTAATTACACAACAATGTGTTCCTTTATTTATTCTGACGTCGGGATTTTCGACCTGACTGGGTAAAGTCGAAGTGTGGATAACTCACTGAAACAGAAGCGCGGCATGATGACGTCCGTGGGGCTCAAAGTCATCATGGCGTTCACCGGGCTGATTTTCGTCATCTTCGTCCTGTTCCACATGTATGGAAACCTCAAGATGTTCTTCGGGCCCGAGGCTTACAACCACTACGCCGAGTGGCTCAAGCATGACATGCTCTACCCGATCCTGCCGCACGGCTGGTTCATCTGGATCTTCCGCATCTGCCTCATCCTCGTTCTGCTCGGCCACGTGGGCGCCGCCGCCCACCTCGTCCTTCGCAACTACAGAGCGCGCGGAACCCGGTACAAGGTGAAGTCGGGAAAGAAGAAGAAGGAATCGTGGCCGTCGAAGACGATGAAGGTCGGCGGAGTGACGATCCTTCTGTTCATCGTCTTCCACATCCTCCATTTCACGGCCCTGAAGATCCAGATCGGGGGCGACTACCATCGGCTCTCGCCGTATGAGCGCATGGTCGTCTCCTTCAATTTGGACAGCTGGGCCTCTGTGTGCGCGCTCGCCGTCTACACCGTCGCTGTCACTTTTGTCAGCTTCCACGTGTGGCACGGCCTTTACTCGGCGCTGACGACCCTCGGCGCCGGACGGCGAGGGGCCGAGGCGTTCCTCAAAGGGCTTTCCGCTCTGTGCGGCCTGGCTTTGTTCATCGGCTTCCTCGCTCCGCCGTACGCCATAGCCTTCGGATTCATCGAGTGAGGGGCGAATATGGCTGAGACTCACACGCAAGACCCGACGGGCGCCGACCTGCGCCACCGTGCTCGCACCCATCCAGCAGGGACAGACATGACTCAGATTCTTTACACCGAAGGGTCGGCGATCGCCGACACCAAGGCGCCCGCAGGCCCGCTCGAGGGCAAGTGGGAGAAGCGCAAGTTCGACGCCAAGCTCGTCAACCCGGCCAATCGCCGCAAGCTTTCGATCATAGTGGTCGGAACCGGACTCGCCGGAGGCGCCGCCGCGGCGTCGCTCGGCGAGATGGGCTACAACGTCAAAGCCTTCTTCTACCAGGATTCGGCTCGCCGAGCGCATTCGATCGCGGCTCAGGGCGGAATCAACGCTGCGAAGAACTACAAGAACGACAACGACTCGGTCTACCGCCTCTTCTACGACACAATCAAGGGCGGAGACTTCCGGGCGCGCGAGGCAAACGTCTACCGCCTGGCCGAGGTCGCGAACAACATCATCGACCAGTGCGTGGCCCAGGGAGTCCCCTTCGCCCGCGAATACGGCGGATACCTCGACAACCGCTCCTTCGGCGGCGTCCAGGTCTCGCGAACCTTCTACGCCCGAGGCCAGACGGGCCAGCAGCTCCTCATCGGCGCCTACCAGGCCCTCCAACGGCAGGTGGCTGCGGGAACGGTCGAGAGCTTCTCCCGCCACGAAATGATGGAGCTCATCGTCAAGGACGGCCGAGCGCGGGGAATCGTCGCCCGCGACATGGTCACCGGCGAGGTTGAGACGCACGTCGCCGACGCCGTCGTCCTCGCCACCGGCGGATACGGAAACGTCTTCTTCCTCTCCACGAATGCGATGGGATGCAACGGGTCGGCGATCTGGCGCGCCTACCGCAAGGGCGCCTACTTCGCCAACCCGTGCTACACGCAGATCCATCCGACCTGCATCCCGCAGCACGGAGACTACCAGTCCAAGCTCACGCTCATGTCGGAGTCCCTGCGAAACGACGGGCGCATCTGGGTTCCCAAGCGGGCCGAGGACTGCGAAAAGGACCCTCGGCAGATCCCCGAAGAGGACCGAGACTATTACCTCGAACGCATTTACCCTGCCTTCGGCAACCTCGTTCCCCGCGACATCGCCTCCCGCCAGGCGAAGAACATGTGCGACGAGGGCCGCGGGGTGGGCCCGAAGATCGACGGCGTCGCCAGGGGCGTGTACCTCGACTTCTCCGACGCGATCAACCGTATGGGCAAGGCTGCGGTCTCCGCCAAGTACGGCAACCTTTTCGACATGTACAAGCAGATCACCGACGACGACCCGTACGAGGTGCCCATGCGCATCTACCCGGCCGTCCACTACACGATGGGCGGGCTGTGGGTCGACTACGATCTGGAGTCTTCGGTGCGCGGCCTGTACGTGGCGGGCGAGGCCAACTTCTCCGACCACGGCGCCAACCGCCTCGGCGCCTCGGCGCTCATGCAGGGACTGGCGGACGGTTACTTCGTCCTTCCCGACACGATGAACGACTACCTTGCCTCCGGCCCCTTTGAGCCGCTCGCTCCCGACGATCCAGCCGTGGTCGAGGCGCGCGAGTCAGTCAAGATTCGCATCGCCACGCTCATGGGGCTCAACGGCAAGCATTCGGTCGATTACTACCACAAGAGGCTAGGATCGATCATGTGGGAGAGATGCGGAATGGCTCGCGAAGCCGACGGACTGCGCCAAGCCATCCGCGAGATTCGAGCCCTGCGCGAAGACTTCTGGAAGAACGTCAAGGTTCCCGGAAAGCCCGAGGAGTTGAACGTCTCTCTCGAGAAGGCAGGACGAGTGGCCGATTTCCTCGAGCTCGGCGAGCTCATGTGCATCGACGCTCTCCACCGCGAGGAATCCTGTGGAGGCCATTTCCGGGTCGAATCGCAGACTCCGGAGGGGGAGGCCCTTCGCCATGACGACAAGTACGCCTATGTCGCGGCTTGGGAGTTCACCGGCGACGGCAACCCGCCGATCCTCCACAAGGAAGACCTCAACTACGAATTCGTCCACATGAAGCAGCGGAGTTACAAGTGAGAATCAACCTGGAGTACTGGCGTCAGAACGGCCCGTCCGATTCGGGCCACTTCGAGACGCACACGCTTGACAACGTGGACGAGCACGCCTCGTTCCTGGAGATGCTCGACGTCCTCAACGAAGAGCTTTTCGACGAAGGCAAGGAGCCTCTCGCTTTCGATTCGGACTGCCGCGAGGGAATCTGCGGCCAGTGCGGCATCGTCGTCAACGGCGACCCGCACGGGCCCAAGCGGACCACGACGTGCCAACTGCACATGCGCACGTTTGCGGACGGCGACACGATCACCCTCGAGCCTTGGCGTTCGAAGGGCTTCCCGGTCATCAAGGACCTTGTCGTGGATCGCTCGGCCTTCGATCGCATCGTCCAGGCCGGGGGCTACATCTCGGTCAACACCGGGGCCGCTCCCGAGGCGCATTCGCAGCTCGTCCCGAAGGGCAACGCCGACCGCTCCTTCGAGGCCGCCGCCTGCATCGGCTGCGGCGCCTGCGTGGCGGCCTGCCCCAACGGCTCGGCCATGCTCTTCACCTCGGCGAAGGTCGTTCATTTGGGTCTCCTCCCGCAGGGGCAGCCCGAGCGCCGCGACAGGGTGGTCAACATGCTGGCCCAGCAGGACGACGAGGGATTCGGCGGCTGCACGAACGTCGGCGCATGCGCCAGCGTGTGCCCCAAGGAGATCCCCCTCGAGCTCATCTCCCTGCTCAACCGCGACCTCATCAAGTCCTACGGGCACAAGGCCCGCCAGAGGTAGAGAAGACGCACGCGGCCGGATCCTTCCGTCCGCGGCGAAAAGGGCGGGGCTTTCAGGGCCCCGCCCTTTTCAGTCTGCGCTGTGAGCAGTCTGCGTTGCACGCCGCCCGGCGCTCCCTCAGCCGGGGCCTTTGCTCCTTTCGAGCAGAATGGCGTCCAAGTCTCCACCAGTCTTCAGTCGTTCAGCGGCAGGAGCCCCCGCTCAGAAAAGACGCGTTTGGCCGCAAACATTGCGTTCAGAGATCGGGGAAATCCGCAGTAGACGGATGCGTGGAGAATGGCTTCGACGATTTCCTTCGGCGAAAGGCCCACGTTGAGCGCGGCGCCGACGTGCACCTCAAGCTGCGGCTCGCATCCCCCGAGGGCCGTGAGCATGCCGAGCGTGACGAGCTGCCGGTCCCTCGGGCGAAGCTCCTCGCGAGAGTAGACGTCGCCGAATCCCCAGGCGACGATGTGGTACCCGAGTTCGGGGCAGACGTCGTGCAGTGAGTCGAGCACCCGTGCGCCGGCCTCGCCGTCGACCCGGTTGAGCATTCGCATGCCCGCGGCGAAGCGTTCATCGCCCGGGGTCCGATTCTTGTCGGTCTTCTCGTCCATCGTTTTCCTTTCCATGAATATGCGGGATATGCGTCTGCCCGGAGCCTTCGGCGTCGTCGATCCATTGTCGATAAAGCGAGATTTTGGCGTCCAAGGCGTCCGCGTGCGTGGAAAGCTCGGCTATGCGGGAACGGACGTCGGCTTCGTAATCGCAAAGAAGATCCAGACGTTCGCGGAGCGTCGAGGGCCCCGCTTTGCGCAGCTTCGCATACCGGCGCATGAGCCCTATCGGCATGTTCGTGGCGCGCAGACGCTGGAGGAACCGTATCCAGGAGACGTCTTGGGCGTCGTAAAGCCGCCTTCCGGCCTCGTCGCGCGCAACCGCGACGAGGCCCTCGCGTTCGTAGTACCTGAGGGTCGACGCCGAAAGGCCCGTTTCTCGAGCGACTTGGCCTATGCGCATCCTTTCCATGGAAGGGAGCTTACGAGTTGAAGCGCACTTGAAGTCAAGAAACGCTCGGTCAGTTCTCGCAGCGCCGGTGCGAATCCGTCTCTGAGACGAGCTCGCGGTAGGCGGTTTCGACGCTCATGATGGACGGGGCGAATCCAATGCCCTTCTCGCCCTTGATGAGGTGAAGCCGGTTCGACCTGCGGCGCCCGCTTGGGGAGATGACGAACGCGTCTTCGTAGGGGTTGATGTTCCAGTCGTCCACCGTGCCCACCCACGCGTCCGGGTTTTCGCGCAGCTTCCAGCTCGCGAATGCTTTGAAGACTTCCGCCTCGGAGAGAGCTGGGGCTCCCGCGGGGGACGAGACGCGGACTTCCGGTTTGCACACGCGGTCTTCAGACTTCGAAGCGTCGTGATTTTCCCTGTTCGAAGGGAAGCGAGGCTGCATGGAGGAGGTCGCCTGCCCTCTTCTGCGACGTCGGGCTGGCGAGTTGTCATCGCTGGTCATGATGGGTTCCTTTCAGTGGTGCGAATTGTGGGGCTTCGTAAACGTCATTGCGGCCGCCGGGGACGCGTCCGCCTCGTGCGGCGAACGGATGACGGATCGCGCCAGTCGACCGCAGCTTGATCAGCGGATGCGGTCCTTGGGAGTCGCGCAGGATGAAGATGTGAAGGAAAGGCACGTTCACATTCGTTCTCCGTTCCTTTGTCGCCGGTTCTTCGTTTCGATTTGCTGTTACGCCGATGCGATGCGGGACGTGTGGAGGGATGGTGGCCCGGGTTTCATAAACGGCGTGGGTTCGTCGGTAGGAACTTGTTTACACAGTACCCAATCTGACGGGCAAATGAGAGCCAAATTCCGGGGGAGGGGACTCCACCGTAGCCATCTTTCGGAGATAAGCCCGTCATTCCGCGGAAAAAGCGGCTGGGCCGATGTCTCCGATTTGTCCGCCGAGACGGCGCCGAGGGGGTGAATGTTCAAGCTGGAGGTTGCAGGGGCTTAACGCTTAGGCTGGGGTTGGGGGCTGAACGCGCTCAGGCTGGCGTTGGGAAGGGCTGAGGCCGCCGGGGCCGTCTGAGGTTTGACGTCGTCGCGACGGACGGGGCGAGGCGTGCCCGGAAACACTGCGACGGAGACGATGCGGACGGGCCAGCCAAGCCGGAGCGGAAGGTTGGGCCCGCGGGCACAGCCCCAGGGAAGACCGAGGAGCTTTCAGGCACTAGGATGCTGCATGGGGGCGTTGCGTCCCGCTTCGCTGCGCGTCTTGGACGATTCGCTCGCCCAGCCGTATGCGATCGAGAGCGTGGAAACGGCGGTGCGGCGTCGTCCCCTTCACGTGGGCGGCCGTCGGCCGCGCTTTCCGTCAGAAAGGAATGTGTTATGGAACTTCCCGAGTCTTCCAGCGGCCTAGAAGGCATTCAATCTCGGTTGGACGAGCAGCTCGCCGAGGCGCAGAGAAATATGCAGCGCGCCGAGGCCTTCGCAGCGCAGGCGCAGGATTTGACGGCGTTTGCGCGCAGCGAGGGCGGCGAAGTGAGCGTCGAAGTCGACGGGGGAGGCGTGCCTCTCGACGTGAAAGTGACAGCCAAAGCCTTCTCTCTGGCGCCGGAGGCGCTTTCGCAGCTCATCCTCGACGTCGTTCGCCAGGCGCATCGCGAAGCCGTCCAAAAGTACGAAGATCTGGCGCGTTCGGTCTTCGGAGACTCGGCGACGACGGAGCAACTCGTCGCCCAGGCCCGTCAGCGCCTCAAGGCTTATGTCCGTGACGAAGGGGAAAGCCGATTCGGCGATCGCAAGACTGGACTCCCTGAAGCCGGCCGCGTCGAAGCCGGGACCCGCGAAGCCGACGCCTCAGACGGCCATACCGAATCTCCCGCAAGCTGAGCGGTGCGCCCCGTCCCGTCCGCGGGCCGCACCGCGCCGTCGTCCGCAAGCGCGAAGCGGCGAAGAATTAACCCGCGCCCGTCCGTCGGCTAGACTTGTGGGACGTGAGCATTACGGTTCTGGGCATTGAGACTTCCTGCGACGAGACGGGAGTCGCCGTCGTCCGCGACGGGGAGCTCCTTGCCGACGTCACCGCGACGTCGATGGACGAATACGCGCGTTACGGCGGCATCATTCCCGAAATCGCCTCGCGGGCGCATCTTCAGACCTTCGTTCCCACCCTGGACGAGGCGCTCGACCGTGCGGGAGTTGCGCTGGGCGACGTCGATGCGATCGCCGTCACCGCGGGCCCGGGCCTGATCGGATCGCTGACGGTCGGCGTTTCCGCAGCCAAGGCCCTGGCTCTCGCCGCGGGCAAGCCCCTCTACGGCGTCAACCACATCGTCGGCCATCTGTGCGTCGACGAGCTCGTCGACGGTCCGTTCCCCGAGCGTTTCATCGGCCTCGTGGTCTCCGGCGGGCACTCGTCGATCCTTCGGGCAGGCAACATTGCGACCGACGTCGAAGAGCTCGGCGGGACGCTCGACGACGCCGCCGGCGAGGCCTTCGACAAGGTCGGGCGCCTGCTCGGCCTGCCGTACCCCGGCGGCCCGCACATCGACCGGCTGGCGCGACTGGGAGACCGCTGCGCCATCCGCTTCCCCCGCGGGCTCTCGCAGGGCAAGGACAAGGCACGCCACCCCTACGACTTCTCCTTCTCGGGCCTGAAAACCGCCGTCGCCCGCTACGTCGAAGGCTTGGCCGAGCGAGGCGAGGAGCTGAACAGGGAAGACGTCGCCGCAAGCTTCTCCGAGGCGGTCTGCGACGTTCTGACGGCCAAAGCTCTCACTGCCTGCGAGGCCTTCGACTGTGACACCCTCGTGATCGGCGGCGGCTTCTCCGCGAATTCCAGGCTGCGTGAACTCGCTGCCGAGCGCGCCGCCAAGGCCGGCGTGACCGTCAGGATCCCTCCCATCAGATACTGCACCGACAATGGGGCGATGATCGCCTCGCTCGGGTGGGAGCTCGTCAGAAACGGCGTGGAGCCTTCCTCCCTGGACATTGCCGTCGATACGGGAATGGACCTGGGCCGCATCAAAATGTGACGGCCGTCCGCCCCGACCCGAGGCCTTTTTGCGGTCGGCCTTCGCTTCGTCCGCGCTCCGTTTGCGGCTGCCTGCGCCTTCTCTGAGTCGGCCAGCGTTTTCCCTGAGTCGGCCAGCGCCTTCTCGGCGCGGCCCGCGCTTTGTCCGCGGTCAGCGCCTCCGCCGCGCGACGATCGCCCGATGGCGGCCAAGGACGGGGGAGAAGAGGACGACGCCGGCGTCGCCGCCGCTGCCCGAAAGCCTCTTCGCCATCGCCGCGACGTCGACCTCCGTTCCGCGTTTCTTGACCTCCGCCCGCCCGATCCCGTGCGCGGCCAGGGACCGCTTGATCCGCTTGGCCTCCGGAACGACGACGTCCAAGACCTCGAAAGCCGCGCAGTGCGGCGGCGCAGCCTCGCCCGAGAGGTAGGCGATGCCCTCCGAGACCGGGGCGAGGCCGTGCCCCTCGCACAGACGGGCGATGCCGCCCGATCGGACGATGGCCGGGTCGGGCTCGAACAGCAAGGGGCCGAGGGCGCGCGGGGCGACGAAGACCGCCGGCTCGTCGGCGGTCTTCGCGCCGGAGTCGAGCCGCTCGCCGTCGACCGTCGCAGCGCGCCCCGTTCCCATTCCGAGCCATACGACGGCTTCGAGCAATTGGCCGCGCTCGCTGATCCACTCGACGAACGCCCTCGGCGGCAAGGCGTGGTAGGCGATCCCTGGCGCAACTTTGATCCCCGCCAGCGGGAAACCCCTCGCAAGGCTCAGAGCCCGCGAGAACGGCGGAGTCCAGCGTTCGGGAGAGGAGATCCTGCGGCCGTCCTCGGCCCTCCTGGCGGGGTCGAGCCATATCGCGTCGGCCTCGGGAAGCTCGGCAGCGAGGCCGTCCGCGCATGTCACCTTCGCCTCCGGCGCATTCGCAGCCGCGTACAGGGCCGCCACGGGGTCCGATTCGATCGCCGCAACGTCGAGGCCCGCGAGCGTGAACGCGAGCGAGTCGGCGCCGATGCCGCAGCCGAAGTCGACGACCCTCCTCGCTCCCGCCTCGACGAAGCGCGCCGCGTGCAGGGCGCCGACGCTCAACCTGGTCGCCTGCTCGTATCCGTCTGCGGTGAAAAACATCGCGCCCGCGCGCTCTCCGAACTTGGCCGCGGCCCGCGCTCGCAGGCGAGACAGCGTGAGCGCGGCCGCCGCTTGGTCGGCGTCCAGCCCCTCGCGCCTGAGCCGCGCAGTGAGGGCGAAGACGTCGTCTGAACGGTACGGGGGAAGCGCGGCGAGAACGGCCCGTCCGGCGTCGCCGAGGAGCCAGCGGGCGACGGCGAGATTGCGGGATGCTCTCGCGTTTCGGGGAGAATCGGCGTCGGAATGGGGAGAATCGGCGTCTTGAGGCGGGGAGGGAATAGCGTCCACGAATCAAGTCTCGCACGCGGCGCTGCGCCTACGGCGAAAAGCTGGCACTCATCGCATGCGAGTGCTAATCTTTCATCAGGCGCAGCGAAAGCTGCGCGTGCCCGGTTCGGGCCCGGCCCCCGCGACGGCGGGTCCCGCGTCCAGGCTTTCTCAACCAAAGCACGAGTATATAGAAGGGGGATCCGCAGTGTCGGTCTCCATCAAGCCGCTTGAGGATCGCATCGTGATCCAGCAGCTCGAAGCAGAAACCACGACGGCTTCCGGCCTCGTCCTTCCGGACACGGCGAAGGAAAAGCCGCAAGAGGGCAAGGTCCTGGCCGTCGGGCCGGGCCGCGTCGACGATCAGGGCAACCGCGTGCCCGTCGACGTCAAGGTAGGCGACGTCGTCATTTATTCCAAGTACGGCGGGACCGAGATCAAGTACGGAGCGGACGAGTACATCATCCTGTCCTCGCGCGACGTGCTCGCGGTCGTCGAGAAGTAATCGAGAGGCGGTCGGCCCAGGGTCGACGCGCAATCGAATCGAAGGGGCGGCGCTCTGTCTGGGGCGCCGCCCCTTCGCCACGTACTAAAGACACTTTGTCGCGCCCGCAAGAGACACTTTGTCGCGCCCGCAAGGACGCTTTGTCCCGGTCGCAAGAAGGCTTGTCGCAGTCGCAAGGACGCTTTGTCCCGGTCGCAAGAAGGCTTGTCGCGTTTGCGAGCGTGTTCGGTCGCCGGAGGCCGCCCGCAGACTCGGTTTCCCCGGCCTCGGACCCCGGGCGGGCCTTGTTTCCTCAGCCTCAGACTCCCGCGGGCTTGGCTTTCCGGGAGGGCTCAGCCTTCCGGCCGGACCCAGCTTCCCGACCGCCCGCCGGATTTGGCGACGATCTTCGCTTCCGCCACCACCGCCGAGCGGTCGATACCCTTGACCATATCGACGACGGCGAGCGCCGCGACCGTCACGGCAGTCAGCGCCTCCATCTCGACGCCCGTCCTGTCGGCCGTTCGCGCCGTCGCGCGAATCGCCACGCCGCCGTCGGCCAGTTCCACGTCCACTTCGCAGCCGTGGAGGCCTACGACGTGGGCGAGGGGAAGCAGCGCGGGCGTTTTCTTGGCGGCTTGGATCCCGGCGACTCTCGCCACCGCGAACACGTCTCCCTTCGGCACGGAGCCCTCTCTCAGCCGCGCCATGACGGCGTCGGAGCACTCGACGCGGGCCACGGCCGTCGCCTCGCGAACCGTCGGCTCTTTCGCCGTCACGTCCACCATGTGCGCGGTGCCGTCTGAGCGCAGATGGGCAAGGCCGCCGGGAGAGGTTTCTTTGCCGTCAGCCATTGGCGCCTCCTTCGGTTGGAATGAATCCCAGCGCGTCGCCGGGCCGCACGCGTTCGACGTCGGCCGGCACGACGCCGAGCCCGTCCGCCGAGGGAAGCGAGGCGACAAGGTGCGAGCGTGAGCCGAGTTCGTGAATGGGGAACGCGCGCCCGCCGTCCAAACGCAGGGGGATGAACTGGACTTTCCCGCGAGGCGAGGCCCATTCGGCGCCCGCAACGGCCTGCCCGACCGTCGGCTCGACGGTGCTGGAGCGCCCCGCGAGCATCCGGATCATGCCTGCGACGTACACGTGGAAGCTGACGTAGACCGACACCGGGTTGCCCGGCAGGCACGCCGCGGGCACAGACCTCCCGCCGACGCGGGCGGTCCCAGCGCCCTGAGGCCCCCCGGGCTGCTGGGCGACGTGGTGGAAGCGCATCGTGGGGCCGGAAAGGGCCTGCCGCACCGTCTCGTACGCCCCCGCGGATATGCCCCCCGCGGTGACGAGCAGATCGATCTCCGGCGCGGACGCCAGAATCGCGAGCATAGCCTCGGGGTCGTCCGCGCTGCGCCATCTGGCGACGACGTCGCCCCCCGCCTGCGCCGCGAGCCCGGCCAGAAGGACCCCGTTCGAGTCGGGGATGCGGCCCTCGGCCAGTTCCCCGCCCGGGGCGACGAGTTCGCTTCCCGTGGTGAGAATTCCGATGCGCGGACGGGGCCGGACGAAGAGCGTCCCGCAGCCCGCCGACGCCGCCGCCGAGACCGCGGCGGGGGAGAGCACGACGCCCGCGGGAAGGACAGGCGCGCCCGCATCGAGGTCTTCGCCCTTGAAGCGCACATTGGCGCCCGGAGTCTGGGCCGCTCGGATCGTCACTGTCGGGGGCGCCTCGCTCACGCCGGGCGCATGATCCGTGTCTTCCACCTTGACGACGGTGTCCGCGCCGTCGGGCATCGCCGCTCCCGTCATGATCCGAACCGCCGTCCCCGGCTCGAGCGCGCGTTTGCGCGTGTCCCCGGCTGCAACGTCGCTGCAGACGGGCAGCGTGGCCGGAACGCGGGCGACGTCGGCGTGGCGGACGGCGAAACCGTCCATCGCGGAGTTCGTGAACGGGGGAACGCTTAGGCGTGCGACCACTTCCCGCGCCAGCACGAGCCCGGCCGAGGCCGCCGCGACGGGCGGAGCCGAACCGCCCGGCCAGACGGCGCCGGGCTGGGCTTCGGCGAGCGGCGGCGCACCCTCCCGGCCGGTTCCGTAGGGCAGGGCGTCGATGGCGCATTCGAGCGGCTCCAACGGCTCGACGAGCCCCTCGAGGAATGCCCGATGCTCTGAAACGCTGAATTTCACGCGGACTCCAATCCCGACCAGCTGTGGCTGCCGTCGGCCATGATCTGCTTTTTCCACACCGGCAGGCGAGCCTTGACTTCGTCCACCAGGGCCTCGGCCGCGGCAAAGGCCTGGGACCGGTGCTCGGCGGCCACCGCGACCACCATGACGAGGTCGCCGACGTCCAGCAGCCCCGTTCGATGCCAGGCCTCGACGCGGTGAACGCCTTGGCGCAGAGTCAGGCCTTCCGCGATCGACCGCAGAATGCGCGCGGCCGAGGGGTGCGCCGTGTACTCGAGCGCGGCCACGGTCGCGCCGCCCGAATGGTCGCGGACGGTTCCCTGGAACATCGCCACGGCGCCGCAACGCGGGTCGTGCGCATCCTTGCAAATTGCGGCGGCGTCCAGCCGCTGGGCCGTCAGCCCGGTGTGAACGACGTCGAGCATCTCACCCTCCCGCGAAGGGCGGCAGCACCTCGACGACGGCGCCGTCGCGAAGAGGCGTATCCGCTCCCGACTCGCGTTCGTCGACGAGAAATGAGGAAATGTCGGCAACCCGTGCGAAATCGGGGAACTCGCCGGCAAGCTCGTCTATGAGCGCACGGAGGGTCTCGGGCGCCGAGGAGCGCGGGAACGTCATGCTGTCGGTCTGGACCGCTTCGGCGGCGCCTCCGTAGAAGCGCACGGTCAGCCGCCCGCCGCCCGCCGCCCGCCGGCCCTCCTGCTCGCACAGCGTCACCTTTGCGACGACCGGGTTGTCCGGGTCGGCGGCGAAGTCGACGTCGACGTCCGCGCCGCAGGCGGCCTGGACGATGCGCTCAACGGCGCCGCGGCGCAATTCGAGGGCCAGGGGATCCGGAAAAGCGGGGTCGGTGTAAGGGCAGGCGTTGAGGATGAGGCACGACGGCGAAGTCGGATGCGAGGTTGCCGCAAAGCCCATATTCGTAAGAAAACGGCGGATGCAGTCGGCGTGGCTTGCGAGGGGGAAGTCTGAGCGGCCGGAGGCTTTCGGGCCGTCCAGGAGCTTGGCCGACTCGTTGTCGGACACAGCCTGTTCTCCCCACCTCGCGCCGATGTCGTAGGCCGCCTCGACCGGATTGGAGGCGTTGACGCGGAGCCAGGCGAGCATAGCCGAGACGCTTTGTTCGAGGAGCTGGCCGGCGAAGGCGGCGTTTGCGGGCGCGAGCGTGAGGTATCCGAGAGCGGGCCTGCCGCGCCCGGAAACCGGCAGCTGTTCGCGGGTGACCAACCCCGAATTGTAGAGGGCCTCGATGGTCTCGCGAACGGACGAGGAGTGCAGGCCGCTTTCCTTGGCCAGCTGGGTGACGGTCACCGGGACGTTGTGGCGTGAGACGGCGGTCAGAAGCGAGTGCTGCGCAGGGGTCAACCGGGCGATTGCAGACAGCAGATCGCCGAATCGATGGCGCTTGGCGCTCACGGACCCTCCTTTGCAGATTGCGTTTCGCCCTTTGACCGGCATTCTACGTGCGCCGTCGCCGACCGGCCGCGCGTACGAGGCGCAGTGGGGCCGCACCTCGGGCTTCGCCGGCTCGGGGCCGCGCGCGAATTCACCAGCCGCGCGGACGGGACACGGGCTTGGCGCGGTCGCGCGAACGATAAACCACCTGGGGCCGGGTCAGATACCCGACGGGCGCGGACACCACGTGGACGAGGCGCGTGAAAGGCCAGATGCAAAAGAGCAGAAGGCCCGCCACGATGTGCAGCTTGAAGGTCATGGGGACGTCGAGCATGAGTTCGGGCTTCGGACTGAACGTGAAGATCGAACGGAACCACGGGCTGATCGTCTCGCGGTAGTTGTATCCCTCATGCCCGCCGAAGATCTGCGAGCTGACCGTGGCAACCGTCCCCAAGACGATGGGAATCGTCAGAAGGACGTAGGTGACGATGTCGTTGCGGGTTGTAGCCAACCGTACGGACTTCACGACGAAGCGTCGATAGATCAGCCCCACCAATCCAACGATCGTCATAAGGGCGGCGATAGAGCCGAGCACGGTGGCGCCAAGATGGTACATGTGCTGCGAGACGCCGAAGGTCTCGGTCCATGAGGCGGGTACGGCCAAGCCGACCACATGCCCTCCGGCAACGCACAGAATGCCGATGTGAAAGAGGGGAGAGGACCACCGCAAGATGGCCTTCTCGTTCCATTCCGAAGAACGGCTCGTCCACCCATACTGGTCGCTGCGGTAGCGCCAGAGAAGGCCCGCCACAAGCAGGACGAACGACACGTATGGAAGTGCGACCCATAGGAGGGTGTCGAGAACGGTCATGGTTGCAGCCTTTCCTGCGACGTCGGGAAAGGGGTGGCGGTCAGATCGCCTATGCCCACGAGTTCGGTGGGCGGCCCCTGGCTGATGAGCTTTCGATAGCCTTCGATCGCTTCCGGGCTGGGTTCCGGAAGCGTCAGGACGAGTGCGTTGAGAAGATGGGCGTAAGGCGAATCGGCACTGCGCAGAGCCGTGCGGAGCACCTCGATTCCCTCCCGGTTCGCCCCCAGCAGATCCTCGCCGACGCCGGATTCGTCGAGGGCGCAGAACTCCAAAACCACGGGCAAGTGGTCGGGAAGCTCTTCGCGAGCCGGCTCGAAGCCCGCGCGGGCCATGACCTCTTTGAAAGCGAGGATCGCTTGGCCGCGCCCTCGTGTGTCGCCCTGCGAATAGTAGGTCAACGACAAAGCGCAGCGCCGACGCTGGTCGAAGGTCTCGACGTAGAGAACCTGAAGTGCGCGCAGCCCCATCTGTTCTGCCTGCGTGCAGAAGGCCTCCAGTTCTTCGGCCACCTCGTCCGGCAGAGCGTGCAGCTCCGCCCTGACCGCGGCGATCTCGCTTTCGAGGGCTTCGTCGGGGTAGTCGAGCAGCAGCGAGCACGCCATGCGTATGATCCGGGCCTGGTCGGCGTCGACCCGTATGCGGCGTTTGCTCGGGATCCTGGGGATTCCCACGAATGTGCTCATCGGAGAACCTCGAGGGGGAGCATGCGGCGTCCGTCCGAACGGGTGGGGTTCATGCCCGGGCCGACCCCGTGGAACGCTTCGACGTCGTAGGAGACCGGGCAGCCTTCGAGCTCCGAAATCCCGCGGGGAAGCTCCGGACTGGCCGTGGGTATGACGTACCTTTCGTCGTACTTGGCGATGGCCAGAAGCCTGTACATCTTTTGGATGGTCGCCCCGTCCATGCCCACCGAGGCGGCGATGCTCTCGTTGCCTTCGCGGCCCATGAACACGTCGCGCATGTAGGAGCGCATGGCCGCCAGGCGCCTAAGCGAGAGCTCGACGGGGGCGGTGTCGCCCGCGGTGAAGAGCCCGGCCAGATACTCCATGGGAATGCGCATTTGCGAGATCGCCGACAGCAGCACCCTGTGGTCTTCGCCGTCGTTGCCCGAGGCGGTGACGGCGTCGACGACGGGGCTGAGCGGCGGAACATACCAGACCATGGGAAGCGTGCGAAACTCGGGATGGAGGGGAAGCGCCACGCCGTAGGTGGAGATGAGGTCCCAAATGGGCGATTCCTGGGCGGCGGTGATCCACGAATGCGGCACGCCGTTCATGTGCGCCTGCGCGACCACCTCGGGGTCGTGGGGGTCGAGCAGGATCTCCTTCTGCGCCGGGAAAAGATTCCGTTCGTCTTCCTGCGCGGCGGCCCATGTCACGCGGTCGGCGTCATAGAGGATGACCCCCAGATAGCGCAGGCGGCCCACGCAGGTTTCCGAGCACACCGTCGGCTGGCCCGCCTCCAGGCGCGGATAGCACAGCGTGCACTTTTCGGCTTTGCCGGAGTTGTGATTGAAGTAGACCTTCTTGTAGGGGCAGGCCGAGACGCACATGCGCCACCCGCGGCAGGCGTCTTGATCGACCAGGACGATGCCGTCCTCCGTCCTCTTGTACATCGCGCCCGAGGGGCAGGCCGAGACGCATGCCGGGTTGAGGCAGTGTTCGCAGATGCGCGGCAGGTAGAACATGAAGGAGTCTTCGATGTTCTTGGCGACCGAGAGGTTCATCTGCTTGAGCGTTGGATCCGAGTCCAACGTCTCCATGGAGCCGCCCAGATCGTCGTCCCAGTTCGGACCCCACTCGATGGTGTCGATGTTCTCGCCGGTGATGCGCGATTTGGCTCGGGCCACGGGGATGTTCGCCGAGCCCGCGGGGGCGGAGAGCAGTTTGTCGTACTCGTACGTCCACGGCTCGTAGTAGTCGTCCATGCCGGGCAGCGTCGGATTCGAAAAGATCTTCGCAAGGCTGGCCAGACGCCCGCCTTGGCGCAGCTGGAGCTTGCCCGACTTCGTCCTGCGCCAGCCGCCCTTCCAAGTTTCCTGGTCCTGCCAGGTGCGCGGATAGCCGACGCCGGGCCGCGTCTCGACGTTGTTGAACCACATGTACTCCGTGCCCTCGCGGTTCGTCCACGCCTGCTTGCAGGTCACCGAGCACGTGTGGCACCCGATGCACTTGTCGAGGTTCATGACCATTGCGATCTGCGCCATGACCTTCATCAGAACTGCACCTCCTGGCTGCGGCGGCGGATCATCGTGACCTCGTCGCGCTGATTGCCCGTGGGCCCGTAGTAGTTGAATGCGAAGGAGAGCTGGGCGTACCCGCCGATGAGATGGGTCGGCTTGAGAAGGATGCGTGTCAGCGAATTATGGGTTCCGCCTCGCCTGCCCGAGCGTTCGTTGAGCGGGGTGTTCATCGTCCGCTCTTGGGCGTGGTGCATGAACACGGTGCCCTCGGGCATGCGGTGGGAGACGACCGCCCTGGCCGAAACGATGCCGTTTCGGTTGTAGGCCTCGACCCATTCGTTGTCCTTGACGCCGATCTTCTCGGCGTCCTGGGGGCTCATCCAGATGGCCTGGCCTCCGCGCCCCAACGTCAACATGTGCGGATTGTCGAAGTACTGGGAGTGGATCGCCCATTTGTTGTGAGGGGTGAGGTAGCGCACCGCGACTTCGGCCGTTCCCTCCGGCGAAACCCCCGTGGCGCCGAGTTTGACGTCTCCGTACAAATGGTGGAGGTCCAAAGGGGGGCGGAAGATCGGCAGCGTCTCGCCGAGCTCCTGCATCCAATCGTGGTCGATGTAGAACTGCGGGCGCCCGGTCAGCGTGTGCCAGGGCTTGTTCCGTTCGACGTTCTGGACGAAGGCGCTGTACCTGCGCCCGCCGTGCTCGGAGCCCGACCACTCGGGCGAGGTGATGACGCTTCGCGGCTGGATCCGGGTGTCGTCGAAGCTGATTCTGCGTTCCTCGTCGCCGAGAGCCAAGTCCGCCATCTCGGTTCCCGTTCGGGCCTCCAGGCGTTTGAATCCCTGGTAGGCCAGCCGCCCGTTGGTCGTGCCCGACAGGCGCAAAACGGCGTCGGCGGCCTTGACGTCGCCGTCGACGAGCGGGCGTCCGGCCCCCGGCCCGTAGTCTTGCGGAGCCGTTCCGTTCAGTCTGCCGAGGTAGTCGACCTCTTCGTCTGGAGTGAGCAGGAGCCCCTTGATCGGCATGCCCGCCTTCTCGACAAGCGGGCCGAGGGTGTCGAACTTATGGCCAATCTGCGTGTAATCGCGTTCTATGCCGACGATCTTCGGCATTGTCACGCCGGGGACCCACGGGTTGTCGGGCGGGACCGCCCCGGCGGGATTGGCGAATTCATCCGGGGTGTCGTGGCTGAGCGGCGCCGCCAGCGCGTCGATCTGCGTTCCCAGATGCCTGGCAGCCATCTTGGAGACGAGGTAGGCGAGGGTCTGGAAGGTCTCGAAATCGGTGCGGGCCTCCCACGGCGGGTCGACCGCCGCGTTGAACGAGTGCATGAACGGGTGCATGTCCGTCGACGACAGGTCGTGCTTTTCGTACCAGGTCGCGGCCGGAAGGACGACGTCGGAGTGCAACGTGGTCGACGTGTTGCGGAAGTCGGCCGTCCACATGAGGTCGAGCTTGCCGTTGACGGGCTCCCTCCACGTCATCGAGGCCGGACGCCGATCTTCTTCGAGTTCCACGGCATTGACGTCGTTGTTGGCGCCGATGAGGTGGCGAAGGAAGAACTCGGTTCCCTTGGCGGATGAACCCAGCAGGTTGGTGCGCCAATTGGCGAGGATGCGCGGCACGTTCTCGGCGGCGTCGGGGTCCTCCACGGCGAAGCGAAGCCTGCCTTCGCGCAGCTCGCGCGAAACGTACTCTCCGGGGGCCAGCCCGGCCTCTTTCGCCTCCCTGCCCAGCACAAGCGGGGACTTGTTGAACGTCGGATAGCTCGGCATCCAGCCGCGCTGGGCGGACTCGACCAGGCAGTCGGCCGTGGTTTTGCCGTTGAGCGCGCCGGCGGCGGTCGGGCTCGCCATGAGCTTGACCTGCGCGCCGTCGTACCGCCACTGACTGGTGGAGGTGTAGTACCACCCGGTGGAGATCATCTGCCGCGCGGGGCGCTGCCAGTCCAGCGCGAAGGCGTAGCTCGCCCATCCGGTGATGGGGCGGACCTTCTCCTGGCCGACGTAGTGCGCCCACCCGCCGCCGTTGACGCCCTGGGTTCCGCACATCGTCGTCAGCGCGAGGAATGTCCGGTAGATCGTGTCCGAATGGAAGTAGTGATTCGTCCCAGCGCCCATGAGGATCATCGACCGCCCGCCGGATTCGAGGGCGTTGACGGCGAATTCCCGGCCGATCTTGATGGCTGCGCCGGCGGGCACGCCCGTGAGCTCCTCCTGCCAGGCAGGAGTGCCGGGGGCGGTCGAATCGCCGTAGCCGGAAGGCCACTGGCCCGGCAGCCCCTCGCGCCCCACGCCGTACTGCGCGAGCAGAAGGTCGAAGACGGTCGTGACCAGGCGGCCGCCGACTCTGAGGGCGGGCACTCCGCGGTACATGACGCCGGCTCCGATCGAACCCTGGCCCTCTTCGGCCGGAAGGTCGAATCGCGGCAACGCGACGAGGGCGGGCTCCCAGGCGTCGGTGTCCATGACCGACATCACGGGCTCGACGCCGTCGAGTTTGAGATTCCAGTGACCGGCGCCTTCTTCGCCGAAATGGTCGGCCAGCGTGCCGCCCGGATCCTTGAGGGCGCCGTCGGCCTCCATGACGAGCGGGCGGAAGTCGTTATGCTCGGTGCGCACGGTGGTTCCGGCGGGCGCAAGATTCGCGGTGTAGAACTTGCCCGGAACATAGGTCTCCATGTGCGAGGGGCTCGCATCGATCGCATGGTCGAGCTGGATGAGGAACGGGCTGTCGGAGTATCGCTTCATGTAGTCGATGAAGTACTGCTCGCGCCGGGCCAGGAAAAACTCTTTGAGAATGACGTGCCCCATGGCGATGGCCAGCGCCGCGTCGGTTCCGGGCTGAACTCTCAGCCAGTCGTCGGCGAACTTCGTGTTGTCGGCGAAATCGGGGGAGACCACCACCACTTTTTGTCCGTGGTAGCGGGCCTCGGCCATGAAATGGGCGTCGGGCGTGCGCGTTAGCGGGACGTTCGACCCCCACATGATGAGGTACTGCGAGTTGAACCAGTCGCCGGATTCGGGGACGTCCGTCTGATCGCCGAACATCTGCGGGCTCGCCGGGGGAAGGTCCGCGTACCAGTCGTAGAAGGAGAGCATGGTCGCGCCGATGAGCTCGTGGAATCGCGAGCCCGCCGCATAGGAGATCATCGACATCGCGGGGATGACCGAAAAGCCGGCGATGCGGTCCGGACCGAATTCTTTGATCGTGTGGACGTACGAGGCGGCGACGATCTCCATAGCCTCTTCCCACGTCGTGCGCACCATTCCGCCCGTTCCGCGGGCGGATTTGTAGGCTTTGGCCTTGACGGCGTCGCCGACGACGTCGCCCCATGCCAGAACGGGGTCGCCCAGGCGGTCTTTGGCCTCGCGGTACATGTCCAACAGCACCCCGCGGACGTAGGGATACTTGATGCGCGTGGGCGAGTACTCGTACCAGGAGAATGCGGCGCCGCGGGGGCACCCGCGCGGCTCGTACTCGGGCATGTCGGGGCCGGTGGTCGGGTAGTCGGTCTGCTGGGACTCCCAGGTGATGATCCCGTCCTTGACGTAGATCTTCCACGAGCACGAGCCCGTGCAGTTGACGCCGTGCGTCGAACGAACCACCTTGTCGTAGCTCCAGCGTTGGCGGTAGAAAGAATCCGCCTGGCGTCCGCCTTCGAGGAAGAGCTGGTGGGCGTCGCCGCTCGCCTGGCCTCGCCTAAGCCACGAGCCCATCTTCAGGAGGGGGGAGCCAAGTGTCTCTTTAGATGTCATGGAAATCTCCGATCAGCCGGGGAAAGGCGCGCCCGGGCGGGCGTAGCGGACCCAGCAGAGTGCGGCGCACGCCAAGCAGTACGCGGCGCACAGCCAGAACCACAGGCTTGCGGACATGGACGAGAGCGCGACGCCGACGATGAAGGGGCCGAGGCTGGCCACCGCCGCGGTGAAGCCGATTGCCCCGCCCGCCTGGCGTTTGGGCATGATCATCGGCATCTGTTTGAAGGTTCCGGCGTTGCCGATGCCGGAGAAGAAGAACATGAGAAGCATCGCCGTCAGGAAGACGGGGAACTGGCCGAGGTCTTTCGGTTCCAGGAAGAGCGCCGCCCAGCCGAGGGTGACGGCCATGCCCACCGCCGAGACGAAAGTCCAGATCGCACCGCCGAATTTGTCGCACAGCGGGCCCCAGACGAATCTCACGAGGGATCCGATGAGGGGGCCGAGGAAGGCGTAGCCCGCGCCCGCGGGAAGGCCTTCCATGCCGGCGAAGGCGCTGTCCTTGCCGTAGTGCTGGTTGATGATGAGCGCGAACTGCGCGGCGAACCCGGAGAAGATTCCGAAAGTCATGACGTACATGGCGGTCATGACCCAGGTGTTGGAGTTGGAGAAGATGTCGAGCTGCTGGCGGATGTTCGCCTTGACCGGAACGTCTTTGAGAAGCGTGAAGGCGAGGACCGCGGCCACGATGGTCCAGGGGACGAAGAAGATCGCCGCGTTGTGCACGTGGATGGGGCCGTTCGCACCGGCTTGCGGGGCAACCCACGTCATTCCGAACAGGCCGAAGCCCATGAGGAGCGGGCCGACGAGCTGGATGATGGACATGCCCAAATTGCCGATGCCCGCTTGGATGCCGAGGGCCGTTCCTTGCAGGCGCTTGGGGAAGAAATAGCCTGTGGAGGGCATGTACCCCGAGAAGGAGCCGCCGCCGATTCCGCAGGCGAAAGCCAGGCCGAGCAGCACCCCGTAGCTCGTGTTCGGATTCTGCACGGCCACGAACCAGCCGAGCATTGGAATGGCGTAGAGCAGCGAGCTGTAGCCGACGAGCTTGCGCGTGCCCACCAGTGGCGGGAGGAACATGTATGCCAGACGGATGAGTCCGCAGGAAAGCCCCGGCATCGACGTCAGCCAGTAGAGCTGTTCTTTTGACAGATGGAAGCCGATGTCGTTGAGCTTCGGGGCGATGGCGCTCACTAGGAACCATACGCAGAACGCCATGATCATCGAGTATGTGGTGATCGCGAGGGTACGCCAGGCGATCTTCGAGTCCCAGGACTGCGAATCCTCTGGATTCCAGTCGGTGAGAACGGCGGATTTCATAGTGCTCCTCGCGGTCGTCCGTTATGGAAGATTTTAAAGATGGGAAAATCCGATGAATATGAGTAAAGCGTACCAAGTCCGCTGACCCGAGGTTGCGGCGTGACCTTCGAAGCGTCGGGCCCCTGCGGATCCGGTTCTCGATGCTTTGTTGAAAACTCGCCGTTTTGCGGAGTTGCGACCCGCTGTCTCGAGCCTCGGATCGGAAATACACGCGAAAAGTCTTACGTAAATCGAGGGCCGATTGCCAAGCCGACGTTGAGAGTGCATGATCGTCGCATGCCCGCCACCCATTGCATCGTCCTCGCCGGCGGCGAGGGAAGGCGCCTCGGCGGCGCGTCTAAAGCCGACGTACCGATCGGGGGCCGCCGACTGCTTGAGCGCGTCGTGGCCGGCGTCCGCCCGTTCGTAGCCGGGCGGATCGTCGCGGTGACGCCCGACTCGGTCGATGTTCCGCCCGGAGTGCTCAGGACTTTGGAGGATCCCCCCGCCGGAGGGCCGCTCGCCGGGATCGACGCGGGGCTCAAGGCGCTTGGCGCGTCGGCGGATTCTGTCGGGGATCCGGTCGGCTCGCCGCCGGTCGCACCGGGTTCGGCCGCGTTCGCAGCCGGGTCCGCGGGGGAGCCCTCGGCCGGGGCGCGCGACATGGTTTTCGTCTTCGCCGTCGATACGCCGCAGGCGGGGGCTTTGGCGCCGAGGCTGGCTGCGGCCGCCCGAGGGCGCGACGGCGCCGTCGTCTTCGGCGGGGACCCTCCCTTTCGCCAGTGTCTTCAGGCGATCTATCGGATCGAAGCCTTGCGGGCCGCGATCCAGGAGGCTGGACGGCCTCGGAACAAAGGCGTGCGGAGGACGCTGGGCGGCTTGGACCTCGCCGAAGTTCCGGCCTCGGCCGACGAATGCCGCGACGTCGATACGCCGGAGGACTTGTCCTGGTGGTCAGAAGCCCTCGGCTCGGCCGAATCGGGCGTTGCGCCGCTCGAGCCATAGGCCCGCCGGTCCGCCTCTCGCGTTGCGCTCCGAGGCTCAGGGCGCTTCAGGCGTCAGGCTTCGTCGAGCTGGGCCAGGATATGGGGCACAAGAGGTTCGACGACGTCGAGGGTGTCCTGCGCTCCGCCGGAGGAGCCGGGGGAGACGACGATGAGTGCGCCCGTGCGGTTGCGGGCGCTGACTCCGACCACTTCGCGGGACAGCGAGGCGAGAGGCGTCTTGGCCAGCCCGTGGGCGCGAATCTGCTCAGCGATTCCGGGGATCTCGACGTCGATGAAGGCGCGCGCCGCCTCCGGCGCGTCATTTCCCTCGCGAAACCCGGATCCCCCGAGGATGAGGACGAAGCGGTCGCCGCGTCGCAAGGCCTCCGCTATCTCCTTCTCGATGTCGGACCGGCTTTCCGCGACGACGCGCAGCCGAGGCTCGGGCATGCCGAGGCCCGCGAGGCGCCGGACGCAGCCAGGCCCGGCTTTGTCCTCTTTCTCTCCTGAAAGGACGCGGTCGCTCACGACGACGACGGTCGAACGGACGCTCTCGGGACTCCATTTGGGGGACATGAAACCTCCTCGGCTCGGCGGCTGTTTGGCGACTGTGGGTCTGCGGCCATCATAGGGCTTCGCGAAACAGGCCTTCGCGCGCGAAGGCCGCTCGCCCCGCCTGTCAGTTCGGCTGCGTCGCCGATTAGTTTGGCTGCTTTTCTCAGCTTTCAAGCGCTTCTTTGTTTTGTGTGGGAAAAACCGAATAAAATATTGTGTAGTCTACGCAATAGATTCAGGTTCGGATTGAAAGGCATCCGAGACCACACCGATTAGAACGGAGAACAATATGCATCGACGCATCGCGGCGGCCTTTGGGGCGGCACTGCTCCTTTTGTCCGCATGCGGCGACGACGCCGCTTCGGACTCGACTGGCTCCCCGTCCGGCGGCGCATCGGGAAAGGCGGCCAAGGTCAACGTGTTCGCTGCGGCCTCCCTCAAGGAATCCTTCGGGGAGATGGAGAAGAAGTTCGAATCGGCGCATCCCGACGTCGACCTTGTCTTCAACTTTGCAGGCTCTCAGGAACTCGTCGAACAAATCAACTCCGGCGCCCCGGCCGACGTCGTCGCCACGGCCAACACGACGACGATGGACGCGCTCAAGTCCGGCGGCAAGGTCGCAGACACGAAGGTCTTCGCTTCGAACACCCTCGTTCTCATCACGCCCAAGGGAAACCCCGCGAAGGTCACGGGCCTCGATTCGTCCCTGGACAAGGCCAAGCTCGTCATCTGCACGCCCAAGGCGTCCGCGGGCGGCAAGACGGTGCCGTGCGGAACCGCGACGGCCGAACTCGTCAAGAAGCTCGGCGTGAAGCTCAACCCCGTTTCGGAAGAGCAGAAGGTGACGGACGTTCGCAGCAAAGTGATATCGGGCGAGGCCGACGCGGGCATCGTCTATCGCACGGACGCCGTCGCCGGCGGCAAAGAGGTCGAAACGATCGAGATTCCCGGCGCCGACAAGATTGTCAACGACTATCCGGTCGGAGTGGTCAAGGACTCTAAGAATTCGGCCAAGGCCAAGGCCTTCGCCGAGTATGTGACATCGCGGGAGGGGCAGGCGACGCTGAAGAAGCACGGCTTCAACGAGGCCGGGGCCGGTGGGCGATAGGCGCCCTCGCACCGCGAAGCGGCGTGCGAGGCGCGTGAACGTCTCACCCTTGCCTTGGTGGCTCGTTCTCTTTGCGTCGGCCAGCGCCGCGTATCTCGTTCTCCCTCTCGTTTTCATGGGATCGAGGGTGCCGTGGGACCAGTTCCCCGCGGTGCTTTCGAGCGACGAGGCGGCGGACGCCCTCTCGTTGAGCCTGAAGACGTGCGCCGCGGCCTTGGCGATCGACCTGGTCTTGGGCGTTCCCTTGGCCGTGGCTCTTTCGAGAGACTGGCGAGGCGTCAGCGTTCTGCGAGTGCTCGTGGCGCTCCCGCTCGCCCTTCCTCCGGTTGTCGCAGGCATCGCCTTGGTCGCAGCTTTCGGACGAAGAGGCGTCCTCGGCTCACAGCTGGAGGCTTTCGGCGTGACCGTCGCCTTCACGACGGCGGCGGTCGTCCTGGCCCAAGTGTTCGTCTCCCTTCCATTTCTGGTCGTCACTCTCGAAGCGGCGCTCAGGTCGCGCCCGCGTGGCTTGGAGGAGACGGCCGCGAGCCTGGGCGCCCGGCCTACGCGTGTGCTTGCGAGCGTCACCCTTCCCATGGTCGTTCCGGGTGTGGCGCGCGGCGCGGCGCTCGCGTTGGCTCGCTGCCTCGGGGAGTTCGGAGCCACGCTGACTTTCGCCGGATCGCTCCAGGGAATCACGCGCACGCTTCCGATTCAGGTCTATCTGGCGCGCGAGTCGGCGGACAAGACGGATCTGGTACTCGGCATCATCCTCGTGGGCGTTGCGGCCCTCGTCGTCGCCGCGACCGAGATGCCCGCCAGAGGCAGGAGGCGCGTGCGCGAGGAGGAAGGCCTCGACGACGGAGGCGACCCCGACGCCGTCGACGCTCCGCAATCCTTGCAGTCCGTCGAGAAGACGGCCGTTCCCCTTCGAGTGGAGGGGAGGGTCGTCGAACGCGGATGGGATGTTTCCATCGACGTCGGAGCGGGCGAGGTCCTCGCGGTCATGGGCCACAACGGGGCGGGAAAGTCGACGCTCGCCGAGGTCCTCTCCGGTTCCCTCGCGCTAGACTCCGGCACGGTGCAAATTGGAGACCTCATCGCGGACGCCGCCGGAGCCTTCATTCCGCCGCGGGGGCGCGACGTGGCGATGGTCAGCCAGAATCCCCGGATATTCGAACACATGACAGTGTTGGCGAATGTCGCCTTCCCTCTCGTGTGCCGCGGATTCCCGCGCGCCCAGGCGCGGCGGCTCGCACGCGAGCAACTGAGGAAGGTCGGCTGCGAGCGGCTCGCCGCGCGCCGCGGCGGCCAACTTTCGGGAGGCCAGGCGGCCCGCGTCGCGCTCGCCCGGGCGCTTGTCTTCTCGCCCCGCCTGCTCATTCTCGACGAGCCGACGGCCGCCCTCGACGTCGAAGCGAGCTCGCGAGTGGGGGCGATACTCGTCGATCGGCTGAAATCAGACGGGACGACAACCGTTCTCGTGACCCACGACGTGGCCGAAGCCGTCGAGCTGGGCACGCGCATGATAGTGCTGGAACGCGGAAGGGTCGTCGAGGACGGCTCGCCGGCCGAGGTTCTCGCCCGTCCGGTCAGCGCTTTTGGAGCGAGCCTCGCCGGGCTCAACGCCGTCGCGGGAGTCTTGAGGGCCGACGGAGACGGGCTTCCATCGATCGACGTCGGCGGAGGGCAAGAGCTCACGGCCGCAGAAGCGCCCGGGATCGCCGCAGGGCAGTCCGTGACGTTCATGTTCGCGCCGGAGGCGGTCGCCCTCTCATCCGGGAAGGTCGTCGGCTCAGCGCGGTCGTCTCTGCCGGCGACGGTCGAAAGGGTAAGCACCGCTGGAGACCTCGTCACCGTCCGACTTCGCTTTCCAAACGGGGCGCCCTTCAACGCGAGGATCACTCCCGCGGCGCTCGCCGAGCTGGCGCTCGCTCCCGGCGACGAAGCGGTCGCCACGGTCAAGGCCACCCAAGTACGCGCAGTGGGCGCGGGGCGCGGCGTTTGACGGCGGAGGCACGCCGCCGTCCAGCGGAGGCCGGCACGCTCACGCGAAGCAGTCGACACGCTCACACGAATACGCGCGCCGTCGCATCCTTTCACACCGTAAGATTGCGCCATGAGCACTCGCGATCCCTTTGAATTCGTTGGTTTGACGTATGACGACGTCCTTTTGCTCCCGCGCGAAACCGACGTCATCCCCTCCGAGGTGGACACTGCGAGCCGCCTGACCCGCAAGCTCTCGCTCAAAACGCCTCTGGTTTCGGCCGCGATGGACACCGTGACCGAGTCCCGAATGGCCATCGCCATGGCTCGCCAGGGCGGAATTGGAATCATCCACCGCAACCTTTCCGTGGAGGCTCAGGCCGAGCAGGTCCGCCAGGTCAAACGCTCCGAATCCGGCATGGTCCACGATCCGGCGACGATCGGCCCCGAGGCGACGATCGCCGAGCTTGACGCGCTGTGCGCGAAATACCGCATCTCCGGCTTGCCCGTCGTCGACGGCGACGACAAGCTCCTGGGGATCGTCACCAACCGCGATCTGCGCTTCATCCCCGAAAGCGAGTTCGCGACGCGCACCGTTCGCGAGACGATGACCCCGATGCCTCTCGTGACCGCCGGAAAGGACGTGCCCCAGGAGGAGGCGGCGCGCCTTTTGGCCCAACACAAGATCGAAAAGCTTCCGCTCATCGACGGCGAGGGGCGGCTGACCGGCCTCATCACGGTCAAGGACTTCGTCAAAACGCAGCAGTATCCGAATGCTTCAAAGGACGCGGACGGCCGCCTGCTCGTCGGGGCGGGGGTCGGCTACCTCTCCGACTCTTGGGAGCGCGCAGGCGCCCTCGCCGAGGAGGGAGTCGACGTGCTCGTCATCGACTCGGCGAACGGGGAGGCGAAGCTGGCCCTCGACATGATTCGGAGGCTCCGATCGGATTCGGCCTTCGACGGCGTCGAGATCGTCGGCGGAAACGTCGCGACGCGAGAAGGCGCGCAGGCGCTCATCGACGCCGGCGTCGACGCTGTGAAAGTCGGCGTGGGGCCGGGGTCGATTTGCACCACGCGCGTTGTGGCCGGCGTCGGCGTCCCCCAGGTGACAGCGGTCTACGAGTCCTCCAAAGCCTGCGGCCCCGCCGGCGTTCCGCTCATCGCCGACGGAGGCCTCCAATACTCGGGCGACATCGGCAAGGCGATTGTGGCCGGCGCCGACGTCGTGATGCTCGGCTCCCTCCTGGCGGGGTGCGAAGAGACGCCCGGCGAGATCGTCTTTGTCAACGGCAAGCAGTTCAAGCACTATCGGGGAATGGGATCGCTTGGCGCGATGTCCTCGCGCGGCAAGCGATCCTACTCGAAAGACCGTTACTTCCAGAGCGACGTTTCTTCCGACGACAAAATCATCCCGGAGGGGATCGAGGGGCAGGTGCCTTTCCGAGGAACCCTTTCCTCCGTTCTCGGCACGCTTTTGGGCGGACTGCATCAGACGATGTTCTACACGGGCTCCAGAACGATTCCCGAGCTCAAGGAAAACGGCCGCTTCGTGCGAATCACGTCCGCGGGCTTGCGCGAGTCGCATCCGCACGACGTGCAGATGACCGTCGAGGCGCCGAACTACTCAGGCCGCTGAGGGCCCTCCTGTCAGCCGCGCGGCTCGGCGACCGGCCAATCGAAGGAGTCCGTGAATTCGCGCCCCTTCTCAGCGGCCTTGCGAGCGAGAAAGGCCATGAAGTCGGCGTGCGTTTCGCATTCCCTCTCCTGTATGTCCTCCAATTCGGCGCGCGCGAGTTCCGGGAACTTGCGGACTATCGCGGCCAGCAGGCGCAGCGTGGCCAGAACGTCGGCCTCGGCATTGTGAAAATCGTCCTCGGCATGGACTCCGTAATGGCGGCAGAGGTCCTCAAGCCGCCTTTTGCCCTTGCGATATCGGTCGGCTGAGCGGTCGAGCAGGTACGGGTCGACGACGGGGAAGACTTCGCCGCCCAGCCTCTCGGCCAAGGTGGGCAGCCCGTGTCTGTCCAATTCGCTCTCCAGGAGGGTGAAATCGTAGGTCGCGTTGAAGGCGACCGCAGGATGCCCGCGCCCCATGTGCTCGGCCAGGAGCGCCGCGACTTCTTCGAGAACCTCCTTCGAGGGCCTGCCTTCGGCGCGCGCCTGCTCCGTCGTGATTCCGTGCACCGCGCTTGCCCGTTCGGGTATTTCGACGCCGGGATCGGCGAGCCAGTAGCGTTTTGACACCCCTTCCTCCGTCACGGCGACGAGCGAGCAAGTCACGAGGCGGTCCCGTTTCGGATCTATTCCCGTCGTCTCCGTGTCGAAGCCGATCACCGGCGAGGAGGTCCACATTGCGTTCTCTTCGTCCATGGCTTCATGGTATCGGCGGGGGCCGACGCTTTTCCGCGCCTCCATGCGCGGATCGCCGTTTGCCGGCATTTGCCGCGGCGTTTTGCGGGCAGTTTGGCAAGCGCATGGTCGGCGGCGTGCCCGAAGCTTCGCCGGCGGGCTGCCTGCCGCTCCCCGCGCAGCGCCTTGCCGGGTAACACGCGGCCGGGCCGCACGGATGACTCGCTGAGGCGGCGCGGTAGGCTTGAGACGTGAGCGAAATCGAGATAGGGCGGGGAAAGAGGGCGCGTCGTGCCTACACGCTGGACGACGTCGCCGTCGTCCCAAGAAGGCGCACCCGCGACGCCGACGAGGTCTCCACCTCCTGGCAGTTCGACGCCTATCACTTGGACATCCCGGTTCTTTCCGCCCCCATGGACTCGGTCTCCTCTCCGGCCACGGCAATCGAGATCGGAAGGCTAGGCGGCGTGGGGGTCCTCGATCTGGAGGGCCTGTGGACGCGTTACGAGGATCCGACGGAGGAGTTCGCCCGAATCGCCCGGGCCGATCCCGACGAGGCCACATCCTTGTTTCAGCGCCTCTATTCGGTGCCCATCAAACGAGACCTCATCTTTTCCCGGTTGGCCGAGATCCGCTCTGCGGGAGTCCCCGTGGCCGGGGCCCTTTCGCCCGGACGCACGCAGGATCTGTGGAAGACGGTCGTCGATGCGGGAGTGGACCTTTTCATCATTCGCGGCACGACGGTTTCGGCCGAGCACGTCTCCGCTTCCCGGGAGCCGCTCAATCTCAAGCGTTTCATCTATGAACTGGAGGTTCCCGTCCTGGTCGGCGGCGCCGTGACCTACACCGGCGCTCTCCATCTCATGCGCACCGGCGCGGCGGGCGTGCTCGCCGGGTACGGGGGAGGGGCCGCCTCCGCGACCCGCCGAACGGTGGGGATAGCCGCTCCCATGGCCACCGCCATCGCCGACATCGCCGCGGCGCGCAGGGACTACCTCGACGAGTCGGGCGGGCGCTACGTCCACGTCATCGCCGACGGGTCGGTTTCGACGTCCGGCGACCTCGTGAAGGCAATAGCGTGCGGGGCCGACGCCGTCATGCTCGGCACCGCCTTGGCCAGGGCGGCGGAAGCTCCCGGCCGCGGATGGCATTGGGGCCCCGAAGCGTGGCACGGCACGCTGCCCAGAGGCGAGCGGGTCGAGGTCGCCACGGTCGGAAGCCTCCGCGACATCCTTGACGGCCCGTCCCACCAGGCTTGCGGTTTCACCAATTTCATGGGGGCGCTGCGCCACGCGATGGCCGCCAACGGATACCTTGACCTCAAGGAGTTCCAGCGGGCTGAGCTGGTCGTGACGGCATAAGGCCTGAGATCTGCAGCGGCGCAAGGCCGACGTCGAGAATCCCGCCTCCATCCCAAACGGCGACAGGCCGACCGCCGAAGGCGAGCTTTTGCGCGCCCGCTTCGGCGGTCGGCCTGTCGCAGAGGTCGGTCTACTTGACGTTGTGCTGGCTGAAGATCCTGCGGCCGATGTAGGGAGTCATGTCGTCTCCCATCAGCTGAGGAACGGTCACCAGGGTGTATCCCTTCGCCCGGAGCTGGTCGATCAGCCCTGGGACGGCATCGACCGAGCTGGCGTGGATGTCATGCATGAGAATGACCGAACCGGGCCTGGCGCCTGCGAGTGCGCGTTGCGTTGTGACGGCCGCATTCTTGTTCTTCCAGTCCTCGGTGTCCACGTCCCATCTTGTCTCGGCCATGCCGTTTTCGCCGATGGCCTTGAGGACGGCCGCGTTCGACGAACCGTACGGGGGCCTCATGAGCACGGGCGCCGGAGCGCCGGCTTCGACGATCGAGTCGGAGGTGTTCTTGAGCTCCTTGCGGAGCTCTTCGGGCGTGAGCTTCGTCAGCTGAGGGTGGTCCCACGAATGATTGCCGACGGAATGGCCTTCGGCGGCTTCCTTCTTGACGATGCCCGGGTTGGCCTTCACGTTCTTGCCTATGGTGAAGAAGGTCGCGCGCACGCCCTTTTCCCTCAGCACCGCGAGCAGTCTGTCGGTCTGGTCGCCGGGGCCGTCGTCGAAGGTCAGCGCCACGCAGGAAACAACCTTGCAATCGACGTCGGGCTTCGGAATCGGCTTGTTTTCAGGCTTTGGAATGGGAATGGGATCGGCTTTCGCCATTATTCCCGAGCGGAGTTTCTTTCCGTCCTCGGTCAGAAGCTTCTCCACGTCGCGGCTTGCCACTCGATAGGAATCAAAGCCGTTCTCGTTGTCATTGGGCGCTCTGAGCACCAGGGACCCGTCGCTTTGGAAGAAGACGCCCGCAAAGCTCATGCCGTTTTGACGATCCGGAGAAGTTGGCGCCGACGTCGAGGAGGCCGATGCCGACGGCCTTGCGACCGGCGTGGAATTCGAGGTCGGCTTCGCCGTCGGGGAGTCGGAATTCGGCTTCAAAGCGCGTTTCACCGACATGCTCACCGACGTCTCGAGCGAAAGGGACTCGAGAGCGTGCACAACTTTGTTCTTTCCAGCCTGGGTGAGCAAATCCTGCGACTGTCTGACGGACTTGTCACTCATGTCGAGGTACCAAGCCTGGGTCGAAATGGCCTTCTTGCCATGCGTGTGCTGTGTCGAATCAACGGCGAAGCAGACGATCGTTCCGCTGGCGCCGCAGACCCCGGGAGACATCGTCAGGTATTCCTTGGACGAAGGCCGAGACAGCTTCCTTTGCTCCTCCACCGCCCAAAGATTGACCTTTGACGCCAAAACGTCCGGATTGGCCACGTGAACGAGCGAGCTGTGAGGCGCTGTAGCGCTCTTTTCCGTTCCAACTTCCAACCCCTCGACCGTTTCTGGGCCGTCGAGCGAAATCGGACGCACTTTGGCGATCGAAATGGCCTTTTCTGTCGGGCGCGTCGTCGCTGAAGCCGCATGTGTCTGACTGCTGGCCGCGCACGAAGCGATGGACAGGCACACCAAGCCCACCGCAATGTTCTTATGTGAACGCATCTTCACTCCATTGTCTTCTTTTGATGCTTTTAGCCGCCGTAGCGGTAGATATTCGTCTGCCTTGCCGTGAATCCAGATCTCACATAGAGACGGTTTGCGGCTTCGCGAGACGGGCGTGAGGTGAGATCGACGGATTTTGCGCCGATTTTTTTGGCGTGAGCAATGGCAGCCTCGACGAGGGCCTGTCCCGCTCCCTGTCCGCGGGCGGCGGAATCGACGACGACGTCTTCGATCCACGCACGCTTGCCCGTGGGAATGATGAATGTGGCGAGGGTGAGCATTCCCAGTATTCGAGGCGAATCGTCCTCGGCCCCAGTCGGCACGCCTTCATAGACGAACAGATAGGTCGCCGGCTGTGAGAGGAGTTCGTCGAGCTGCTCGTCGTCCAGCGGGGGAGTGGACGAGGACAGCTGCGGAATCAGCCCATTGACTGCCTCCAGCAGGCCAGGTTCTGCCTCGGCCACAAGCTTGACGGGCATGTGCCTTTCCTTTCGATTGTTTCTCTTTCAATGTTTTTGCGCGATAAACGGCTGGTTGAGACTTTACGTCAAGGCGGCCCCGATATCGATATTCGATGCGGGAGAGTTGCGCATCCCATTCGAGCAAGGGGAAAAAGCCCCATCTCCGGCGACGGGCCCGCCTCCTGTGCGCAGTCATGGATGCGCTGGCCTCTCGCTGTCCGGAATCGCCGCCATTTCGGCCAGCCAGGCCCGTGCCGCGGCGTCGGAGGGCATGCGCCAGTCGCCGCGGGGGGACAGCGTCCCTCCCGCGCTGACCTTCGGGCCGTTCGGCAGCGTCGAACGCTTGAACTGGTTTGAGAAGAAGCGCTTGTAGAAGACCTCCATCCACTTCTTTATCTCCCCGATTCCGTAGCTGCGGCGATCGGTCTGCGCTATGCCTTCCGGCCACGCTCCCTCGTCGGCGTTGCGCCACGAGTGCCAGGCGTAGAAGGCGATCTTCGAGGGGGCGAGCCCTCGGCGGAGAACGTAGAAGAGTGTGAAGTCTTGGAGTTCGTAGGGGCCGATGACGGCCTGCGTCGACTGGATCTGCTCGCCGTCCTTGGCGGGGACGAGTTCGGGCGAAATCTCCGTGTCGAGAATGGAGCGCAGTGTGGCCGCGACTGAATCGTCGAATTGCCGGGACGATGTCACCCAGCGGATGAGGTGCTGTATGAGAGTTTTGGGGACGCCGGCGTTGACGTTGTAATGGCTCATGTGGTCGCCGACGCCGAAAGTGCACCATCCGAGCGCGAGCTCGGACAAGTCGCCCGTTCCCAGGACGATGCCGCCGTTTGCGTTCGCCAGGCGGAAGAGATAGTCGGTTCGCAGGCCCGCCTGGACGTTCTCGAAGGCGACGTCGTAGACCTCCTCGCCCCGGCCGAAGGGATGGCCCATGTCTTTGAGCATTTGCAGGGCGGCGGGGCGAATGTCGATTTCTGAGAAAGTCACGCCCAGGCTTTTGCCCAGGGCGCGGGCGTTGGCCTTCGTCTTTTCAGAGGTCGCGAATCCGGGAAGGGTGTAGGCCAGGATGTCCTCCCGCGGCCTGCCCAGTTTGTCCATCGCTTTGGCCGCGACGATGAGCGCGTGGGTCGAGTCGAGGCCGCCGGAGACGCCGATGACGATCTTTGGCCGGCCGATCGCCCGGAGCCGTTGGCACAGCGCGGAGACTTGGATGTTGTAGGCCTCGTAACAGTCCTGGTGGAGCCTCGCGCTGTCCTCAGGGACGAAGGGGAACCGATGGACGGGGCGCATGAGGCCGACGTCGTCGGCGGTCGGGGAAAGGGTGAAATGCACCGTCCGGAAGGCGTCCCGACAGCGTTTCGCCTCGTCGTGCCAGGGGTCGCGCCGTCCGATTCCCAGTGCGCGCCTGTTGTCGTCGAAGCTTCCCTGACGCTGCCGCTCCTGGCGAAGGAGGTCGAGGTCGACGTCGGCGATCGTCGCGTGCGGCCCCGTCGCGAAGTGCGGCCCCGACGCAAGTTTTCTTCCGAGCTCGTAAATCGCCGTCTGCCCGTCCCAGGCAAGGTCGGTCGAGCTTTCGCCCTCGCCGTTGGCGGCGTAAATGTAGGCGGCGTTGCAGCGCGAAGACGCCGATTGGATGAGCAGCTCGCGATCGGAGGCCCGCCCCACCGTAATGGGCGAGCCGGACAGGTTCAACAGGAGTGAAGCGCCCGCTAGCGCGGCCCGCGCCGACGGGGGGACGGGAACCCACATGTCCTCGCAGACCTCGACGTGGAACGTCAGCCCTCGCACGTCCTCCGCCTCGAAAAGGAGGTCGGGCCCGAAGGGCACGGTTTCGGGGGGCACGCCGTACAAGGCGAGGCTCTCCGACGCCGCGAAGTCGCCTCCCATCTCGTCCGCGGCGAGCGTCGCGTCGATGACGGTGACCCCCGGCAGAGCGATCCTCTCGCCGGCGCACTCCTCGCCGGACGCGAAATGCCGCTTCTCGTAAAACTCCCGGTAGTCGGGAAGGTAGGACTTCGGAACGACCCCTAGGACGTGGCCGCGATGGATGACGGCCGCGCAGTTGAATACGCGGCCGCGGTGGACGAGGGGCGCGCCGACGACGATCACAGAGGCGATCCCGACGGAGGCGGCCCGAAGGTCCTCGAGCGCTTCGAGGGCGGCGTCAAGCAGCACGTCTTGAAGCAGAAGGTCCTCGATTGAGTATCCGGTCAGCCCGAGCTCGGGGAAGACTGCGACGGCCACGCCCTTTTCGGCGCATTCGCGAGCCAGCTCGGCCGTCCGCCGGGCGTTCTCGCGCGGATCGCCGATGGCGACGGGAAGCGTGCAGGCCGCTGTCCGCGCGAAACCGTGGGAGTAGATCGAGTAGAAGTTCTGCATGGTACAAGTCTGCCAGACGTATCCGATGCAAAAGATCAGACGCAGAGCCGAGACGCTGAGTCGGGCAGGCCCTTCAGGCGGCCTAAAATGGCCAGCTCCTCGGATCTTGGGGAAAGGAAGGGTCTTCGGGGAGCGTGAGGTCTTCTCGCGGTATCCGCTCCTGGAACGTTTGGGGGAGCTGTCGGGGCCCCGGCTCATGCGCGCTCGGCGTCGATCTGTGCGGATGTGGGGCGAGGCCTTGCGGCGGCGTCGATCTGTGCGGATGTGGGGCGAGGCCTTGCGGCGGCGTCGGCTCCTGCGGATGCTGCGGGTTCTGGGAAGAGGACGAAGCTGGCGAGGCAGAAGGCGAAGGCGAGAGCGTCTGTTTCTCGAAAGAGCTCGGCATGGGCGGGACGGAAGACTCGATCGCCGGGAAATCCGAAGGGAAAATCTCAGGCGTGAAAAGGTATTGAAGGCAGACGCTGTAGAACGCCGCGGAATCCTCGATCGACGCCGAGGCCACCGGCTCTATGCCGGCGATGTATCGATTGAGGAGGGCGCCTATGATGAGCCCGACGCCGGAGGCGGCCCGCAGGCGCCTGTCGGGTCCGCCGAGCATTTTGGACACCGGAGTCACCACAGATTCGTCGATCCACGTTCTGAAAACGTACATCGTCTCTTCCGAGCTGAGAAGCTGATGGATAAGGACCCGCGCAGCGTGATTGGCGTTCGTCTCTTCCCAAAGGTTGAGGATGACTCTGAAAACTCTCGATCCCGCGCCTTCAAGTGGCGTCATCTCTTTGAGGGCGGCCGCCACGGGATCGGCGGGCAGCGACATCGCTGCGCGCAAAAGGCCCGATTTTCCGCCAAAATAATAGGAGACGAGGCTAGGGTCGACCCCCGCTTCTTCGGCGATGCCTCGCACGGTCACCGAATTGAATTCGCGGGTGGAGAATTGTTCGCGGGCAACTTCCATGAGGCGCGATCGTATCTCTCCGCGCACTCCTCGAGGTCCTCGAGCTACCCGCCGTGCCATACCTTTACTTTGCGTCGTATTTTTACGAAAAGTGAGGGTCGTTAGTCCTAAATAACGCATTAAGGTGATGAATTTCAAAATTTTGTCAGAGGTGTTAAATGGCGAAAACTGAATTGCACTCTTATATTTCATCTATAATTAAAAGTATTTTAACGTTGGTGGAAGCGTTAGTGCATTTGCCGATGCCTTAGTTCGTCTCGATCGCATGACGTGCAGAAACAACGCAACGAGGGCGTTGTTGTCCGGCAACGGCTGGGGTGCTCGACGTCAGCCGAGAAGCCGTGCGTCTGGGCAGCCTCCTTTCGGAAAAGGGGCCGCAGCTCCTCTCGGCGCTGCGGCCCCGTCCGGTCGAGGCGCTCGCGGTCAGCGGCGAACCTGGATTCGTCGCATGCACAGCCACGCAGCGGCCGCGTAGAAGACAATGGATGCGAGGTCCCAAAGCACGCTGTAAAGCGGGAAGCCGCTTGCGCCTATGTGTTTGAAAGGCGCCACGTATATGAGTGAGCCGTCCGAACCCACCGCCTTGAAGGTCCAGTTCAGCGTGCCCCATGTCGCTGAGACGACGGCGACGGCTATTCCCGCGACATACCAGGGAAGACGGACGAAGGCCATGAAAATCGCGTAGGCGGCTGTATACGCGCCGGCTATGGCGACCGTTGCCACGACGGCCAGGAACCAGAGATTGGCCTCGTAAGTGCCGACCGCGCGGCCGGCGTGCGTTCCGGTCACCTTGATGCTGCCGGAAAAGTCGCCGGCGATTAGTCCGTGGACCGCTGCTCCCGCCATGGCGAGCGCGCCCGACACGGCAGTTCCGAGGCCAAATGCCTTTGCGTGGGCGAGGAGAATGGAGCGACGCGGAAATCCCGAGCTGAGGTAGGTCCGCGTCCTGACGGCGGCATACGCCCCCTGGATCACCGCCCCCACCGTCAATGCGACGAGCAGCATGGCGGTCACGATGACCGCGTATGAAATGTTTCCAATCTCTGCGGCGAAGCCGCGGATTCTTTCAAGGTCTTCGGGAGAGATGCCGATGTCGATTCGCCTTCCGTCGATGACGATCTGGTGCCTGCCGCCGTTTCTGAAGATCAGGTAGTCGTATTTCTCGAGAAAGTAGACGGCTGTCGCAGCGAGGGCGCCCAAGAACAGGCCGACCCCGATTGCCATCGGCATCATTCGTCCATGACGTCTCAAAATAAAGCGATTGACGGCGGCCTTCGCCCTTTCGGCTGCGACGTTTTCGTCGTCGGCCATGGTCGTTGTGTCGGCGTTGCCGGTCATGGTCTGTGCGTTTGCCTTGTCATTCATGGTCGCGTCCCTTCTGCAAAATTCTGTATGCGGCTGCGGTGTTGGAAGAGAGGGCCATCTTCATGAGCACGTCGGTCAGATGGGCCAGTTCGCCCCCGTCGGAGTGCCTGGATCGGACGTCGTCGGCGTCTCCGCTTTCGACGACTCGCCCGTTGTCCATGAAAATGACCGAGTCGAGGAGACTTTCGACCTCCTCAATCAGATGCGAGGACAGAACGAGGGTGCGCGGGTGCTTCGTGTAGTCCGCGAGGAGGCTCGCGTAAAAGATCTCCCGGGCGACGGCGTCCATTCCGAGGTGGACCTCGTCGAATACGGTCACCGGACATCTGGAGGCCAGGCCCAGCAGTGCGTAGAGGCTTGAGAGCTGACCGCGGGAGAGCCGCGAGGGCTTCTTTTTCACGTCGATGCGGAACGCCTCGATCAGCTCGTTCGCGTAGTCGCGGTCCCAGTTGGGGCGCGACGCCTCCCAGAGCTCGAGGGTGCGCCGGGTCTTCTCGTCTTCGAGTATGGGGGTCGAATCGCTGACGTAGCAGACGTTTGCCATGAGGCCGGGGTTCTCGTAGACAGGCTGCCCGTTTGCGCGGACGCTTCCGGAAGTCGGGTAGAGGAGGCCGGCCATGAGCATGCCGACGGTCGACTTGCCGGAGCCGTTCCTGCCGAGGAGGCCGGTGATCGACCCCGGTTCGATTCTGAAAGACACGTGGTCGACGACGTTTTGCGAGTGACGCTCGTAGTGGAACGTCAGGTCGGCGACGTCGATGCCGAGGGGGTTCATTGCTTCTCCTTTGTGAGTGTGGCAAGGCTGCTTGCCGCCATGTCGAGGATCTCGGGGGATGAGAGGCCCAGAGCGACGCCTTCGGCGAGGGCGGGCGTCAGGGTCTCGTCGGCGTAAGACTTCTGCCCGGCCTCCTGCAGGCGCTCGTGCGCCCCCTCGGTGACGAACATGCCGATTCCCCTTCGCTTTTCGACGAGGTTCTCGTCGACGAGGAGCGCGAAGGCCTTGTTCGCCGTTGCCGGGTTGATGCGATAGGTGGTCGCGTATTGCGTTGTTGACATGAGCTGGTCTCCCGCCGCAAGAGTCCCTGTGAGGATGCTTCTGCGGATGTCGTTTGCGATCTGCAGGTAGATGGGATGCGAGTCGGAAAAACGCATTGCCTCAACTTCCTTAGTTCTGCGGTTCATTACATGACTAATTAACCATGGAACCGAAGGGGTGTCAAGCTCGATTGGGGAGCGTGTTTTGACCGGCCGGGTTTTCCGCGAGAGCGGCTCAACCCGCGAGGGCGCCTCAAACGGCGGCAACGCTTCATTTCTGGCTGCAGGCGCTTCGTTTTGTCCGCGGCGGTGGGGTAGCCTTGACGAGCGGCCGCCTCGTGAGGCTTTCACGCCCCTTGCAAGGCACGAATCTCGCAAAGGGCGAGCCTTATAAGGCCCAGACCTTGTAGAGCGCAAACTTTGCAAGCCGCGCATCTCGCAACGAAGCGACACAAGCGAAAGGAAAGTGTCAATGGCCAAGCCTCGCATCGGTTTGCTAGGCGTCGGACGCATCGGAATCATGCATGCGCGAATCCTGGCGCCGAAAGTCGAAAGCCTCGTCGTCGCCGACGTCGTCCCCGAAAGGGCTCGGCAGGCGGCGGACGAATTGGGCGCCCGGGTCCGCTCCGTCGAGGACTTCTTCGATTCGGACGATCTCGACGGCGTCGTCCTCGCCACGCCCACCGACGCCCACGCACGCCACATCGAAGCCGCCGTCCGCCTGAGCGTCCCGATCTTCTGCGAGAAGCCTGTGGCGCTCGACATCGCTTCGACAGAGAGGGCCAACGTCGCGGCCAAGTCCGCCGGGGTCCCCGTCCACATCGGCTTCCAGCGCAGATTCGACGCCGCCTATGCCGCAGCCCGCGAAAGGCTCGCAGAGGGGAAGATCGGGGAGCTGCGAAGGGTCCACATGCACACTCTCGACCAAGCCCCTGCAGCCCGCGAGTTTCTCGCCGCCAGCGGCGGCATCTTCACCGACTGCCTCATCCACGACTTCGACGCCCTTCGGTGGGTCACGGGCCGCGAAGTCGAAGAGGTCTTCGCCTTCGGCACGGATTTGGGGCTGCCCGATTTCGCCGACTTCTCCGACGTGTGCGAAACCGTCCTCGCGCTGCGCTTGACCGGCGGCGCGCTCGCCACCGCGCATTCTTCCCGCTTCAACGGCGCCGGGTACGACGTGCGCATGGAAGTGCACGGCACCGAGGGGACGGACGTCGTCGGCATGGACGAGCGCCTTCCGGTGCGATCGCTCGAACCCGGGGTCGCCTACCCCTCCGGTGAGCCGTGGGTCGACTTCATCGCCCGCTTCGCCGACTGCTACGAGCGAGAGCTCGAGGCGTTCCTCGACGTGGTCGCCGGAAAGGGCGAAGTCCCGTCGACGATCGACGACGCCGTCGCCTCCCTCCGTGTGGCCGAGGCCTGCGCGGCCTCGTGCAGGGAAGGCCGCCCGGTCAAAGTCGCGCGTTGAGCCCCGTTTGCTCCGCCGTCTGGGGCGACGCGCCCTTTTCGCTGCTACCCTTTTCTCTATGCGTTCCACGGCGGCACGCTAGAAGGAGATCGATGAATGGACTTACGGCTCGACGCGACGGCTTTTGACTACTCGTTCGTGGTCGTCTACCTGTTCTTCGTCATCGCCATCGGCGTCGTGACGAAACGCAAGGTCCTCACGAGCGAGGACTACTTCCTCTCAGGGCGTTCGCTGCCAGCGTGGATCTGTGCGCTCGCCTTCCTTTCGGCCAACATCGGCGCAACGGAGCTCATCGGAATGGCGGCCAACGGATCGCAGTACGGATTGGCGACGGTCCACTATTACTGGATTGGCGCGGTTCCGGCGATGGTCTTCCTCGGGCTCATCATGATGCCCTTCTACTACGGATCGAAAGTCCGATCCGTCCCCGAATACCTCCGGCTTCGCTTCGACCGGCCCACCCACGTCTACCAGTCCGCGGTTTTCGCCATAGCGACGATCCTCGTGGCCGGCATCAACCTCTTCGCCCTCGCGCTCCTCATCAACGTCCTCATCGGCTGGCCCCTGTGGGCCTCTATCATCGCCGCCGCCGGCGTCGTGCTCCTCTACACGACGATGGGCGGGCTGACCGCCACGATGTACAACGAGGTGCTGCAATTCTTCATCATCGTCGCCTTCCTCATCCCGCTCACCGTGGGCGGGCTCATCAGGGTCGGCGGCATCGACGGCCTTCTCGAGACGATTCGCACCCACGAGCTCCTCGGGGAAAACGGGCTGTCCGTGTGGGGAGGGACGGGGCTCGCCAACACGACCAACCCCTATGGAAACTGGATCGCGCTGCTGCTCGGAATGGGCTTCGTCAACTCCTTCGGATACTGGACCACCAACTTCACCGAGGTTCAGCGGGCCCTTTCGGCGAAAGACATGTCGGCCGCCCAGCGCACGCCGATCATCGCGGCGATTCCCAAGATGCTCCTTCCCGCGATCATCATCATGCCGGGCCTCATCGCCGCGGTCCTCATACCCGAGCTTTCCAACGGCAAGCTTTCCCACAACGAGGCGCTGCCCGCCCTCATCGGAAAGGTCATGCCCACGGGGCTCGTGGGACTCGCGCTGGCGGCGCTCATCGCGGCCTTCATGGCCGGCATGGCGGCAAACGTATCGTCCTTCAACACCGTGGTCACCTACGACCTGTGGCAGACCTACATCCGCCCGGGCCGCAAAGACACCTACTACCTCCGCGTGGGCCGCAAACTCACGGTGGCCGGCGTCCTCATCGCCATCGGAGCCGCCTTCATCGCGGCGGAGTTCAACAACATCCAGGATTACATCCAGCTCCTGCAGTCGATCTTCAGCGCCCCCCTCTTCGCCACCTTCGTCTTGGGCATGTTCTGGAAACGCATGAGCGGGCCGGCCGGGCTGTGGGGCCTCGTCGCCGGAGCCGCGGGCGCGGCAGCCGTGCAGATCGGCTACCAAAACGGCTTCCTGGAGTTCAACTCCCAGCAGGCGGCCTCCTTCACCGGATCGGGGATGGCCTTCGTGTTCGACGTCGTCGTGTCCGTCCTCGTCACCCTCAGAACTTCGCCCAAGCCGGTCGAGGAATTGGACGGGCTCGTGTGGGGCCGCACGAAGATGGCGATCAAGGGAAGCCTTCCCGCGCCAGATCTGCACAAGGTCGCGGTCAAGGCCGAGCGTGAGCGCCTGGAGGAGGGACGCGGACTTGCCTGGTGGGAGAATCCTTGGCCGCTGGGCGCCGCCGTCATGGCAGCTCTGGTTCTACTCAACATTTTCGTGGGATGACGGAGGGAAACGATGACCAAGAAACGCTGTCCCCGTTTTTGGCGCATGGCTCTTTTGGACCTGCGCGCCTGGGTCGCCGCGATGTTTTTCACGTTCGGCGCGATGCTGGCCGTCTACGGCGTGTTCTTCGCCGACGACGAGGATCTGGCGAAGGCTGCCGGAACAAACCTCGACCTGTGGACCGGCGTGGGAATGATCGCCTTTGCCTTTTTCTTCGCGGTTTGGCTTCTCGTCCGCCCGCTTGAGTCCGAAATCGTCTCCGAGGCCGAGCGGCTTGCCGACGCGGCCGAGGGGGCGGCGAATGCGGCTGAGGCAGACGGCGGGGGAGACGCCCCTTCCGGTGCGGCGGAGGAAGCCGCTGACGGCGTCGGCGCCGCGAAGGGCGTTGACGGCCTTTCGGGGGAGGGTCCGGCGGCACAGGCCGAGGCCCAGGATGAAGGCGCCAAAGGCTGAAGCGCCGAGTTGCGCAGGACGCCCGACGGCGCCGGAAGCGCCTGAGAAGGCTCTTGCCGTCAACGTGACATAGAACGTGAACGCGACATAGAAACTGCGTAAAGGCCGTCGATGAGGCAGGTGCAATCTTCGACGGCCTTTTGCCTTGCCCGCCCGGCTTTTGCCCTGCGTGGCCGCCCGGCTTTTGCCCTGCGTTGCCCGCCCGGCGCCCAACGCCGCGGCATTCCGTTCCGCCGGAGCGTTGGGCGCGGCAGCGGCGTCCTCGTCCTTTGGAACTGTCGAGTGCATCCATGGGACTTTTGGGCGAGAAGATTCTGTCTGAATGCTGTTAATTTTTGCTTATGGTCTGGCGTGACGTGCCGGCCGATCTGGACCCTCAGAGAAGAATTGAGTCCATTTCTGCCGTTCACCGCCCCCAATGGCGGGAGACCATAAAACAAAAACCAATTTATGGACGCTCTCCGTCCAAATCGTCTCACATTGCCTTCCAGTCGAGCACAAGCAACGTTTCTTTCCCAATTTTCCGATTTTGGGATTCTTGCTTGTTTTTGTGGGTTTTTGGCGTGCCCTGCGCGCTCGCGAGGAAGCTCTCCTTCGATGTCGAAAGGGACATTCATGCCTTCTCTCACCAGAGGTCTGCGGCGTGCCAGCGATCTCTCCATTTCCCAACGACGCTTCCTTTTGGTGCTCGTTTCCATTGGATCGTCGATCATCTACACTCCGGCCTATCTGAAGAACGTCTTTTACGATCCGCTTAAGGAGGCGATCGGCACATCCAATGCGGGGGTGGGCGAGTTGCTCGGCTACTACGCCATCACCGCGACGGTCTGCTACTTCCCGTCGGGCATCGTCGCGGACAAGATCAGGGTGCGCACGCTGGCGTGGGTCGGATTCACAAGCACGGCGATGCTGACCTACCTTTACGCCATGCTTCCCTCGTTCGCCGTTCTCAGATTCGTCTTCATCGGCATGGGGGTGACGACCATTCTCATCTGGTGGGGCATCCGGTTCAAGCTCGTCAGGCTCATCTCGGAAGAGGACACCTATTCCCGCAACATCGGAATCTCCTACGGGCTCTACGGCGCTGCGGGACTTCTCGTCGGCTTCATCAGCATGAAGATCATCGAGTGGTTTGCAGACTCCGCTGCAGTCGGGATTCAGTCTCTCCTCATCTTCCTCGGCACCCTCATTCTCATTCTCGGGATTCTCTCGTTCTTCTTCATTCCGAAGTTCGAGGGCGAGATCGATCCGACGAAAAAGTCCTTCGACATACGCCAGATTCGCGAGGCATTGAGGAACCCCGTCGTCTGGATTTCGGCCGCATGCCTGTTCTGCGTGTACTTCTTCTACACGGGCATCAACTATACGACCCCGTACCTTAAGAACGTGCTCCTGGCCTCCGCCGGCGTCACGAGCATCGTTTCGATCCTCCGCACCTACGGCATCACCCTCGCCTCCGGACCCGTTTTCGGCTTGCTTGCGAAAGCCGTAGGCTCGCCCTCCAAGGTCATCTTCGGCGGATCGATCGTGTGCGCCGGCGGTCTGTTCATGTTCACGATTCTTCCGGCCGAGCCGAGCGTGGTTTTACTTGTCGCAGTGCTCACCATTGTGCTTGGGTTCATCGCCAACGGCGTTTTCGGAATCGTCTCCTCACAGTTGACCGAGGGGAAGGTCCCCATCCCGATCTTCGGCACGGCGGCCGGCATTCTCTCGGTCATTGGCTTCCTCCCGGACACCTTCTCTTCGACGTGGTTCGGAAAGATGATCGACGATCAGCCTAAGGACGCCTACGCCGAGATCTTCCTGATTCTCGCGGGCTTCGCCGTGGCGGCGGGCGTCTTCGCCCTCATACTCCTGTGGTACGTCAGGCGCACGGGGAAGGCGGAGCGGCCCGATTTGCCGACGGCTCCGGAGGAAGTCGATTCGGCGCCGTCGGAGCCGACACCGGCTCCGTCTTACGAGGAAGCCGCAGAACCGGCGGCCGCGGCGAAGTCGGCTTTCGATTCGAAGAAGGGCTCGGGCAAAGGCTCGGCTTGGAGCTCGCATGCCGAATAAACTCAAGGTTCCCGCGATGTGGAGCGAGCAGACAGGCGCCGTCGTCGCCAAGCAGAACGAGCTCGCTGCGGGCGTCTATTCCAGCGGTCAAACCTTCGAGCAGATGCGCGAGGGGTATCGCAAGGAACGGGTTTTCTGGAACGACGGCGGCCCCGTGCCGGCCTCGACGATCGAGGAGGACGTAACCACCCGGCACGGGAGGGTGCGCGTGCGGATGCATCGCCCCGACGGCGCCGCCGTCCTCCCCGGGATCGTCTACGTCCACGGGGGTGGATGGGTGCTGGGAGACCTCGACACCCACGATCGAATAACCCGGACCCTCGCCGAAAAGACGGGGGCGGCCGTCGTCGCCGTCGACTACACTCTCTCGCCGGAGGCGCGCTTTCCGCGGGCGCTCGAAGAATGCGTCGACGTCGTCCTGGCGTTGAAGGCCGACTCTGACAAATGGGGGCTGGATCCCCGGAAACTCGCCTTGGCGGGCGACTCCGGGGGCGCCACCCTTGCCCTCGGAGCGTTCCTGCACCTGCGCGACGAGGAAAAGGCGGCCGAAGGCGTCGCCGCGCTCCTGCTGTTCTACGGAGCCTTCGGGCTGCGCGATTCGATGTCGATGCGGCTGTTCGGAGGCGAATGGGACGGTCTGACGGAAGAGGATTTCGCCTGGTACAAGGGCCTCTATCTGGCCGACGCCGCAGACGAGCGCAGCCCCTACGTCGACCTCCTGGCGAACGATCTGACGGGGACGATGCCGCCGTGCTACATCGCCGCGGCCGGGCTCGATCCCCTGAGGGACGATTCGCGCACGCTCGCGGCGATGCTCGCGAGCGCCGGGGGAGACGTGGAGACGGAGGAGTTTCCCGACGTCATCCACGGCTTCCTGCACCACTCCAGAATGCTTGACGCCGCGAGGGGCGCCCTCGCGCACGCGTCGGATTTCTTTCGCTCGCGCGTCGGGAAGGCCCCGGCGTCAACTCAGCAGACAATCGAGATCACAACTGAGGAGTAGAAATGGATTTCTCATTCACCGAGGAACAGCAGCTGATCGTCGACGGCTTCGCCGACGTCATGAATTCACGCTCATGGGAAAAGTACTTCCATGAGTGCGACGAGACGTCGACCTATCCCTTCGAATGGGTGAAGGCTTTGTGCGACGTCGGATTCGACCGCATCCTCCTTCCCGAGGAGCACGACGGACTCGGCCTCGACTGGGTCACGCTGGCCGCCGTGTACGAGGTGCTCGGCCGCCTCGGCGGCCCCACGTACATCCTTTACCAGCTGCCCGGCCTTGAAACGGTCGTGCGCGAGGGCACCGACGAGCAGCGGGAGAAAATCTTCTCCTATCTCGGCACGGGCGAGCAGGTCCTCAACTATGCGATGACCGAGCCGAGCGCGGGATCGTCCTGGAACGACATGCGCACGACGTACACGCGGCGCGACGGCAAGGTCTATCTCAACGGGCACAAGACTTTCCAGACGTCCGGGATGCGCGTTCCATACCTGGTGGTGATGGCCCGCAACGCCGACGACATGGACGTCTACACCGAATGGCTCGTCGACATGAGCAAGCCGGGCATTACAAAGGAACCCCTGCACAAGCTCGGGCTCCGAATGGATTCGTGCGCCGAGGTCTACTTCGACGACGTCGAACTCGAAGAGTCGGACCTCTTCGGCTCGGAAGGCAACGGCTTCATGCGCGGCGTCGCGGACTTCGACCTCGAGCGCTTCCTCGTGGCCCTGACGAACTACGGCCAGGCCTATTGCGCCTTCGAAGACGCCGCCAAGTACGCCAATCAGCGCGTTCAGGGCGGCCAGGCGATCGCGCGCCGCCAGCTCATCCAGTTGAAGTTCGCCGACATGCAGGTGCGCCTGACGAATATGCGCAACATGCTTTTCGAGATCGCTTGGAAGCACGACGTCGGCAAGCTCGGCCGAGGCGACTGCTCGATGGCCAAGTACTACTGTTCGCACGCGGCTTTCGAGGTGGTCGACGACGCCCTCCAGATCCTTGCCGGCGTCGGAATCACCGGCGATCACCGAGTCCAGCGCTTCTTCAGGGATTTGCGCGTGGACAGGGTCTCCGGAGGAACCGACGAAATGATGATCCTCACGGCCGGCCGCGCTGCGCTGAAGAACTACCGCTGAGCGGAGCAGGGACAGGCAGGCCCAGGCAAAAGCAAACAGGCCGAGCACAACGAACAGAAAGGTTAGACATGGAAACGACAAAGCCGTCGTTCGGCCCGCTGGACGACGTCAGGGTCCTCTATTCGGCGGTCGAGATCGCCGCTCCCACCGCGGCCGAGATCATGTCCGAGTGGGGCGCCGACGTCACGTGGATCGAAAACATGTGGACGGGCGACTCGATGCGGGACACCACGTGGACGAAGGAGATGGAGAGGCGCAACCAGCGCTCGATCTCCATGAACCCCTTTACCGACGAAGGCAAGGAGATCCTTTGCCGTTTGGTCAAGGAGGCCGATATCTTCATCGAGTCCTCCAAGGGCCCCGCGTTCGCCCGCAAGGGGATCACCGACGAGATGCTGTGGGAGGCCAATCCCTCCCTCGTCATCGTCCACGTTTCGGGGTTCGGCCAGTGGGGCGATCCGGCCGTGGTCAACGCCGCCGCCTACGATCTCACGGTCGCCGCATACGCCGGAATCATCGCACAAAACGGCACGCCCGAGCAGCCGATGAACATTGCCCCCTATTCGGGCGACTATTTCAACTCGCTCATGATCGTCTCCTCGGCGCTGGCCGCACTGCACAAGGCCAAGGCAACGGGCAAAGGGGAGAGCATCGATCTGGCGATGTACGAGACGCTCCTGCGCGTCGGCACGTACTACATGATGGATTACCTCAACGCCGGCACAACCTACCCCCGTCCGGGCGCGCGCCATCAGAACCTGTGCGCGATCGGCGAGTACGCCTGCAAAGACGGGTACATCGGCCTGTGCGTCTACGGCGTCCCCCAGAACAAGTACCTTCTGGAGACCATCGGCCTGGGCGATCTGTGGGGAACTCCCGAGTACCCGGAGGACACGTCCGCGCTGTGGCTGGACGGGCCCAAGGCGGACCTCATCCAGCGCAAGCTCGAAGAGTACCTTGCGGGCCAGCTCAAGGCCGACGTCCAAAAGGACTTTGTGGAGCATCGAATCGCCGCCCAAGTGGTCAACGAGTTCGAGGACATCGTGGCCGAGGACCATGTGGCCCGGCGCGAGTGCTTCATCGAGTGGGAGAACGCCGAGGGCGCACCCGTCAAAGGGCTCAACACGTTCCCGAAGTTCGCAAACAACCCCGGGGGCTTCTGGCGTCCGATGCCGCCTCTCGGCTACGACACCCGCGACGTGCTGACCCGGGCGGGGTTCACGCCGGAGGACCTGGCGCGGTTCGAGGAATCGGGCGCCGTCAGGTTTGGAGACTGAGGCGAGGGCGGGCGCTTCGGCGCCCGCCAAGCCCGCTAGGGTGAGATGAATACGCCAGAATACCCCAGTGTGCGCGACCTCTGGGAGGAGAGGGCGGCGCTTTGGGCCGACCGGGAGTTCCTCGTCCACGAGGACCCGGACACGTCCAAGGTTGAGCGATACACGTACGCTCGCATGGACCGTGAAATGAAGGCTGCCGCCTCGATGTTCGCCTCTCTCGGCGTCGAAGCAGGCGACCGGGTCGGCCTGCACATGTGCAATCGGCCCGAGTTCGTCGAGTGTTTCCTTGCGTTGGCCGCGATCGGCGCCGTCATTGTGCCTATCGGCCCTGCAAGCACGGCGGCCGAATGCGCCCTCGTCGTCGAGGAGTGCGGCATCCGCTTGCTCGTCAGCGAGTTTCCGGAGGACTCTGGGCGTCTGGAGGGCGTCGCCGTCGTTTGCCTCGACGACGGAAGCTACGAGGCGATGAAAGCCGATCGGGCGGGGACGCCCCCTCCGAGGCCCGAGGTCAGGCCGGGCGACCTGTTGGAGATCATGTACACCTCGGGCACGACGTCGCGCCCCAAAGGGGTGATGTTCACGCATGCCAATGCAGTGTTCTCGGGGAAGTACGTCGCTTGGGAGCTGTCGCTCAGCGAAGCCGACAGGTATCTGACGACGATGTCCGTCACGCACGTCAACCTCCAGCTCTCGGCCCTCATGCCCGTCGTTTACACCGGGGCCGCCCTCGTCCTCGTGCGCCGATACTCGGCGAGCAGGATGTGGTCGCAGGTGCGCAGGCACAGGGCGAGCGTGATTCAGGCGATGGCGATGATCGTCAAAACGCTCATGGCCCAGCCTGTCGCTTCGGGCGAACGCGACCACAGCGTGAGGGCCGTCCACTATTTCCTTCCCCTTCCCAAAGGGACCAAGGAGGCATTTGAGAAACGCTACGGGGTGCGGCTGCTCAACAACTACGGCTCGTCCGAAACCCTCGTCGGCGTCGTCACCGACCTTCCCGACGGGCGGTCCAAGTGGCCGTCCATCGGTTTGGCCGGTCCGGGCTACGACGTCAGGATCGCCGGAGAAAACGGTTCCGCGCTGCCGCCCGGCGAGTGCGGGGAGATACAGGTGCGCGGGCAGGCCGGCGTCTCCCTCATGGCCGGATACTGGCGGGACGAGCAGGCCACGCGCGCTGCATTCACCGACGATGGCTGGTTTCGCACGGGTGACTGCGGGTACGCCGACGCCGAGGGCTGGCTTTACTTTGTCGACCGCATGGGCGACATCGTCAAGCGTGCGGGCGAGAACATTTCGGCCTGCGAGGTGGAGGTCGCCATTCTCGAGCATCCCGACGTCGCCGACGTCGCGGTGCTGGGCATCTCCGATTCCATCAGGGACGAGGCGGTCAAAGCGGTCGTCGTCCCCAAGCCGGGGCGTCGGCTGACCGCCGAGGACGTGCAGGACTTCCTCTCGTTGCGTCTGTCGTTCTTCAAAATCCCCTCCGTCATCGAGTTCCGCGACGGGCTGCCGCGCGGAGAGTACGGAAAAGTCCTGAAAAACCAACTCAAGACACAGAAGTCAACAATATAGAAAGGCAATCCCATGGCTATCAACACTGACATGGTCGGCCAGACATTCGGCCCGTTTGTCCGCGACTACACCTTCCGCGACCTCGAGTTGTTCGCGCTCGGCTGCGGCGCGGGAATAGACGGCAAGAACGGCCTGGAATACCTCAACGAGCACGACGAGCGCGCCCCGAAGCTCAAGGTTCTTCCCATGTTCGGCGCGATGCTCATCGTCGATTCCGAGGTGACCCGGACCATCGACTACGGGTACAACTACGCGGGCTCGCTGCACTGGGGCTTCGACATTCGCTTCCATCGGCCCATCGTGAAGATGTCCGACCGCCTGGAGACGAAGGTCAAGCTCGAAGGCCTCTACGACCGCGGCGAGGGAAGGGGGCTGCTCGCCCAGCACATTGGCGACACCTACGATTCCGAGGGAAATCTGCTGTTCACCAACGAATCTTGGGACTGCCTCATCTACGACGGCGGCTGGGGCGGCCCCAAGCCGCCGAAGGACATCGTCGAAATGCCCGATCGGCCCGCCGACGTCGAGACAATCGAGACGATCCCCGAGAATCAGGCGCTCATCTACCGTCTTTCCGGCGACTACCACCCCCAGCACATCGACTGGGAGTATGCCGCGCAGAACGGCGAGCCGCGCCCGATTCTCCACGCCATCAGCTACGCGGGGGTCGTCATGCGCCACGCCATCGACGCCTTCGTGCCAGGCGAGCCCGAGCGCATCACTCGTTTCAAGACACGCATCACCTCGCCGGTCCACCCCGGATCGACGCTCGCGACGCGCTTGTGGAAGGTCGCCGACGGCGAACTCCGCTTCGCCCTCGTCGACGCCGACGTCGATGAGACCGGCGCCAAGCCCCATCTGAACTGGGGAATCATCGAGTACAAGTAAAGCTCGGGCGCAGGCAAAGCCGAAAGGCGTGCGGGAATTGAGGCTCCCGCACGCCTTTCGGCCGGCCCCAGGTTGAAGAACGTTGAGATAGCAACGATAAGCTGTTACCGCACGCTTTTCGGCCGGCCCTGCTCGATGGAAGGATCTGGGCGTTGCGCTGGAACGCAGGGCGTTCGGTTAGAATGCAGGGCGTCAGACTGGAACGCGGAACGCCCGCTTAGAACGCACGGCATTCGCTTAGAACGCATGCCGATTCGGATGCATCCGCGGTTTGCCGGGCGTCCGACAGCATCGTTTTAAAACGAGAGCACGGTTCTGGAAAGGGCGCGGTTCGAGAAAGGGAAGCTGCTATGAAGATCGATTCCGTCGTCGTCGGAAGCTATCGCGCCAACTGCTACGTTCTGCGCGAAGGGACGTCGATGATCGTTATCGACCCAGGAGACGAACCCGCCGAGGTGCTCGGCCTCATCGGCTCGAAGGACGACGTCGGCTCGGCGGACGACGTGCAGATCGTCGCCTCCCACTGCCATTGCGACCACATCGGCGCGGTCAACGAGGTGGTCGAGGCTTATGGCGCCTCCTTCGCCGTCGGGCGTGAGGACGGGCACGCCGTCGCCGATCCGCGTCTTTCTGGCTTCGATGAAGAGGGGCGCGATTATCGGGTTGAAAAAGTCGATCGGCTGCTGGACGACGGCGACGAGGTCGCCCTCGGCCCCTACCGTTTCCAGGTCATATCGACGCCCGGCCACACTCCGGGGTCTGTCTGCCTCTACTGCGCCGAACTCAATCTCATGTTCACCGGCGACACCCTCTTTGCCGACGGGATCGGGCGCACGGACTTCATCCGCGGCGACGCCGAGGAGATGCGCCGAACCTGTTCCAGGCTCGGAACGTATCCCGACTCGACGATTCTCCTTCCCGGCCACGGCCCCTCGACGCGCTTGGGCATTGAAAAGGCGCGCAACCCTCTGCTGCGTGCGTAAACCCGGCGGGGCCGCTCCTCCGTCCAAGGCGGCCTTCCGCCCGCCGTTCGGAGCGGTGAGCGGACGTCTCCCGCCTGGGGCCTCTTCTTCCTTCGCGTGCCTGCGCGTCAGGAGGCCGAGCGCAGGGTCAGCATAGGCAAAGCGTCGAGCTGGTCGTTGACTAGGTTCTCCACGTATTCGGGGATTTCGCCGAGGAAACATTCTATGTTCTCCGGCATGAGGGAAAAGGCGCGCATGAGCACCGAGCCTTCGATGGCGTCCAGGAGGCGTGTGACGGATGTCCCCTCCGGCAGAAGGCCGGCCGATTTGAACTCCCACAAGCGCGCGCGGATAGCGGCGATCGGGTCTTGATACGTATGGAGGTAGGCGGCGCGGACCACGGGATTGACTTCGCAGGCCATCTCGACGAACAGGCGTCTGACCGCCTGCGCATGTTCGCCGAGGTACAGCCGCATTCGATATTCGGCCTCGTTGGACAGCACTTCTTGCGCACTGTCGCCGACGGGCCCGGGCGCGGCCACGACGGTCCGGAAAGCCTCGATGAACAGTTCCTCGACGTTGGCCCACCGCGTGTACATCGACGATTTGCCGACGCCGGCGGCCTTGGCCACCTTCGTCATGTTGAAGCCGTGCCATCCGGCGTCGCCATACAGATCCAGGGCGGCTTTGAGTATCTTGCCGTCGGCTTCGACGTTGCGAGGCCGCCCTACGGGGCCGCGTTGGACTGCATGAATATCGACCACGAAATCTCCTCGTCGTTCGTTCGGGCAAAGACCCGCGGCTGCGTTGACAACGCCGATTATACGCAATGGGCTTGAGAATTTGGAGAGACGGCTCACAGACGCGTGGGTGTGCAAGTCTTTGGTCCTCATTGCAGAAGGAGCAGCAGGGTAACATTGATTCCAATCGAACAATCACTGTGTCCGCAAAGGTACGGAGGTTGGAAAAGAACTTTTTTCGGACGTAAGAAGTCCGAAATCGGCTCCGGGGTTGTCCGCAAGGCGTCGCAGCGCGCAATGTGGGAAACTGATGGAGCCGAAGACGCGTTTCATCGAAACGCAATCGCTTTCCACAGGGCAGTGGTGCAGCCAGGCCCTCAACAGACAAGAGAGAGGCTTCAATGACCGTAGTTGTCGCTTACAAGTACGCGGCCAATCCACAGGATGCGTCGGTCGGCGCCGACGGCGTCGTCGATTGGTCGCGGGCCAAGTCCGCCGTTTCCGAATACGATCCCGTGGCAATCCAGCTGGGACGCAACCTCGCGGACGCCGAGGGCGTCGAGCTCGTCGGCGTCACTGTCGGCAAGAGCGACGTGGCCGGATCGATGGCCAAGAAGAACGCCATGTCGAAGGGATTCGACAGGGGAGTCGTCGTCGCCGACGACGCGACCGCAGGATGGAACGCCACGAAGGTCGCTTCGGCGTTGGCGGAGCTCGTCAAATCCGTCGAAGGCGCGGACATTCTGCTCGCCGGCGATTCCTCGATTGACGAGGGCACGAAGATTGTGCCGGCCCTTGTCGCCGGATTCCTCGGATGGCCGGCCTTCCAGGGCGTCTCGGCGGTCGCCAAGACCGCCGACGGGTATGAAATTACGCAGAACGTTCCCGGCGGGAGCCGCACGATCGCCGTTTCCGGCCCCGTCGTCGTCTCCGCTTCCTCGGACGCCGTGGCCCCCAAGGTTCCGTCCATGAAGGACATCCTCGCCGCCGGCAAGAAGCCCGTGGAGAAGGTCGAGGTTCCTTCCGTCGACGTCGAAGTCACCGTCGTCGGCCGTTCAAAGCCCGAGCGCAAGGCTCGCAAGAACAAGATTTTCGAGGGCGCGGACGCTCCCGCCCAGCTCGTTGCCGCCCTGCGTGCCGACGGCGTGCTCTGAGAGTTGAAAGGACAAAGACAACAATGGCAAACACCTGGATCATCGCGGTAGACCCGCAGATTGCCGCTCTCGTCGAGCATGGGCGGGCGGTCGGCGGCTCAGTCACGGCAGTGACCGTCGGCGGCACGCCCGTTGCCGGAGTCGACAAGGTCATCGACGTGGCGCTTCCCGAGGGCGTTCCCGCCGAGGCCGCTGCGCCCGCGGTTGCAGCGGCAGTCGCAGCCGAGGCCGGCGACGTCGTCCTCGCCGCCAACAAGCCCGCCGAGCGGGTCCTCGCCGGCGCCGTCGCGGTCAAGCTGAACGCCGCGTTCCTTCCCGGCCTCAAGTCGGTCAAGGACGGCGCGGCCGAGCTTTCGCGTTACGGCGGCCTTTCTTTTGAAAGCGTCTCCTTTGACTCTCCCGTCGTCGCGGTTCTCGACGGCGGCGCTGAGGCCGAGGGCGAGCCTGTGGCCGCCGAGGCGGCAGAAGGCTCGGTCTACGAGGCCAAGGTCACCGGCCAAAACAAGACGGAAGTCGCCGCGGTCAATCTGGGGGCGGCCAAGCGCGTCGTCTCAGCCGGACGAGGCTTCAAAGCGAAGGAGGACCTCAAGCTGGCCGAGGATCTCGCAGCTGCCATCGGCGCCGAGCTCGCGTGCTCGCGTCCCCTCGCCGAAGGCGCGGACTGGATGGCCGTCGACCGCTACATCGGCGTCTCCGGCCAGATCGTCTCGCCCGAGCTCTACATCGCCGTCGGCATCTCCGGCCAGATCCAGCACACGGTGGGCATGAGCGATTCGAAGGTCGTCGTGGCCGTGAACAGCGATTCGAAGGCGCCTATGTTCGCTGGAGCCGATTACGGAATCGTCGGCGATCTCTACGAGGTTCTTCCGGCGCTGACGGAGGCTGTTAAGTAGGGATTATGGCCGAAGAGAACTACGATTTCGACGTCATCGTCGTCGGCGGAGGAGTGGCGGGTTCCGTCTGCGCCTACCTGCTAGCGAAGAAAGGGCGCGAGGTCCTACTCGTCGAGAGGGGGATGGAGCCGGGGTCCAAGAACCTTTCGGGCGGCGTCTTTTACTGTCGCGTCATGCAAGAGGTGTTCCCGAACTTCATTGAAGAAGCCCCGATCGAACGGCGCATCACCCGCAATTGTTTGAGCTTCCTCAACCCGACTAACTTCGTGAACGTCGACTACTGGGACTCGCGGCTGGCCGAGCCGGTCAACGCGGTCACGGTTTTGCGGGCGAAGTTCGATCCGTGGCTTGCGGAGCAGGCGGAGGAAGCGGGCGTGACAGTCATGCCCGGCGTCAAGGTCGACGGGATCATCCGCGAGGACGGGCGGTTCGTCGGCATTCGGGCCGGCGAGGACGAGCTTAGGGCTCGGGTCGTCGTCGCGGCCGACGGCGTCAACTCCTTCATCTCCCAAGACGCAGGGATCCGCGGGAAGGAGCCGTTGGAGAACCTGGCGGTCGGTGTGAAGTCCGTGATTTACCTCGGCGAGGAGGAGGTCAGGAAGCGCTTCAACCTCGTTGGCGAAGAAGGAGCGGCTTACGCCGTCGTCGGAGACTGCACCGAAGGCGTGGCTGGCGGCGGATTCATGTACACGAACAAGGAATCCGTCTCCATCGGCATCGTCGCACGGCTGGACGATCTGACGAAGAAGGGCAAGTCCTCTTCGGATCTGCATGACCATTTCCTCTCGCACCCGGCGATCGCGCCGTTCCTGGAGGGCGGCGAGCTCCTCGAGTACGGCTGCCACCTTGTGGCCGAAGGCGGGGAAAAGATGCAGCACGATTTGGTGCGCAACGGGCTCGTTGTGATCGGCGACGCCGCCGGCTTCACCCTCAACACCGGTTTCACGGTTCGGGGGATGGACCTGGCGGCCGGTTCCGCCGTCGCCGCCGCCACGGCCGTCGATCACGCGCTGGAAACCGGGGACTGCAGCCGCGTGGGGTTGGAACGATACATCGCCGAGTATAAGAACTCCTTCGTAGGCAAGGACATGGCGACGTACGCCAAGGCTCCCGACTTCCTCGAGAACGACGAAATGTACGGGGATCTCGGATTGATGCTGGCGGACGTGCTGTACGGCGTGTACAACCTCGATCTGACGCCCCGCAAGCACATCCTTCCGACCGCGTTGTCCGCTTTCAAGGCATCCGGTTTGAAGATTCGACGGATGGCCAAGATTGGCTTCCAGGCAGTGAGGTCTCTGTAATGTCTGATTTTTTCGAAGGCAGCGTTCCGGCCCGCCTGGGCAAGAACGTCTATGAAGTCGACGAAGGCAATTCGCATATCGAGGTCAATCAGGAGATAGCGAAGGCTACCGGGGCCGGCAAGGTGTTGGTCAAGGTGTGCCCGGCCCACGTCTACTCCGAGGAACCCGACGGCACGATCTCCGTGGAGTTCGCCGCCTGCCTCGAATGTGGAACGTGCCGTGCCGTCGCGGCTCCGGGACTGCTCAAATGGCACTATCCCGAGGGTTCGATGGGCGTCATGTTCCGTGAGGGTTGACCAAAAGGGCGAGTGCTGACGAAAACGGGCGGGCGGAGCTATCCGCCCGCCCGTTTTTAACCGTTGAAACGAACAGTGCGAATCGACGCTCTCGGGTGCAGGATCGGTTGGGGATGGGAGTCCTCGTTGCGGGGAGGGTGTCGGCGTCCCCGCGTGTCGGGGATTGTTTTGTTTTCCGGTTTTGCCGCCTTTCAGCTTTTAGGCCTTGCTGCCTCTCACTCTTGTGCTATTTGGATGGTTTGTTTGTCGGTGTTGAGGCAGTAGGCGGCTCCGGTGGCGGTGACCCAGCAG
>ERZ773060.45-NODE-45-length-73201-cov-701.37_pt1 | contig 73201 bp, 69 predicted proteins | sample MGYA00580628_ERZ773060 | MGnify/ENA primary metagenome ERZ773060 (study PRJEB29015, sample SAMEA2738019) | human oral metagenome | biome: human oral; feature: human-associated habitat; material: dental | place: China | collected 2045 ... | reverse complement strand
TGACGCCACCCGGGCCTGGGAGGACGAGATCCGCGCGGCGGAGGAGCCCTGACCGCGGATCCTCTGACGTGCCCGTCGATTCTGGAATCCTCCCGAAGGCTCTTCCGCCCGCCCCGGCGGCCCTCGGGGCATCTCGGGGCCCGGCCCGCCCGTGTCACCGGCTCCTCGGCCCCCGACAACAGCATCCGGCATGGTTTTCGGGGTCGCCGCCGGGAGCGGGTTCCCGGAGGGCGCCGGACGGTTGGCTGCGTAGGCATGCGTATCCGTGCCGGCGCAGTGCGTAGCTCCCCATGACGACCATTGGAGAAGTCCGGGCCTCGAGCTTGAAATACTCTGATGGGTGGACGGGGAGTCGCCGCCTTCCCGTCCGCCCATCGACACATGGTCGGGTGCAGAGGAGAGCTTGTGATGCAGAGTGCCATCACCGTCAGCGGGCTGCGGAAGGTCTACGGTGATTTCGTCGCCGTCGACGACCTCGACCTGCGGATCGAGAGTGGGGAGGTGTTCGCCTTCCTCGGTCCGAATGGCGCCGGTAAGACGACAACCATCGACATCCTCACGGGCGCGCAACGCCGCACCAGCGGGTCAGTGAGCGTGCTCGGGCAGGACCCGCAGCATGACGAGCGCGAGTGGCGGGCCCGGATCGGGGTGGTGCCCCAAGGGACGGCGAGTTACGCGGACCTCACGGTGCGTGAGGTCATTGATCATTTCAGTGCTTTTTACCCGGACCCGTTCCCCACCGGGCAGCTCATCGACATGGTGGGTCTCGGCGCCAAGACCACGACACTCACCAACAAGTTGTCGGGGGGCCAGCGCCGTCGACTCGATGTGGCTGTCGGCGTTGTCGGCAGACCCAGGCTCGTCTTCCTCGACGAGCCGACCACAGGACTCGATCCGGAGGCCCGCAGGGAGGCCTGGGACCTCGTGCGTCTGCTCACGCACGAGGGCGTGACGACGGTGCTCACCACTCATTACTTGGACGAGGCCCAAGAGCTGGCCCAGCGGGCGGGCATCATCGTGCACGGCAGGATGCTCCATGTGGGCACTCTGGACGAACTGGCGAGAATGACCGGCCGCCGGTACCGAGTCTCCTACGCGCTTGATCCTCTTGTCGAGGTGCCCTCGGACCTGGCGGAAAGACTCGGGTCCGAGCCTCACCGTTGTGAGTACACGACCGATGAGCCAACGGCATTGTTGAGGCTGTTACTGGACGCTGCCAAGCGGCAGGGCATTGCAGAGATCCCTGGCCTGCAGGTCAGCCAGCCCAGTCTTGAACAGATCTACCTGAACATGGTCGAACAGACGAAGGATCACCGATGAACGAGGCGATGCAGATCATGACGGTCCATGAGGACACTGCCGCACGGGCTGGGCTTCCCGGAACATTGCCGGGCGCCTTGGCGCGTTCCCGGGTCGAGCTGCGGTCATTCTTCCGGAACTGGCAGTCCTTGGTGTTCACCATGGCTCTCCCCGTGCTGATGCTGCTCGTGTTCGGAGCGGTGTTCACCGGCAAATTGCCGGGCACCGACACCGACTACAGACTGCTGTTCGTGTCAGGTATCATCGCAGCCGGCGTGATGAGCACCAGCTTCCAGTCCTTGGCGATCAGCGTCAGTCTCGACCGTGAGAATGGTCTCATCCGAAGACTGGCCGCCTCGCCGATGCCGAAAGCCGCGTATTTCATCGGAATCACGGTGAAGACGATCGTCACCACCTTGATCGAGACGGCCATCCTCGTGGTGCTGGGCATGGTGCTCTACGGATTGCCGATGCCATCCGATGCCGGACGCTGGTTGACTTTTGCATGGGTGGTTCTGCTCGGGGTCACCTCCTGCTCCTTGGCAGGTATTGCGTACACGGCGCTGATTCCCAACGCCAGGTCCGCAGCGGCCATCGCCACGCCCCCGTTCATGATTCTCCAGTTCATCTCCGGGGTGTTCTTCCCTCTCATGATGATCCCGACCGTCCTGCGGTGCACGGCCAGTGCCTTCCCCCTGCTGTGGATGGCCAAGGGCTTGCGCTTCGTGTTCCTGCCCGACTCACTGGCGTCGGCTGAACCGGGTGGGAACTGGAATCTGGGCTTGGTGTGCGGAGCCTTGGCGGCATGGACCGTGGGCGGCGTCATCCTCGTTGTTCTCACCTTCCGGTGGCGGGGCCAGCGTGTGAAGTGAGGCCTCGTGGAGGCCGTTTCTCAGGAGCCACTCGAACAGGCCCGGTGGGGGAATTCCTCGCCCCACCGGGCCTGTTCGAGTGGCTTGGGAGCGACCGGGTCCCCGGCCCGCCGGTCAGCGCCTCCGGCTCCGCTCCTCCTCGGACCCGCTGTCGGCCTGATCCGGTCGTCGAGCGGGCGCAGGCTCCTGGCGGCTCGCCCCGACGATCTTGATCAGTTCGGTTCGACTGGGGATCCCGAGACGGCGATGGATGTTTCGCAGGTGAGTGTCCACCGTGCGCTTGCTCAGGTACAGCGCTTCGGCGGCCTGCGCATTGGTGCATCCAGCGATGACGCGCTCGACGACTCGCCACTCACTCGTGCTGAGCGCCAACGATCCGTCGCCGTCATCCGTGCCGGTGCCGTCGTCCTCGTGGGGGATGATGGCATCCGAGGACGAGTTCACGGTGCGCCACGATTCCAGCGCAGCATGGATGTCGTTCTGCAGGCACTCGGCCATCGCATCCTCATGACAGGCGACGAATATGACTCGGAGCCGCTGTCTCCAGTTCAGGAGCAACGGATTCGTGAGCTCGGCCGATGCAAGAGCACGACCGACGGCGAAGTATTTGTCGATGGCTGATTGGACGCTGCTCCCCCATTGATCGAGGTTCGCGGCGCAGTAGGTGGCGAACACGTGGAGAATGACATGGATCCCGTCGTCCGGCGCGGGGTGCCGGTCCGCGCCGGCGGAGTCCTTCTCGAGATACTGAATCGCGAGCCCGCAGAACTGCGTGACGGCTGAGGCGTGCAGGGCCGCGGTTGCTTCGGCGGCGCGTGACAGCAGCTCGCCGGCCAGCGCCGTGTCCTGTCGGTGGAAGGCGATGAGGGAATGGACGATGAGCGTCCAAGCATAATTGGCGCCGTGAGGGCTGACCAGGGCTCTGGCCCGCCAGCACCACACTGCGGCATCATCAGCGCGATCACTGAAGCACGTGGTCAGCCCGGCCAGGCAACAGGCGATGAGGGGCAGTCCGCCTGAGGACAGTCCCTGCCGTGCGACGAGTCCCCGAAGATAGCGGCTCGTAGAACGTCGGGTGAAGGCGCGCAGACTCGCCACCCCTGCGCGGATGACGGGAGCAGTTGGGCCGTCGTCGTGGGACATGGCGACGATGCGCCGCAGCACGCGCAGGCGTTGCATGGGCTCGGCGCACGTCGTCGTCGGTGATGTCATGATCCACGAGAGCGCCGCCGTGACGGCACGGGGATCATCCCGGCCAAGTCGGTCCAGAACTCTTTCGGCCAGGCGCGCGACCAGGACGGGATGCTCCAACGCGACCAGCGGGGACAGCGCGGTGCACGCGGCGTCGGGTGCGGCTCCGCTGGCGTCGAGCTCCCTCAGCGCCGCCCCGAGAGCTCCCAGATCGGTGTCGGCGCAGACCACGGCCAGTCGGGCGGCCGCTTCGCCCGCTGACGAGTCGCCGGCGAGCTCTGGCAGGGCTTGCACGATGCATCTTCTGCCCTCCGTGCCAGCCGCGTCAGCCACTCGCCGAACCAGGTCCGCCACCTCGTGGGTCACGCGAGGACTTCCGCCCGAGGCGAGCAGCTCGAGCGGCCCGAGATGGTCCACATCGCCGGGCGGGCTGTTGCTGAGCAGCGCGAGGAGGGCACGCTGGGCGACGGCGAAGGTCGAGGCGTCGAGATGCACGCGCAGCTGCTGCCACAGGGCGACGGTCACTTCCGCAGGCACGGGCTCCGACGAGAGGACCTGCGCCATGGAACGGATGGAGCGTGAGCCCGCGGCCTCCAGGTACTGACAACAGCCTTTCGGGGTGGTCGCCGGGTCTGCACGCAGCGCAAGGCACAGCAGGAACACCGCCTGATCCCGAGGTCGGGCGAACTGGGTCCTCACGACATACGCGACGGCTTCTGCCAGAGCTTCGATGATCGCTGACGCAGGGAAGGGATCGTCCTCCCCGGTGCGGCACAGTGCGGTCAGGAACAGCTGTGCCAAGGCGGGGTGACAACCGCACACCGTCTCGATCACTGTCCGGTGCGCGTCCAGCGCGTGGCCGGTCTGCTCCTGCAGGATGCGCCACGGGCTGTCAGGAGGCGTTCCGCGCCGAGTCAGCAGTTTTGGTTCCAAGTGACTGAGACGCGTCACGAGATCGAACTCATCCATGGTATCGGCCACGGTGACCACCACCTGCATGCCGTGGTGCACCAGGTTCTCGATGTCCGATGCCAACCCGGGTTCTGCGCGGAACATTCCGTGGTCATCGATGCAGACCTCGGTGACACCCAGTTCCGTGATGCGAGCGGGCCATGAGTCAGCCGGTACAGCCGTCCTCTCGTCCTGGTCGTCGCTGTAACGGACAAGGGCCACGCTGCACTCCTCGGGGAGTCCCACCACGTAGGCGCGTCGTCCTGGTTCGGAGGTACCCGTCAAAGCCGTCTCGGGCCAGTCCGGAATCTTCTGTGCGGTGATGGCGGAGGTGATGCTCAGGGAGCCGTTCCGCCGAGCCGGGTCCAAGGGGTTGCTGCCCGCGGTAGCGGCTTGCCCAGACAATACGATCACTCCTCGGGGATGCTTTTCCTTGTCACCTGAGCATGGATCCTGAACCCGGGGGCCCTGGGGGAAGTCCGGCAGGCGTCTTCGGATTGGGGGTGGACCCGGGGTCTGGGGGCTCGGTCCGCCGCTCCCTCGTCCGGAGCCCGGACGTCTCCCTCCCCTCGTCCGTCCGCGGCTCGTCGTCGGCCCCGCGCAGCGCCCCGTCCCGAGCCGGTCCGGGCCCCTCCGGCGGGTACGGGGTTCGCGCGACGACGCCCTCCGCCCCGCCGCCCAGGAACCTCCCGACGCGGGCCCGGACGGCGGGGGAGCGGCCCGGTCCACCCGAGGTGCTCGTCCGACGCGGCTCCGACAACGGCGTCGGCCCGTCGATGCGGCGTGAGCCGCTCATCGCGCCCTCCGGGGCCTCCGGGGCCGGACCGGAGGGCGGCCTCGGGCATGGTCCGCGCAGGGCCCGAACGGATAGGATTGGCACCGCGAGAGCGAGAGCCCGCGGCGAGAACCCGCTGTGCGCGGGCTCGCCCAACACTGAAAGGTCAACACCCGTGGCAGTTATCGAATTCCTTGAGGCTCGCGAGATCCTCGATTCGCGCGGCAATCCGACCGTCGAGGTCGAGGTCGTCCTCGACGACGGCTCCTCGGCCCGCGCGGCGGTCCCGTCGGGTGCGTCCACCGGCGCCTTCGAGGCCGTTGAGCTCCGCGACGGCGACAAGGCCCGCTACGGCGGCAAGGGCGTCCAGAAGGCCGTGAGCAATGCCGTCGACACCATCGGCGAGGAGGTCCTCGGCATGGAGGCCAGCGACCAGCGCGAGCTGGACGCCGCCATGATCGAGCTCGACGGCACCGACAACAAGGGCAAGCTCGGCGCCAACGCCATCCTCGGCGTCTCCCTGGCCGCCGCCAGGGCCTCGGCCGACTCCGCGGAGCTGCCGCTGTACAAGTACCTCGGCGGCCCCACCGCCAATGTGCTGCCCGTCCCGATGATGAACATCCTCAACGGCGGCGCCCACGCCGACTCCAACGTCGACATCCAGGAGTTCATGATCGCCCCGATCGGCGCCTCCAGTTTTGCCGAGGCCTTCCGCATCGGGGCCGAGGTCTACCACGCGCTGAAGTCCGTCCTCAAGGACAAGGGTCTGAGCACCGGCCTCGGCGACGAGGGCGGCTTCGCCCCGAACCTCGAGTCCAATGCGGCCGCCCTCGACCTCATCGAGGAGGCCATCAAGAAGGCCGGCTGCAGGCCCGGCAAGGACGTCGCCCTGGCCCTCGACTGCGCCGCCAGCGAGTTCCACGACAACGGCACGTACACCTTCGAGGGCAGGAGGCGCAGCAGCGCCGAGATGATCGAGTACTTCGAGGAGCTCGTCGAGAAGTACCCGCTGGTCTCCATCGAGGACCCGCTGGACGAGGAGGACTGGGAGGGCTGGGCCACGCTCACCGAGCGCATCGGCGGCAGGGTCCAGCTCGTCGGCGACGACCTGTTCGTCACCAACGTCAAGCGTCTCGGCAAGGGCATCGACACCGGTTCCGCGAACGCCCTGCTCGTCAAGGTCAACCAGATCGGTTCGCTCACCGAGACCATCGACGCGGTCAACCTGGCCCACCGCAACGGCTTCCACACCATGATGAGCCACCGCTCCGGCGAGACCGAGGACACGACGATCGCCGACCTCGCCGTGGCCCTGGCCTGTGGCCAGATCAAGTCCGGCGCCCCGGCCCGCGGCGAGCGCATCGCCAAGTACAACCAGCTCATCCGCATCGAGGAGGACCTCGACGAGACGGCCGTGTACGCCGGCGCCGGCGCCTTCCCGCGGTTCAACCCCGACCAGTGGTGAACGGCTGCTGAGCTCGTCCGACGATCGCACGGAGGGCGGCGCCCCGTCGGGGCGCCGCCCTCCGTCGTGTCCGGGGGCCTGCTCGGGTGCGGTCCGGGTGTGTGTCCTGTGCTCCGTGATGCGGTTGGTGGGGTTTGCTCGTGGATCGTGCGCGGGTGGTTTGGTGTGGGCGTTCGGGACGGGCGCCGCGCTCCGGCGTGCTCTTCGGGGCCCTGCGGGCGCGCCGTCGTGCGCGCCGGGTCGGGGATGCCGGGGCACTAGGATGTCGACATGGCTTCCCCACGATCCGGCAAGCCCTCCAGTGGGCGTCCCACGGCGGGCGACACCCCGGCGCGTCGCACCGCCCGGCGCACCGCCCGGCGCGCCTCGCGCGACCGGGACCGCGTCCAGGTGCAGGCCGGGCCCCAGGCCACTTCGGGCGAGGACGGCGTCGTCGAGCCCGAGGACAGTCACGGCGGCATCCACCTCACGAGGAGGCTCGTCGCAGTCCTGCTCGCGGGGGCGATGGTCGTCGTCCCGATCGTCTCGAACTTGACGGTCTACCTGAACCAGCGCCGGCAGATGGCGCAGGCCCGCGCCCAGATCGCCGCGAGCGACGAGCACATCGACGAGCTGCTCGACGAGCAGGAGCGCTGGTCCGACCCGGACCATGTGCGCGCCCAGGCCCGCGCCCGGCTCGGCTGGGTGCTGCCCGGCGAGGTCGGCTTCCAGGTCGTCGACGAGAACGGCAGCCCCTACGGCGGCGGCTCGAGCATCGACCGCACGGGCGCCTCGACCACCGAGGACCAGCCCTGGTGGGAGCGCCTCTGGAACTCCGTCGACGAGGCCGACACGCCGACCGGCGCGCCCTCGACGGCCGACGACGGGCAGATCGTCACCGGGGACGGGGCCGGCGCCGCGCCCACCCCCGGCGGCTGACCCGGTCTCCCGGCGCGGGGTGCTGCAGCTGCGGCGCGGGGCGAGCGCCTCCGTCACCGTCCAGGTCTCCCGGGCGCGGGGCGGTGGTTCGGAGGCTCTGGCAATCGGCACGGCGGCTGCTCCCGGCCTCCCGGGTGCGGGGCGCTGCCGCGTGGACCGGCGGTCGCAGCGAAGGCCGGGTCTGGCCTCCCGGCGCGGGGCGGTGTCTGCTTCACGACGCGAAGCGTCCGCCGAGCCGGCCCCGGCGCGGGGCGCTGCCGGGGCGGGGGTTACCCGCCCCGTGGAAGAATTGTGTCGTGCGTCAGTCCGAACCTCTCAGCGATGAGGATCTGAGGATCATCGCCGATCAACTCGGCCGGGCCCCCAGGGGGCTCGTGGCAGTGGCTTGGCGCAGCCCGTGCGGATGCCCGGGCGTCATCGCGACCGAACCGCGGCTCCCCGGCGGTTCGCCCTTCCCGACCTTCTACTACCTCACCGATCCGCGCGCCGTCGTCGGCTGTTCGCGCCTGGAGGCCGACGGCGTCATGGCCTCGATGACGGCCCGCCTCGGGCAGGACGAGGAGCTCGCCGCCGCCCACCGGCGCGCGCACGAGTCCTACCTGGCCGACCGTCGGGCCCACGGCGAGGTCCCCGAGCTCGAGGGCATCAGCGCCGGTGGCATGCCTCGGCGCGTCAAGTGCCTGCACGCCCTCCTCGCCCACGCCCTCGCGGCGGGCCCGGGCGTCAACCCCCTCGGCGACGAGACCCTGGAGCTGCTCGGCCCGTTCTGGGACGAGCCCTGCCCCCGACACGGCGCGCCCGCCGGGGAGGCGGCGTCATGAGGGTCGCGGCCATCGACTGCGGGACCAACACCCTGCGCCTGTTCGTCGGGACGCTCGACGCCGACGGCTTCCTGCGCGAGCTCGACCGCAGGCTGACCTTCGTCGGCCTGGGCGAGGGCGTGGACGCCACCGGGCGCTTCGCCCCCGACGCCCTGCGACGGGCCTTCCGGGCCTGCGAGCAGTACGCCGAGATCATCGCCGACCTGGACTGCTCCCGGACCCGCTTCGTCGCGACCTCGGCCACCCGCGACGCCGTCAACCGCGAGGAGTTCTTCGCCGGCGTCCGCGCGCGCATGGGCATCGAGCCCGAGGTGATCAGCGGCGTCGAGGAGTCCGAGCTGAGCTTCGCCGGGGCCGTCAACGGCATCCGCTGCCCGAGGAACCCCGTGCTCGTCATGGACAGCGGCGGCGGCTCCACCGAGCTGGTGCGCGGCACGGCCGCCTGCTGCCAGGACAGCGTCACGGCCGTCGAGCGGGGCGTCAGCATCGACGTCGGCTCGCGCCGCCTGCGCGAGCGCATCCTGCACGGCGACCCCCCGACGGCCGGCGAGGTCGGCGAGGCCCGCGAGCTTGTGCGCCACCAGCTGGACGGCGCCGGGCTCGATCTCGGCGGCATCGGCTCGTTCATCGGCGTCGCCGGCACCGTCACCTCGATGACGGCCCTCGCGCTGCGGCTGCGCCGCTACGACCGGGCCCGCGTCCACGGCGCCGCCATGGGCGCCGCCGCCGTCCACCGTGTCGCGGAGCGCCTGCTGACGAGCACGGTCGCCGACATCACCTGCTGGGGCCCGGTGCAGCCGCAGCGGGCCGAGGTGCTGTGCGCCGGCGCCCTCATCGTCGACGAGGTCGTCCGGCGGGTCGGGACCGCCGAACTCATCGCCTCGGAGGCCGACATCCTCGACGGCGTGGCCCTCGGTCTGCTCTCGGACGGGGACGGCCGGGGGCCGGCCGTCCGCTGAACCGGCCCGCCGACGAGGGCCCCGAAGGAGCCACCGGTCGGTAGTCTGGGCGCGGGCCCCCGTAGCCCAATGGCAGAGGCAGGCGGCTTAAACCCGCCCCAGTACGAGTTCGACTCTCGTCGGGGGCACGGCCGGGCCGGGCCCTCCGGCGCCGGCCCGGGGACGGGGTCCCGGTCCGGGGCTACGGTGTCCTCATGACCGACCCGCACCCGCTCACCGGCGTCCGCTTCGAGTCCCCGGTCCCGCCGGGGACGGGATGGCCGGGGGACCCCGCCCGGCCGGGCACCCCCGTCGCCCGCGACGCCGCCGGGGCGGCCCGCCTCGCCGCGGGCGCCGCGACCCTCGAGGAGCTGGACGCCGCCGTCTCCGTGTGCCGCGCCTGCCCGCGGCTCGTCGCCTGGCGCGAATCGGCGGCCACCGTCGGACGGCGCGCCTCCTTCGCCCACGAGCCCTACTGGGGCCGGCCCGTGCCGAGCTTCGGGGACGCGCGCCCGCGCATCCTCATCGTCGGCCTCGCGCCGGCCGCGAACGGGGCCAACCGCACCGGCCGCATGTTCACCGGCGACCGATCCGGCGACTGGCTCTGGGCCGCCCTCCACCGCGCCGGGCTCGCGCGCAGGGCCTCCTCGCAGTCCGCCGGCGACGGGCAGGAGCTCGTGGGGGCCAGGATGGGCGCCGCCGTGCGGTGCGCTCCGCCCGCGAACCGGCCCGCGCCCGCCGAGCGGGACGCCTGCGCGCCCTGGCTCGCCCGCGAGATCGAGCTCCTGCCGTCCGTCCGTGTCGTCCTCGCCCTCGGTCAGGTCGCCTGGGGCGCGGTGCTGCGCGTGGTCCGCGGCATCGGCTGGGACGCGCCCCGCCCCGCGCCGCGCTTCGGGCACGGCGCCGCCGCCCGGCTGTCCGCCCCGGACGGGCGGGCCGTCACGCTGCTGGGCTCCTACCACCCCAGCCAGCAGAACACCTTCACCGGCCGGCTCACCGCCCCGATGCTGGACGAGGTGCTGGCCGAGGCCCGCCGTCTGTGACGGCGCCCGCGCGCCGGCGTCGCGCCGTCAGGGCGCGGACGAGCCCGCAGGCGGCCAGCACCGCCGCGGCGCCGAGCAGGATCCGGGCCAGGAGGGCGAAGCCGCTGGCGCAGGCGCTGACCTGGGCATGCGCGATGAGGTCCTCCCGCAGCCGTGCGATGATCGCCCGGCCCGCCTCGCTGTCCGGCGTCGCCCGGGCGCCGGCGAGCGCCTCGGTCACCCGCTGCTGCAGTTCGCCCGCGTGCTCGGACGCGTAGTCGCCGGCGGCGTGCGCGATGTGCGCCGCCAGGAGCGCCACTCCGAAGGACGAGCCGATCTGCTGGCTCGCGCTGAGCACCGCCGAGGCCAGCCCGGAGCGCTCGGCCGGCACGCCGTCCGTCCCCCTGTTGAAGGCGACCGGGGTGGTGATGCCCACACCGACGCCGATGACGAGCAGCCCGGGCAGCGCGATCCGCGTGTAGTCGGCGTCGAACGAGACGCCGGAGAGAACGAGCAGGGCGAGGCCCTCCACGAGCAGACCCGTCGGCAGAAGGACCCGGGCGCCCAGCCTCGGCACGAGGAGGCGGCCGACGACCAGGGCGGTGACGATGACGGTGCCGACCATGGGCAGGAAGGCGACACCCGTGCGCAGCGGCGAGTAGCCGAAGTGGCGCTGCAGATAGGCGGTGAGCTGGACCAGCCCGCCCATCTGGGCGGCGCCGGCGAAGAACTGGGCGGCGTACGAGGCGGCGCGCGCCGGGCTCGCGAGGATCCACAGCGGCAGCACCGGCCGCTCGGCGCGGTGCTCGCACAGGACGAGCAGGGCCAGCAGGACGACGCCGGCGCCCAGCCAGGCGATCGTCTCGCGCGCCGTCCACGAGTGCTGCTGGGCGCGGTCGAGTCCGAAGACGATGCTGAAGATGCCGGCGCAGCCCAGCAGCAGCCCGAGCAGGTCGTCGTCGACGCGGTCCTGCCCGGGCTCGCGGGCGGCGGCGGGCACCTGCCGGACGCCGATGAGCAGGGCCGCGGCGGCGATCGCCAGGTTCACGTAGAGCGACCAGCGCCAGCTCAGGGCGTCGGTGAGGGCCCCGCCGATGAGCAGGCCGGCCGCCGCGCCCAGCCCGCCGGTCGCGCCGAGCACCGAGAAGGCCCTGGCGCGCGCCCGGTGGTCGGGGAAGGTGCTGCTCACCAGGGCGAGCACAGTCGGGGCGAGGAGTGCGGCGAAGGCCCCCTGGACGGCCCGGGCCGTCACGAGCACCGCGAAGGACGGCGCCAGGCCGCCGGCGAGGCTCGCCAGGGCGAAGCCGCTCAGCGCGATCGCGTAGCAGGCCCGCAGCCCGAGCGCCTGGACGACCCGCCCGCCGAACAGGACGAGACCGCCGAAGGCCAGCGTGTAGGCCGTCACCGCCCACGGCTGCTGAGCGGGTGTCATCGCCAGGTCCGCCTGCATGTCGGGCAGAGCGATGGCGATGATCGTCATGTCGAGCACGACCATCAGCTGCGCGATGACGGCGCTCACGAGGACGCGCCGTCGCGGCGTCGGAGGCGCCGTCCGGGTCGCGTCGGTGTCGAGGATCAGTGTCATGAGAACTCCTATATCAAAACGAGCGTTTTCGTAACAATAGGTCGCCCCGAGTCAAATGACAATGATCGTTTTTGTTTGCTCGGGGATCGCCCCGGGTCACGTGGCGCCCGATGGCGTGCCCGCGGCCGCCGTTATGATCAGGCCATGCCACGGGTGAGCGAGGAGTACCGGCACGGTCAGGCGCAGCGCATCCTGCGGGCCGCGCGCGCCTGCTTCGCCGACGACGGCTTCCACGCCGTGACGATGGACCAGATCATCGCCGCCGCCGGCGTCTCGTCGAGCACCGTCTACCGCTACTACCCCGAGGGCAAGACCCAGCTCATCCATGCGGTCTCGGCCGAGCGCCTCGGCCCGCTCATCGGCTACCTCGAGGAGGTGGCCGGCAGGAACGACCCGGCCCCGCCGGACGGGGTCCTGCGGGAGGCCATGTCGCTGCTCCTGCCTCCGGGCGCCGACGAGGCGATGATCGTCCAGGACGTCCGCCTGGCGGTGAACGCCTGGGCCGAGGCCGCTCGCGACGAGGTCGTGCGGACGATGCTCGGGGGGAATCTCGCCCGGATCCGCGCGCTCGTCACGGCGATCGTGCGCTCCTGGATGCGCTGCGGGCGGCTCTCGACCTCGCTCGGCGTCGAGCAGGCCGCCGAGCTGCTCATGGATGCCGGCTTCGGCCTCGTGGCCGGGCTGGCGATCGAGGGGGGCGGGTCGGCCGCGGTGGTCCGACGGCGCCTGCATCGGCTGTCCGCGGCCGTCGACGAGATCCTCGCCGCGCCGGGCCCCGCCGACGGGTGAGGAGGAGCCGGTGCGCCGTCACGGGGCCGCTCTGGGGGCGAGCGCCCCTTCCCCTCCGGGCGCGGACCGCTACGCTGGAGGAAAGGCCCCAAGGGCGAGTCGACCGATTGGAGCGTCGTGCGCAGCACCAACCCCGTCCTCAGCAGGAGTGACGCGTTCACCCCCGGCCACCGTCAGACCGGTTTCCAGAACCCCGGCCCCCAGCAGTACGCCCGGCCGGGCCACGGCTACGGCCCCCAGCAGTACGGTCAGCCCGTGTACGGCGCCCAGGCCTGGGGGCAGCCCTCCGGCTACGCGCCCCAGGGACAGGCCCCGGCCGTCATGACGATCAACGACGTGCTGGCCAAGACCGGCACGCTGTTCGTCGTCCTGCTCGCCGCGGCGGCCGTCTCCTGGCTCTTCCTGCCCACCGCGCTGCTCTACCCGGTGGCCATCGTCTCCTCGCTCGTCGCCGTCGTGACGTCGGTCGTCGTGACCGTGCGCCACTCCACCTCGGTGCCGGCCATCATGGTCTACACCGTCGCCGAGGGCCTCATGCTCGGCGCGTGGAGCAGGGTCTTCGAGTACCTCTACCCGGGCATCGTCTCGCAGGCGGTGCTCGGCACCCTCGCGGCGACGGCCGTGGTCCTCGCCGCCTACCGCTACCTCGGGGTGCGCGTCACCGGGCGGCTGCGCCGGATCGTCGTCCTGTCGGTCATCGCCTATGCCGTCGTGGCCCTCGTCAACTTCGTCGTCGTCCTCCTCGGCGGGAGCCTCGGCCTCACGGAGATCGGTTCCGGCGCAGGCATGCTGAGCTGGCTCTTCGCCGGCATCGGCGTCACCCTGGCCGTCATGTGCCTGCTCATGGACCTCGAGGAGTGCGAGCGCGGCGTCCGCATGGGCGCCCCCGCCAAGGAGTCCTGGCGCGCCGGCTTCGGCCTCATGGTGACGCTCGTGTGGCTGTACACGAACATCCTGCGCATCCTCAGCTTCCTCCGGAACTGACCGGAGACGGGACGCAGCGGAGGGGCCCCTCCGCTGCGTCCCCGGGCGCGTCCGCCTGAGGCGCTCGACCGTGTTCCCTCGGGCGGGGTCCCCGTGCGCCCGGGGACGGACGCCCTGTGCCGGAACGCCTCAGGGACGGCCGCAGAGGGCGTCGCGCCGCCGGCGCAGCGCGGCGATGTCCGCCGGGTCGTCCAGGACGGTGAAGCGCAGGTGCTTCGTCTCGGACGACTGGGCCGGCAGGCGGTGCAGGTCGCCGCGCGCCTCGTGGTACCCGCGGCCGTGGACCGAGGAGTTCGACGGCTCGAGACCGACGACGTAGTCGCCGGAGGCCATCGACTTCCACTGCGTGAAGCAGGGGAACTCCCGGGTCGAGAACTCGACGACGAGCGCGAGCCCGAGCCCGTCGTTGACGACCCCGGCGAAGGTCGAGCCGTCGTCGGCGGCGGCGAGGGTGTGCAGGTAGACCGACTCGGGCACCTCGGGGCGCGGCTCCTCGACGCCCGACCAGGGGGTCGGATCGGCCGCCGCGTCCTCGTTGCGGGGCTCCGCGCCGAGGCTCGGGATGACGACCTCGGCCCCGGGCGCGAGGAGCGGCCAGCCGATGTTGCAGTGGTACATGAGCATCATGGGCTCGTCGCGGAAGCCCTCGTTGACGACCTCGTCGACGAGCTCCAGGGCCGGCTCGCCGAGGCGAGTGCTCAGACGGCGACGCAGCAGGAGGTTCTCGCCGAAGAGCTCGGCCTCGCGGACCTCCCCGTGGACCGACAGGACGTAGTCGTCGCCCTCCCAGGCGGCGTCGTGGCCGACGTGCTCGGCCGGGCTCGTGCGGAGCCGCCCGTGCATGGGGTACTCGCGCCCCTGGGGGTCGCGCCAGGGGGCGCCGATGTTCTCGAAGCCGCAGGTGAAGAACAGCCCGCCCATGATGGACCGCTGCGCCTCCAGACCGTGGGTGTCGAAGGGGTTGCGGCCGTTGAGGCCGGGCTTGGAGGTGAAGGTGAGGTTCTGCCCGCGGTACTCGAGCCGGGCGACGTCGAGCGCCTTGTCCGCCATGGCGGTGAAGCACAGGGGCCCGTTCTTCACCTCGATCGTGCGCATGCCGGCCGCTCGGCCGTCCTCCTGCCGCATGGAGCGCACGAAGGCGAGCTGCTGCATCGAGCCGACCCGGGCGAGCGTCTCGGTACGGTTCATCGGTGGTCCTCCTGGGATCCTGCGCCGTGTCGGCGGGGTGCCGCGGGGAGCCCGGCGCCGGCTCCCGCGTCGCACCGGGGGCCGCTCCTGGGTGCGGGCCCGGGTACGGACAGCCCATCACAGATCACGGCGCGCAGGAAGGGGCCGGGCCCGTCGCGCACCGCCCGACGGGCTGGTTGGCGGGCTCCGGCGTGCCGTTCAGCGGGCTCCGCCCGGGTGCCCGCCGCCGATGCTGCCGAGATGCTTGTCGAGCGCCGATCGCGCGCCCGAGGTCCACGGCAGCGCGCGCCAGTGGCGCACCGACACCCAGCGCGCCGACTCGGTGGTGCCCCCGACATCGAGCACCCGCGGGGGCCTCGGCTCGGCGCAGACGGCCGTGTAGATGATGCGCAGCGCCTGGAAGTCCTCGAGCACGCCGGCGGGGGAGGTGCCGATCCAGTGGTTCGACTGGAGGTCGACGACGCGCAGGATCCGGATGCGCTGGTCGGCCTCCTCCAGCACCTCGCGGATGACCGCCTCACTGGGCGTCTCGCCGGGCTCGACGCCGCCGCCGGGCAGCTGCCAGCGCCCGGGCACGGCGGTGCGCCGGCTGCAGGTCGTGCCGAGCACGCCGAGGGGGGAGCGGACGATCGCATAGGCGGCCACGCGCTGGCGCGGCACCGGCTCGACGCCGTTCTCGCGCGGCAGGGCGTGGACGCGGTGGGCGTGGCGCCGGGGCATCCGGCTGCCCGCGCCCCGCTGGGCGACCCGGGCCGTCATGACGATCCCGTCGTCGCACCCGGAGGCCGACATCCAGTCGCTCACCGTCCAGCCCCTGCGCCAGAGCAGCTGGCGAGGGTCCTGGCCATGGCCGACGGTGACGTCGACGACGGGTCCCTCCGACAGACGATGAACCCCGACGATGCGCACCGCCCAATTCTTCCACGCGGCCGGGGCGTCCGGTGGACGGAACCGCCGTCGAGCGGGTGCGCGGTGAGGGGCCGCCCGCGCCGCGAGGCGCGGAGCGCGGCCGTCGTCCCCCAGCGCCGACCCCCGGCCCCCGGGCCCGGGACGCCCCGGGCCGCCGACAGGCGCAGCCCGGTCGTCATGTCCGGCCCCGGGCGCGGGACGACGGACGCCGACCTGTCTCATCGACGAGGGGAAGTCGAGCCGGTCTCCTCGGTGCGGGACGACGCCGTGCGGCGGCGGGGACCAGCTCTGCGAACGAAGCCGGCTCCCCGGGCGCGGGACGACGCCCCGTGCGGCTACTTCTCCTGCACCGCGCCGCTCATGTCGGTCACGATCTCGGTGCCGCCGGCCTGGAAGCGCATGAGCGGCTCGGTCCTGCCCGACTCGACGTTGATCGTGACGGTCACGTCGGGGGCGGGGCTGCGACCCCCCTGGCCGGCCGTCTGCGCGATGAGCCGGGCGATCGTCCCGGGGCTGATGAGAGAGGAGTCGAACGACGGGTTCTTGTCGCTGTTCTTGATCGTCGAGACGATCGTCGGCAGCCCCACGCGCCGGGTGCGCTCCTCGACGGTCGCCTCGTCGGTGCGCACCCGCACGCTCAGGGCGTCCGCCTTGATCGTCACCGAGAGCACCTGCGGCGAGTCCTGGACGGTGTCGGCCAGCGCCTCGGCGATGTCGGCTGCGCGCGTCAGGTCGAGCTCGTTGATGACCGAGCCGTCGTCGCGGAAGAAGACGGTGCTCGACTCGGGCGTCGTGGTGACCGTCATGAGCACATTGCCGTGGTCGTACTCGTTGATCTGGAGGTCCTGGTCCTGGTTGGAGCCGGAGACCTCGGCGGCGGTCTCGAAGAGGGCCGCCACGTCGTCGAAGGCGAAGTCGTCGGGGTCGAACCGGGCCTGGTCGATGTACTTGATCGTCGAGTCGAGATGGGAGATCGCGCCGTTGGCGTAGCCGATCGTCTCGGCCTTGTCGTCCTCGGTGAGGTAGGTGAGGTTCGCCGCCGCCGCGGTGACCTCGATGCGCAGCACCGGGCGGTCGCCGCTCGCGTGGCGCAGGAAGCCGATGACCTGGCGGGCCCTGCCCGGCCGGGTCAGGTCGTACGCCGGGTCGGGCGCGGAGCCCGGGCTGGCCTGCGAGGCCGTGCTCGTGGGCGCGGGGGAGCCGCTGGGGCCGGTCCTGCCCGCCCCACGGGCGCAGCCGGCCAGGGCGAGGGCCCCGGCGACGAGGGCGCACAGGACCGCGCGGGCTCGGGCGGTACGGCTGGACATGGCCCCCACGCTACTTCCCGAGGCCCGGTCGTCCTGCCCGGCGCGCGGCGGACGCGCCGGACGGCGCCGGGGCGCCGGGGTGCCACACTGGGGCCGTGATCGATCTCAGCGCCCGCGCCGACGAGGTCGCCCCGCAGCTGCTCGGGGCGGTCGTCCGGCGGGGATCCGTCGCCGTGCGCCTCACCGAGGTCGAGGCCTACCTGGGCCTCGACGACCCCGCCTCGCACGCCCACCGCGGCGAGCGCGGGCGGGCGGCCGTCATGTTCGGGGCGCCCGGCAGCATCTACGTCTACGTCAGCTACGGCATCCACCGCGCCGGCAACATCGTCTGCTCGCCGGCGGGGCGGGCCTCGGCGGTGCTCCTGCGCGCCGGTGAGGTCGTCGACGGCGCCGCCGACGCCCGGGAGCGCCGGGGGCTGCCCGCCGACCGGCCCGACGCGCTCCTCGCCAGGGGGCCCGGCAACCTCGGCCGGGCGCTCGGCCTCGACCTGTCCGACAACGGCCTGCTGCTCGGCGGGCCGGACGGCCTCTTCGGGCTCACCGCGCCCGGCGGGCCGGCGGGCCGGATCCTCGTCGGGCCGCGCATCGGCATCTCGCGGGCGGTGTCCGCGCCGCTGCGCTTCTGGCTCGCCGACGAGCCCTCCGTCTCGGGCCGTCGGGGCGGGACGCCCTGGGGCGGAGGGACGGGCCCCGTGGGGGGACCCTCCGGCGGAGGGGACGGGCCCGGAGCCGGGGCCCGTGGGGCCTGACGCGAGGGGCCTCCCGGGCACGGCGGGGGAGTCGTGAGGGGTCGTCCGGCCGGCCCGAATCCGGCCCCCTCCGCTTCCGCCCGGATGCGCATCGGAATAGGGTTTGGGTACGTCGGGTCGCAGCGTTGCGGACGAGCCGAGCGCCGATCCGGCCCACATGAAGAGACCATCGGATGAATCGAGGTTCCCATGTCGGAACAGCCAAAGAATGAGGCGCCCGAGTCCTCTCCCGACGGCGTCGTCGTGACGCGCACCATCGCCCAGCCGCTGTCGCGGGTGTGGGGCGTGCTCATGACGAAGGAGGGCTCCGAGGCGCTGCTCGGCCGCGGCGCCATGCTCGGCGAGAAGGGTCAGGCGTGGAAGGCGGCGGACGGCCGCTCGGGCGTCATCAGGAGCTTCCACCCCCGCGAGCAGGTCCGCTTCTGGTGGCGGAAGAACGACGACGCCCCCGCCTCTCTGGTCGACCTGCGGGTGGCGGCCCCCGACGAGGGGCACACCGAGCTCACGGTGACCCACACGAGGCTCGCCGAGGGCGTCGACCCGGCGTACCTCCAGGGCCGCTGGGAGGCGGCCCTCGAACGCATCGAGAGCGACTGCTTCTAGTCGATTCATCGCAGTCCCCGCGGCGCGGTCGGTCCGGTCGAGCACCGGGCGGGCCGCGCCGCCGCTCGTTGCGGGGCCCACCTGCCGCGCCTGCGCGTCGGCGGGCCCCGTCGCCCCGAGCCGCGTGGGCGGCATGTGCCGGCCGTCACGGCGCCGGCCGGCGTCCCCCTAGACTCACCCGGGTGGGCAGGGCGAGACGATCGGCGGGCAGGCTGGGGCGCAGCCTCGTCGTCGTGCACCCCGAGCCCGGACGCGCCGCCCGGGCCGCCCGCTGGTGCGCCGCCGTCGCCACCGGGCTGGTGGTCTCCTGCCTCATCTTCGGCCCCTCGCTCGGCTCGATGGGCCTCATCGGCGCCCAGGCCGCGCACACCGGCCGCGAGGCGCCCCTGCGCAACCGCGTGAGGATGCTGCTCGTCGTCGGGCTCGCGACCCTCGCGATGGAGTGCGTCGGCGCCCTCGTCGGCCCCCGCACGTGGCTCATCCCCCCGCTGTTCGGCCTGCTCACCCTCGTCATCGTGTGGACTTGGCACGCCCTGCTCACCGGGCCTCCGGGGCCCATCAACACGATCTTCGCGGCGGCCTTCTCGGCGTACATGACGGGCCACGGCTACGCCCTCACGACGCTGCTGAGGGTCACCGGCCTGTCGTGGCTCATCGCCTCGCTGACCTCGGTGGTCATCCTGTCGTTCGATCTTTTGGCGCCGGAGCGCGGGGCGGTCGACGAGGCCGATGAGGCGGTCAGCGCGTACCGCGACCGCCCGGACGGGTGCCTCGCGCGCCGGGCGAACCGGATGCGCTCGGAGGCGGTCTTCGCGGTGAACAACGCCTGGCACGTGCTGCGCACCGGGCGGCGCCGCCTGACGGGGCGCACCGCCGCCCGCCGCGACATCGAGGAGCGGCTCATGGGCATCCACCTGAACCTCGTCGACGTGCTGCGCGGAGAGTCCTTCCCGACCTCGAGCCTTGACATCGGGGAGAACTTCCGGCGGGTGCCGCTGGGGCGGCCGTCGGCCCGCTACCTGCTGAGGACCGCCGCCGACCGCGGCTCGCGCCCCCGGCTCGTCGCCGCCCGGGCCGCCCCGGCGGTCCTCGCGGCCTCGACGATGATGATCGCCTCGCCTGTCGGCCACGCCTACTGGGCGATCCTGTCGAGCCTCATCGTCCTGCACATGGGCGCCTCGCGCGCCGATCTGACGATCCGGGCGGCCCACCGCGTCATCGGGACCGGCGTCGGCGTGCTCTGCTACGTCGGCATCGTCGCCCTCCAGCCCGCGCCATGGGTCCGGGTGGGCATCGTCGTCGTCATGATCTACGGCCTGGAGGTCATCGTCACCCGCAACTACGCGGTGGCCGTCGTGTGCATCACGATCTTCTCGCTCATGATGACGCCCGTCGTCTCGCGCGCCGACATCGCCGTGCTCATGCGCGACCGCGTCGTCGAGACCGTCATCGGTGCCGGCGCCGCCACCGGCATGATCTGGCTCGTCGGGCGCAGCGCTCCGGTGCTGCTCGTGCGCAGCCAGTACCGGCGCACGCTGCGGTGCATCGAGCGGGTGCTGGCCGACCTGTCGGCCGGCAGGCTCGTCACCCGGGCCTCCCGCGAGGACCGCCGCACGATGGTCTTCGAACTCGGCCGGGCCTCGGAGATCCTCTCGTCCCAGCGCCCGGACGACCCCGAGACGCTGTCGCGCTGGCAGGACGTGCAGGAGGAGGTCAACCTCTTCGGCTTCGACGTCATGGCCTCGTGCTGGCGCCGCCTTCCCGGCGGCGACCCGGCCGCGGCGCGGGCGCACGATGCGCTGTCGCGGCTGCTCGACTCGCTGCCGCCGATCTCGTCGCGGACGATCGAGACGTGCGCCTTCACCGCGCAGGTGCGCGCGATCCACCAGCGCTACATGAGCGAGAGCTCCCGCCGGACCAGGGCCGGCGGCTGACCGGCTCCGCTCAGCCGTCCTGCTCGGTCCGCCGCTTCGCGTGCATCGCCTTGATCGAATCGGTGAGGCCGCGCAGGAAGGCGATCTGGCCGAGGTCCTTCGTGATCTCGTTGAGCAGCTCGACGAGCGAGGAGCCCACGCTCCTGCCGCCCTCGAGCACGCGGTCGAGGTTCTCGGCGGCCCCCGACTCGAGCACCCTGGCGCTCGCTGCGGAGACGGCCCGGTAGTAGTCGCTCAGCAGCGCGGCGTCGACGACGCGGTAGTCCTCGTCCTCGACGGTCTCGGCGGACTCGGGCAGGTCGAAGCGCTCGGCCCAGCCGTCGTCCCAGACCTGCGCCGTGTCGCCGATGCGGGCGAACAGCTCGTCCTGGCGGCGGGCCATGGTGAAGGCCAGCCACGAGACGGAGTGGCCCTGCTTCTGGGCGCGGTGGAGCAGGGAGCGGGGGGACATGCCCTCGAGCTTGCCGGGGAGCTCGTCGGCGATGCGCGCGAAGGCGTCCCTGATGAGGTCAACTGAATCCATGACCCCATTATGCTGGCGCGTCGCCGCGCCGGGGCGGACGACCGGCCCGCCGGGGCCCGGGCCGCTCAGGGCTGCCGCCAGCCGGGGGGGGGGGCGGGGACGTTGGAGCGGACCGAGGGCAGGCCGTGCAGATAGGCGATCTGGCCGAGGTGCTGGGTGATGTCGTTGATGACCGAGACGATGCGCACCCCGGCGGTGACCGGGGGATCCCAGGTGGCGTCGACGATGCGGTCGAGGCTCTTGCCGCGCTCGGCCTCGAGGACGTCGAGGGTCTGCTCGTGCACGGCCGCGTAGTAGCCGAGCAGGAGCCCGGGGTCCGCGACGGTGAACCGGTCGACCTCCTCCTGGCTCTGGCCGTAGCCCCCGTCGTGGGGTCCGTAGGGCAGGTCGAAGCGCTCGCGCCACCCGGTGTCCCAGACCTCGGTGCGGTCGTCGAGGGCGGCCATCTGGGCGTCCTCGCAGCGCCCGATGTGCCAGACGAGCCAGGCGATCGGGTTGCCGGTGGTGTGGGCGCGGCGCAGCAGGGAGGCGGCGGGGAGCCCGTCGAGTTGGCGGGGCAGTTCCTCGGCGACCCTGGTGAAGGCGTCCTTGAACAGGTCGATTGAGTCCATGGGGTCAATTGTTCCTTGTCGGGCCCCGTCGCGTCAGACCCGTCGGCGGCCCGCAGTGGGATCGGGCCGGTCCGCCCCCGCCCCGGCCGCGCGGTCCCGCGCCTCCCCGTCCGATGCCGAGGACGACGGCCCCCTCTCCCGGACGCGCGGCCCGCACGGTGCGGGCCGCCCGCGGTCTGCGGGAGCCGCTCCACCGTCGGCGAACCGGCGCGCCGGGGTCGGGCGGGGTGTTGCCCGAGGTCCTCCCCGTGCCTACCATGGCCCGTGACGACGGCCGGAGCCGTCCGGCGCCGCCGCTGCGGCGCCGGATCGTGGCCGATTTCCCGGCCCGCCGGTCCTTCCGCCCTGAGGAGCAGTACATGGCACAGCGCACCATCTGCCGACCCGCGGCACGCCGGATCCAGGCGCCCGTGGTCGACTGTTGCGCTCCGATCGCCGTGCGCCAGTGAGCCCTTCCGCATCGGTCTGACGCGCCGCCGACGCCCGGCCCGGGCCGTTCGGGCGCCGCGTCCCGGCCCGCGTCGAGCGGCCTCCGCACCGGCAGCACCATCACCGTACCCGTCCTGCGGGACGAGTGCGCCCCGAACCCATCAGCCCCGGCACGGCCCGGCCGTGCGCAGTCAGAGAAGACCAGGAGAAGACGAATGCCCGGAACGAACAACCCCGCCGACGGCGCGCACGGGACCGGGAGGGTCCTGCCGTCGGGCGCCGTCGTCCAGGAGACCGGAACCACCCGGCGGGCCGGGGACTCGCGGCGGCTCTCCCGCCGCGGCCTCATCGGCGGCATCGCGGCCGGCGCCGTCGGCGGTCTCGTCCTCGGCGGCGCGGCCGGGGGAGTCCTCGGCGACCGCCACGGCAGGTCCGCGGCCGCCGCGGACGCCTCGGCATCGGCCGAGGCCCGCCGGCTGACCCTCATCTACGGCGGCGACGTCTGCGACGCCCCCGCCATCGTCGCCCTCGAGAAGGGCTTCTTCGCCGAGCACGGCCTGGACGTCGGCCTCCACAAGACCGTCGGCGACGAGGACATCAAGGCCGCCGTCGGCTCGGGCACCTACGACGCCTCCAGCGGCATCTTCTACAGCTGGCTCAAGCCCGTCGAGCAGGGCCAGAACGTGAAGTTCATCGCCGGTCTGCACAGCGGCTGCCTGCGGCTCCTCGCGCGCAACGACTCCGACGTCAAGCAGATCTCCGACCTGCGCGGACGCTCCATCGGCGTGCCCAGCCTGTCCAGCTCGGCGACCATGTTCTTCTCCCTCGACCTCGTCGACGCCGGCATCGACCCGTCGGCCGAGGCCGGCGAGGTGCAGTGGAGGGTCTACGACACCTCACTCGTCGCCGATGCCCTGAAGAACGGCGAGGTCGACGCCATCGCCACGAGCGACCCGATCGCCTACCGCCCGATCCAGGAGGGCTACGGCTGGGAGCTGGCCACCAACATGACCGGGGCGAACGCCCAGGCCTACTGCTGCTGCACCGCGCTCAACGGCGACCTCGTCGCGGACGAGCCGGACGTGGCCCGTGAGCTCGTCACCGCGTGGGCGGAGGGCTCGCGCTACGTCGCCGGCAACGAGGACGAGGTCGCGCACCTCGAGATCGACAAGGGCTACGTCGCGGGCGACGTCGACCTGGTCGCGACCCTGCTGCGGAGCTACCGCTGGGAGCCCTCGGTCACGAAGCTGCGCGACGCCCTCACCCCGGGCATCGAGAAGTTCAAGCGGACCGGCTACCTGGACCCGGACGTCGACACCGACGCCCTCGCCGACCGGGCCTTCGACACCCTCGGACTGGACTGGTGAGCATGAGCGCAGTCGGACCGGAGCGCCGGGGCACCGCGCCCGGGGCGGACGCGGCGGGCACGGCGTCGGAGCGCGAGGCGGCCCTCGTCGCCGACCCGCAGGTCGTCGCCGAGCTGGTCCGGCGGCACCGGCCGCACAGCGTCGACCACGCCCTGGCCGGCGCCGCCGTCGCCCTGTGGGCCGCCGTGGCGATCGTCGTCGCGCTCGTGCCCTCCACCGGCGCCTATCTCGTGAAGGGGGAGGCCCAGGCGTTCTGGCTCGCCGTGGCGTTCACCGCCGGGCTCGGCGCCGCATGGCTCGGCTCCCGCGTCTGGGCGGCGTCCTCGCGCTGGCTCGGCGCCTGGGCGCCGTGGTGGATCGCCACCGCCGTCGTCGTCCTGGCCTGGGAGCTGCTCACCGCCAAGACCGGCGCCCTGCGCCCGCCGTACGTGCCGAGCCCCGGCCAGATCATCGCCGAGGGCTGGTCCGACCGCGCCCTGCTGGCCCGCTCGGTCGGCAACTCGCTCCTGCTGCTCGCCGCGGGTGTCGCCGTGGGCGGCGTCGTCGGCCTGGCCACCGGCCTGTGGATGGGCTGGTCGAGGCGCGCCGGCTACTGGCTCGACCCGATCGTCAAGTACATCGGCCCGGTGCCGACGCTGGCGTGGATCCCGATCGTCTTCATCGCCTTCCCGAACTCGTTCAGCGCGGCCGTCTTCCTCGTCTCCCTCACCGTGTGGTTCCCGATGGCGGTGACGACGAGCGCCGGCATCCGCGGGGTCTCCCGCGAGTACTTCGACGTGTGCCAGACGCTCGGCGCCTCCACCCGCTTCCTCATCCTCAGGGTCTCCCTGCCCGCGGCCCTGCCGAGCATCTTCACCGGCGTCTTCATGGCGCTGCCGACGGCCTTCGTCACCCTGACGATCGCCGAGACGCTCGGCGTGAACTCCGGCCTGGGCTGGTACATCAACTGGAAGAAGGGCTGGAGCGCCTACCCCGCGATGTACGCGGCGATCGCCCTCATGGTGATCATCTGCGGCTCGCTGCTGACCGCCGAACTGGCAGTGCGCAACCGCGTGCTGTCCTGGCAGAAGGACCTGACCCGATGGTGAACACGATCCCAGGGGGCGCGGCCCCCGAGAGCACGGGCCCCGGGGGCGCCGCCACGGCCGGAGGCGGCGCCGTCGACGCCCTGAACGTCGTGCAGGCCTTCGTCTCGCACCGCAGGCCGCTGCCCGTGCTCGACGACGTCTCGCTGTCCGTCACGCCCGGCCGGTTCGTCTCGCTCGTCGGCCCCTCGGGCTGCGGCAAGTCGACCCTGCTGCGGCTCATCGCCGGACTCGACCGGCCGATCCGCGGCGAGATCTTCGCCGACGGGTACCGGGTTGACGGCCCCGACCCCTCGCGCGGCGTCGTCTTCCAGGACCCGACGCTGCTGCCCTGGCTGACCGTCGAGCAGAACATCGGGCTCGGCCCGCAGGTGCGCGGCGTCGCCGACCGGCCGGACGAGCGCGAGCGCGTCGACGAGATGATCGAGATGGTCGACCTCGGCGGCTTCCGCCGGGCCTACCCGTCCGAGCTGTCCGGCGGCATGGCCCAGCGCGCCTCGCTGGCCCGCGCCCTCGTCAACCGTCCGCGCATCCTCCTGCTGGACGAGCCGCTCGGCAAGCTCGACGCGCTGACCCGCTCGACTCTCCAGCACGACATCGCGAGGCTGTGGGAGGCGCGGGGCTTCACCGGGATCATGGTCACCCACGACGTCGAGGAGGCGCTGCTCCTGTCCGACCGGGTCGTCGTCTTCTCGCCGCGCCCGGCCCGGGTGGTCGCCGACCTGCCCGTCGCGCTCGAGCGCCCGCGCGCCCGGGACGATCCCGGTTTCCGCGCGCTGCGCCGCACGATCCTCGGCCTGCTCGGGCAGTGAGGGGCTGCTGGGCGGCAGGGAGAATTCGCACCGCCGTCGGCCGGTGATGGGGCCGACGGGGCACCGCCGGGCGGGCCGGGGGTGGTCCCCGCCCGGCGGTTCCATGGGCGACGGGCGCCCGACTCCGGACCGGGCGCCCGTCGCCTGCGCCCGACCCTGCGTCCTCGGGCGTCTCCCGTACCGCGCCTTCGGGCGGCATGCGCCGGGCACGGGTCCCGACCGACGGGCCCTGCGCCGCCCCGGCCCGCCCGCCGGGGCGCTCCTCGTGCCGTGCACCGTGCCGTGCGCTCCGATGTGCGCGCTGCCCGCGTTTATTCTCTCGTCAGCCCGTGGAGGAAGAACAGGCCCAGAGCTTTTGACTCATGTCTCGACGAATTAGCTTCGTGCCATCGGCCGGTCGTGCCGTGCCCGGGCGAACAGGACCCCAGGAGTGAAAGAGTGAAGGGGAGAACAGGATGAGGATCGGTATCGTGCTCGGCAGTGTCCGGGAAGGGCGCGCGGGCGAGCCCGTCGCGAACTGGGTGCTCGAGAGGGCCAGGACCCACGGGGGCGCCGACGTCGAGTTCATCGACGTGAAGTCCTTCGGCCTGCCCGTCTTCGACGGCGCCTACCTGCCCGCCATGGCGGACAAGAAGTACGACGACCCGGCCGTCCAGGCCTGGAGCGACGCGGTCGACGCCTGCGACGCCTTCGTCATCGTGACCCCCGAGTACAACCATTCGGTGCCCGGCGGCCTGAAGAACGCCGTCGACCACCTCGGCGGCGAGTGGCTGGGCAAGCCGGTCGCCTTCGTCGGCTACGGCGCCGACGGCGCCGTGCGCGCCGTGGAGCACTGGCGGCAGATCTTCGGCAACTTCGACGCCAAGGCCATCCGCGCCCAGCTGCCGATCAACATCTTCGCCGAGATGACCGAGAACGGCTTCGTCCCGAACGAGCGCCGCGCCGGCGAGCTGGACGCCCTGCTCGACTCGCTCATCGCGGCCGTCGGGTGAGCACGCCCGGTACCGGACGGTCGACGGGCCCCGCGGCGGCGGCGCTGCGGGGCCCGACTGCGTTCCCGCGCCGAGCGGCGCGTTCCGGCACGACGACCGGCGCCCGAGCCCCGGTCCCATGCCCGCCTCAGCGTCCGTTCAGGTCCCAGTCGATGGGCGGGGCCCCGGCCGCGGCGAGCGCCAGGTTCGCCCGGCTGAAGGGTCGCGAGCCGAAGAAACCCGAGCGGGCCGACAGCGGGCTCGGATGGGACGACTCGATCACGGGGATCCCGCCGGCGGTGAGCATCGGGGCCAGCGACCGGGCGTCGCGTCCCCACAGGATCGCCACGAGCGGGCCGCCGCGGGCGACGAGGGCGTCGATGGCGGCGCCGGTGACCTGCTCCCAGCCCTTGCCGCGGTGGGCGGCGGGACGGCCGGGCTGGACGGTCAGGCACCTGTTGAGCAGCAGGACGCCCTGCTCGAACCACCCGGTCAGGTCGCCGTGCGGGGCCGGGGCGATGCCCAGGTCGTTCTGGAGCTCCAGGTAGATGTTGGCGAGGCTCTTCGGCAGCGGGCGGACGTCGCGCCCGACGGCGAAGCTGAGGCCGATCGGGTGCCCGGGCGTCGGATAGGGGTCCTGGCCGACGATGAGCACCCGGACGTCGGCGAGCGGCCTGCTGAAGGCCCGCAGCACCCGGTCCCCGTCGGGGAGGTAGCCGCGTCCGGCGGCGATCTCGGCGCGCAGGAACTCGCCCATGGCGTGGATCTGCTGCTCCTGGCCCGCCAGGGCCTGTGCCCAGTCGGGCGCCATGAGCTCGCTGATCGGGTGGACTGCCATGATGCCTCCTCCTGCGCGGTCCGGGCGCCCGCGCATCACAGAACAGGGTAGCGGCGCGCACCCGGGATGATCATCCGAGCCGGGGCCCGGTTCGTCGTCGCCCCGCGCATCCGGGCCCGGACGCCGGCGCGAGGGCTCGCCGCATGGCTCCCCGATCGGGTCCGCGCCGCATGGCACACTGGCCGACATGGCAGTCTCGACCGGCGACAGCAGCTCGCGCCACCGTCGCAACGCGCTCACGGGCCTCGGCGGGCGCATCCCGCGGCTCGGCGTCTCCGCGCGCGGGCGCGTCCACGGGCGCGAGGACGGGCCCGGGCCGGACCCCGACCCCCGGGCGTCCGACTCGATCACGCTCACCGCGGAGCAGCTCACCGCGCTGCGCGGCGCCAGTGTCGAGAGCTTCGTGCCGCGTCCGCTGCGCATCCTCGCCGCGTGGAGCTGGCGGATCCTCATCGCCGCGGCCTTCGTCGCCCTCCTGTGGTGGCTCGGCTCCCAGCTGTCCGAGGTCGTCATCCCCCTGGCTGTCGCCCTGCTCCTGTCCGCCGCCCTCCAGCCCCTCAACGCCCGCATGGTCCGGCACCGCTGGCCGAGGTGGCTCGCCTCACTGGGCTGCCTCCTGCTCGTCGCGCTCATCGTGCTCGGCCTGCTCAGCCTCGTCGGGGCCCAGATCGCCACGCAGTGGACGCAGCTCGTCGACCAGGCCATCGCCGGCGCGCGGGGATTCGTGGGCTGGCTGGCCGACAGCCCGCTGCACATCAACGCCGAGCAGATCGACTCGCTCGTCTCGCAGGCCACCGACTGGGTGCAGCACTCGCGCGCGACCCTCGCCGCGGCCGCGGCCACGGCGGGCTCGAGCATCGGCAGGTTCTTCGCTGGCGCGGCGATGGCCCTGTTCGCGACCTTCTTCTTCCTCAAGGACGGCTCGCGCCTCGTCGACGGGGGAGTGCGGCTCATGACGCGCGCCAGCCGCCTCACGGTGATGCCGGCCATCGTCTCGGGCTGGGCCTCGCTGTCCAGCTATGTGCGGGCCGCCATCGCGGTGGCCGCCGTCGACGGCATCGGAGCCGGCATCGGCGCCGCGGCCCTCGGCTCGAACCTGTGGCTCGCCATCATGGCCCTCACCTTCGTCTGCGCCTTCGTGCCGATCATCGGCGCCATCACCTCGGGCGTCGTCGCCGTCGCGGTCACGCTCGTCACCCTCGGCCTCTGGAAGGCCGTCATCATGCTGGCCATCTTCGTGGCCGTCATGCAGCTCGAGTCCCACGTGCTCCAGCCCCTGCTGCTCGGCCGCGCCGTCTCGATCCACCCGCTGGCCGTCCTGGTCGGCATCGCGGTGGGCATGTCGGTGGCCGGCATCGTCGGCGGCGTCTTCGCCATCCCCATCGTGGCCTTCGTCACCGGCGTGCTGCGCGCCATGCACCCCGACGAGACGGCCGAGGATGAGCTGACCACCGCCGACGAGGTGCTCGACGCCGAGGAACGGGTCGCCGGCGACACCGCCGGGGGCATCGGGGACGACGCCACGAGCGCAGGCGGAAGCGCCGTCGGGCGGGCCGGGGAGGCCCCCGCCGGCCCCGAGGACGGGGCGCCCCCGGACGGCCCCTGAACGGTGCGGCCGCGGGGCGGGACGGTCGGGGCCGGGTCGGCCGATCCCTTATATTGACGCCATGAGCGATTCCCCCGAGCTTGACGCGATCCTGTCCGAACTGGCCCGCGGGGCCATCGACACCGCCGAGGCCTCCCGGCGCATCGCCGCGCTGGAGCGGGCCGAGGACGAACCCGAGGCGCTGCCCGGCGCCGTGAGCGCCCGCCCCATCCCCGAGCTGACCGGCAGCGGCGGCATCAACGCGGTCACCATCCGCGCAACCGGCCAGCGGGTGCGCGTCATCGGCGACGAGGCCGTCGACACCGTCGTCGTGAGCGGCCAGCACACTCTGCGTCGGCGCGCCGACGGGCTCGACATCCTGGCCACCGGGCACCTCGGGCCGAGCGTCAGGGGCTTCTCGCCCATCCACCCGCCCCGGAGCGCCGACGACCTCAAGCAGCTCGGGCTCGGGGCGGCCCTCGTGGTGAGGGTCAACCCGCACATCCAGGTGAACACCCAGCTCTCCGGGGGCTCCCTCGTGGGCCGGGGCGTCCCGCACTGGGGGCGCGTGCGGGTGAGCGCCGGCCTCACCAGGCTGAGCGATGTCGCCCAGCTGAACGACGGCCTCTTCCAGGCCGGCTCGGCCGTCGTGAGCGGCCCGCTCAGCCGGGGGGCCAACGTCCTGCGCGTCGAGTCGGGCGGCCTCGTCGTCGAGCTCACCGCCGGCGCGGACGCCGCGCTGAGCGCCAGGAACCAGCTCGGCGCGGTGCGCTGGCCCGGCGGGAGGGGCGACCGCTTCGACGAGTACGTCGTCGGTCGGGGGCAGGCGCGCACGGAGCTGTCGGGCGTCATGAGTCGCATCGTCGTGCGCGACCTGGTGGCCTTCCCCGAGGAGGCCGACAGGCCGACCGCGGGCGATCGGCTGCGTGTCGGCGGGGAGCGGCTGCGGGACGGCGCCCGCCTCGTCGTCGAGAGGGTCCGCGAGGTGCAGGCCGCGCACCAGGACGCCCGTGACGGCGGCGCGGAGGGCTCGGAGACGCCCATCGGGCGGTGATTCCGGCCGCGGGGGACTCGTTCTGCAGCGTCCGGGTGGCATGCCGACCAGCATGCGGCAGCGGTTCCGGTGCGTCGGTCGGGACCATGGGGGTCCCGACCACGGGTCACGGCCGGGCGGTGCACGAACCCGCTCGGTATGGCGGACGTCCCACGCGCGCACGGCGGCGCTCCACCTCCATGACGTGCGGCGCCGGAAGGCCGACACCGCCCCTGCGCACGCGGCGGCGCCGTGCGCGGTGACCGGTCGGTTACGAGTCCCTGAGTAGATCGTCGACGAGACCCACCGCCGTGCGTGCGAGGGCGGTCGGTCGGGCGCAGCGCGCTCCGAGGTGGTGGCCCGGCTGCTCGGCCCCGGCGGTTCAGGCGCGCGACTCGATCTTGACGATCGTCACGCTGATCTGCCGGCCGTTGGGCGTCTCGTAGGAGACCTCGTCGCCGGCCCGGTGCCCCAGCACGGCCGCGCCGAGCGGGGACTGGGGGCTGAAGACCTGGGTGTCCAGCGAGTCGTCGGCCCCGAGCATCTCGCGGCTGCCCAGCAGGAAGACGTCCGTGTCGTCGGGGTCGCCGTCGTAGGCGATCGTCACGGTGATCCCCGCGGCGACCTCCTCGGGCTCCTCCTGGGCGCCACCGACATCGGCGGTACGCAGCATCTGCTCCAGCTGACGGATGCGGGCCTCCATCTGGCCCTGCTCCTCGCGCGCGGCGTGGTAGCCGCCGTTCTCCGACAGATCGCCCTCGGCCTTCGCAGCGCCGATCTTCTTCGCGATCTCCGCACGGCCCCGCCCCTTCAGGCGGTTGAGCTCCTGGGCGAGCTTGTCGTACGCGTCCTGCGTCATCCAGATCGTCTGCTTGTCGGTCATTGCTCCATCCTATGACGGCTGTGGACACGGTTCGGTGCGTCGAGCGTGAGCGTGCACAATGAGGATCATGCCAGTGCCGGGAGGTCGAGAAGGGGCGGACGAGGGGCTCCGTCTGCTGCACGTGCACGCCCACCCCGACGACGAGTCGAGCAAGGGGGCCGCGACGACGCTGAGGTACATCGCGGGGGGCGCCCGGGTGATGGTCGCGACCTGTACCGGCGGAGAGCGCGGCAGCGTGCTCAACCCCAAGATGGACCGCCCCGAGGTCTGGGAGAACATGCCCGAGGTGCGCCAGGGCGAGATGGAGGCCGCGCGCGCGATCCTGGGCGTCGAGCACCGTTCGCTGGGCTTCATCGACTCCGGCCTGCCCGAGAGCCCCGACGAGCCGCTGCCGGAGGGCTGCTTCGGTCTGACCGATCCCGTCGAGGCCGCAGCCCCGCTCGTGCGGGTCATCCGCGAGTTCCGTCCCCAGGTGATGACCACCTACGACGAGAACGGCGGCTACCCGCACCCCGATCACATCCAGTGCCACCGCGTCTCCATGGCGGCCTTCCGCATGGCCGCCGACCCGGACGCGCTGCCCGAGTCGGGGCCCGCCTGGCAGGTCAGCAAGCTTTACTACCAGGTGAGCTTCCACCGGGCCCGTTTCGCGGCCTTCGACGAGGCGATGGCCGCGGCCGGTCTGGGGCACCCGTACGCGGAGCGGCTGGCCCGCTGGGGCAACCTCGACTACGAGCAGCGCATCACGACGCGGGTGCCCTGCGGCGACTACTTCGAGCGCAGCGATGACGCCCTGCGCGCCCACGCCTCGCAGATCGACCCCGACGGCGCCTGGTTCCAGGTGCCGGTCGAGATCCGTCGGCGCGTCTGGCCCACCGAGGACTACCAGCTGGTCTACTCGGCGGTGCCGACCTTCATGCCCGAGACGGACCTGTTCGCCGGCCTGCGCGCCGGCGCGCAGGCGCCCGACCCGGCCGACACGTGGGTCATCTGAGCCCACGGGCCACCGGGGCCCGGAGCGGGCGGGGCGTGCCCGCGACGCCCGGCCCGACCGGAGCGGACCGCCCGGACGGCCCGTCCGAGGGTCGGGTGCCCTGAGGGTGCGTGCGGGCCGCCGGCCCCGACGGGTCGCTCGTGCCGGCGGCCCGGCCGGACGGTTCACGTGCCGAAGAGGCGTTCGCGTGCCGGTCCGGAGACCGCTGCACGAGGCATCCCAGCGGCCACAAGGCCTCACTTGCCGAAACGGCGTTCGCGCTGCTGGTAGGAGCGCAGGGCGCGCAGGAAGTCGATCTTGCGGAAGTCGGGCCACAGCGCCTCGCAGAAGTACAGCTCCGAGTGAGCGCTCTGCCAGGGCAGGAAGCCGCTGAGGCGCTGTTCTCCCGAGGTGCGGATGAGCAGGTCCGGGTCGGGCTGGCCGCGCGTGTAGAGGTGCTCCGAGATCTGGTCGACCTCGAGGGTGCGGGCGAGCTCCTCCAGCGTCGTGCCCCGCTGCGCCTCGGCGGCCAGCAGCGAGCGGACGGCGTCGCGCAGCTCGTGGCGGCCCCCGTAGGCGACGGCCATGTTCACCTGGGTGCCGGAGTGCCCGGCGCTGGAGCGCTCGGCGCTGCGCAGGCGCTCGGCGATCGTGGCGGGCAGCAGGTCGAGGTCGCCGACGATCATCACGCGGTGCCCCGGGGCGGCGGCCAGGTCGTCCGTGAGCCGGGTGATGACCTCCATGAGGGGGTTCAGCTCGTCGTCGGCGGAGCGCTGGAGGTTCTCGGTGGACAGCACCCACAGGGTGACGGTGCCGATGCCGATCTCGTCGCACCAGCCGACGAAGTCGCACAGCTTGGCGGCGCCGGCCTGGTAACCGACCTCCAGGGGTCGTCCGGGGGCGTTGAGTCGGGCCCAACGGCGGTTCCCGTCGGCGAGGACCGCGACGTGGCGGGGCAGGGAGCGCGGGTCGAGGGCGCCGCGCAGCCGGTTCTGGTAGGTCGTGTAGATGAGACCCTCAGGGCTGAGGCGATCGATCGCCCTGTTCACCATGTCCCGGCGCGCCATGGGCCAAGACTACAAGCCGCCACGGGGCCGCTGTCGGCGTCGGGGGAGGATCAGGTGATCGACAGGGGAGGAGACTTCCCCGGGACCCTAACCTACGGTACGGTAGGTTAGGTGATCCCAGGTGATGAGCAGATGCCCTTGCAGTCCCGTCCCGGCATCGTCCGTGCAGCGCCCCCCTCCGAGTCCAAACCCCGCCTGCGCGGCTGGCTGCACGCCGTCACGGCCCCGCTGCTGCTGCTGGCCGGGCTCGCGCTCATCGTTGTCACGCACTCGCTGGCCGGGCGCGTCAGCGAGGCGATCTACCTGCTCACCGGCCTCATGCTCTTCGGCAACTCGGCCGTCTACCACCGCGGGCACTGGTCGGGGCGGGTCGGCGCGGTGCTGCGCCGCTTCGACCACTCGAACATCGCGATCTTCATCGCCGGCACCTACACGCCCCTGGCCGTCCTGCTGCTGCACGGCGGTTCCCGGGCGGTGCTGCTGTCGCTCATCTGGGGCTGCGCCGTCGCCGAGGTGGCCTGCCGCAACCTGTGGATGAACGCGCCGCGCGTGCTCTACACGGTGCTCTACGTCGTCATGGGCTGGACGGCCCTGTTCTGGCTGCCCCAGTTCTGGCGGGCCGGCGGGCCGGCGGTCGTCTGGCTCCTCCTCGCGGGCGGCCTGTGCTACACGGCGGGCGCCGTGTGCTACGCCCTCAAGAGACCCAACCCCTGGCCCGCATGGTTCGGCTTCCACGAGTTCTTCCACACCGGCACGGTGCTCGGCGCCGGGTGCCATCTCGTCGCGATCTGGCTCGCCTCCTGTCGGTGAGTCCGCCCCTCGGTTACTGTGGATGAGACCCGATGGGGCCGCCCCAGTCGGAGGGGCTCCCCGCGGACAGGAGCAATGAGGGAGCAATGGTCATCAACGGCGACGAGCCGCGGGACACCACCGGCGGCGACGGGACCGACAACGACGAGGAGGCCGCCGGCGACGCGGTCGCGGCGGACGACCGGGCCGGGGCGGACGGCGCGGCGGAGCGCGTCGACTGGCGCCACCCGAGACCCGAGCAGGGTGCCGAACGGGTGCCGAGCGGGCTCGTGTGGCACAACCCGGGCTTCATCCCGCAGACCCGCCGCCCCGTGTCGACGCACAGGCTCGACGAGGACCTCGAGCGTCACTTCGACTCCGGGGCGGTCGCCGTGACGACCACCGCCCGGGACGACGAGGCCGGCGGGCGGATCCCCCCGGAGCAGCCGGCCGGCCCGGACCGCGCGGAGGCCGATTCGGCGGACGACGTCGATCCTGACGAGGACATTCTCGACTGAGAGGTCGTCCCCGCGTTCATGCCCATGAGCACCACGGCCATGGGGGCGGGGTTCCTCGCGCAGTGCTCGACGGTCGTGCGGAGGGGCCCCGTCGCAGGAGGACGGGAACATTCTCGACCGAGGGGCCGTCCTCCGAGGGACCGTCCTCGGGCCCGGCCGCGACGCCCGCCCGGGCCCCGGTCGCCCGGACCCTGGCGGGAGGACGCTCCCGGGGCCTGCGTCCGGCCGGTCGCTCGATGGAGGCGGACCACCGGCGCGGGGCCGCGAGGGGCCGATCCCGGGGTACCGGCTCGGGCTCTGTGGGGGTGGCGGGTTTCCGGGTCTTGATGGGTCAGGGCGTAGGAACCCGGTCCTCACAGAGGCCGGAACCAACTAACCGAGCCTCCACGAAACCCGGGCAATGCACCCCCATGATCCCGTTGCCCGGCCCGCCGGACAGGACCGCTGCACCGTGAAGGGCGCACCAGCGACACGACTACGAGCAACCCGACAGGGCCACGCCCGACCCCGAACCCCCGCTCGACCGTCCCCGCCGGAACCGGGAACCGCGGTGACCAGCCCGCGAACACCAGACCGACCACGCATCGCACGACACACCGCACCCCGACCCCGACACCCGGCAACGAACAAGCACCCCCGCGCAACCAGCACAAGAGCACCCCACCTCACCCGGCAGAGAACACCCGCACATCAGCCGTCCTGCGCGGCGGGTTCGTCGTCGGGCCGGCCGCCGTCGGGCTGCGCCGTCCGGCGCGCCTCGTCGATGAGCCTGCGCGCCCCGTCAAGCTCGGCCTGGCAGTAGGCGGCCAGTTCCTCGCCGCGCTTCCACAGCTGCATCGACTCGGCCAGCGGCACACCGCCGGACTCGAGCCTCGCAACGACCTCGGCCAGTTCGGCGCGGGCCTGCTCGTAGCTGGGTTTCTCGTCCGCCATGGGTTCTCCTTCCGTCGGTCCCGCCCGTCGCTGCCCGTCGGGACTGCTTCCACTGGTCGTGTTGTCGGGCTGGTCGTGGCCCGGGGGTCGTGCCTCCACGCGGGCCGCGGGCGCGCGGGCCGTGCCACCCCATTCACTGTCGCATCCGATGCGGGAACTCAACGAGGGGCGCGGGCCCGGGTCGCGTCCCCCGCCGGATCAGCCGGCCGGGGGCCGGGGATCGCGTCGTCCACCTCGACGACCAGCCGGCCGTCCGCGAGGAAGACCATGAGCTGCTCGCCGGGCTCCGTGTCGCCGACCGAGGCGACCGAGGCGTTGTCGGAGTCGGCGATGATCGCGTAGCCGCGCTCCAGGGTGGCCTTCGGGGACATGGCCCGCACCTGGGCCAGCGCATGGTCGACCGCCTGGGACTCCTCGGCGACGATGCGGTCGATCGTGGTGCGCAGCCGCAGGCGCGCCATCTCGAGCTGCTGCACGTGGCCGGCCAGCGCCGAACCGGGGTCGCGGAGCACCGGACGCGAGGCGAGCCGGCCCAGCTCGTAGTACTCGGAGCTCACGCGGGCGTCGATCGCGGTGCGCGCCCGGCCCAGGAGCTCGGCGACGTACCGCTGCTCGTCGGCGGCGTCGGGGACGATGCGCTTGGCGGCGTCGGTGGGGGTCGAGGCCCGAAGGTCGGCGACGAGGTCGAGGATCGGGGTGTCGGGCTCGTGACCGATCGCGCTGACCACCAGGGTGGCGGCCGCGGCGACGGCCCGGACGAGCCCCTCGTCGCTGAAGGGCAGGAGGTCCTCGAGGGAGCCGCCTCCGCGGGCGATGACGATGAGGTCGATCCGCGGGTCGGCGTCGAGCTCGACCAGCGCCGCGGCGACCTCGGCTGCGCTGCGCGGGCCCTGCATGAGCGCATGGCGCACCTCGAACCGGGCGGCCGGCCAGCGGCGCAGCGTGTTGGTGAGCACGTCGCGCTCGGCCGCCGAGCCGGCACCGGTGATGAGGCCGATGCGGGACGGGACGAAGGGCAGGGGCCTCTTGCGGGCCGGGTCGAACAGGCCCTCGGCCTGCAGGGCGCGCTTGCGCTGCTCCAGCTCGGCGAGCAGCCGGCCCTCGCCGGCGATCCGGATGACCGAGCACTCGAACGACAGACGGGCCGTCTTGTTCCAGACGCGCGGGCGCAGGCAGGCCAGGACGGTGGTGCCCTCGGTGAGGGGCCCGGCCGCGTCGAGCACGGCGTTCGTCGCGGTGGCCTGCGCCGAGACCTCCAGGGAGGTGTCGCGCAGGGTGAGGAACTGCATGCTGTAGTTGGCCCGGCGGCGCAGCTCGATGATCTGGGCGCTCACCCAGACCCATCCGCAGCGCTCGACCCAGCCCTTGAGCATGCCGACGACGGCGCCCAGCGGCTGGGCGGTCTCGGGGCTGTTGCGCGGGCCCTGCTCGGTCGGTGTTCCAGGCATGCCCCTCACGGTAGTCGGCGCAGCCGACGGTCCGGGGCGCCGGGCGGCAGGCGGCTCCGGGGGTACCTGTTCTCCTGTCGGTCGTCTCGATGGTGTCGGTTGAGCCGCATGGCCGTGTCGTCCTCGGTGTCCGGGGAGCATCCGTCCTCCCGCCGGTCGCCCCGACGAGGGCTCCCGGAGGCGAGGGGTCCCGGTCCCGGGCGTCGGGGCGCAGCGGTTGTCGGCGTGGACTCCGGAAGGATCGGCGAGTTCCGCTCACGGGCGCCGGAGCGCGGCCGCCGGCCCGACCCGGCGGGGGAACTCGTAGCCCGATGGCGAGCCCTCGGCACGTGGACGACGGCCAGGGTGCCGAGCCTCCTTCGGCGGGCCCTCAGCCGTGAAGAATCCGGGGCCGGCCCGGATGACGGGGCCCGTAGACTGGCCGCATGAGTGATGCGTCGGCCTCCCAGCCAGCCAAGCGCGTCGTCGTGGCGGCGCCCCGCGGCTACTGCGCGGGCGTGGACCGCGCCGTCGTCACCGTCCAGAGGGCCCTGGCCGTCTACGGGGCGCCGGTCTACGTGCGCAAGCAGATCGTCCACAACCGGCACGTCGTCGAGACCCTCGAGCAGGAGGGCGCCGTCTTCGTCGACGAGCTCTCCGAGGTGCCGTCCGGCTCGCTCGTGATCTTCTCCGCCCACGGCGTCTCTCCCGCCGTCCGCGCCGAGGCCGTCGAGCGCGGCCTGCGCACCATCGACGCGACCTGCCCGCTGGTGACCAAGGTGCACCACGAGGCGAGGCGCTTCGCGAAGCAGGGCGTGCCGATCGTGCTCATCGGGCACGCCGGCCATGAGGAGGTCGAGGGCACCACCGGCGAGGCCCCCGACGACATCACGCTCGTGCAGACCCCCGACGACGTCGACGAGCTCGACATCGACCCCGGCGTCCCGCTCGCCTGGCTCACCCAGACGACGCTCAGCGTGGACGAGACCCGCGCGACAGTGGAGCGCCTGCACGAGCGCTTCCCCCGTCTGATCGACCCGCCGAGCGACGACATCTGCTACGCCACCCAGAACCGCCAGGGCGCGGTCAAGCAGATCGCCGGGCACTCCGACCTGGTGATCGTGGTGGGCTCGCGCAACTCGTCGAACTCGGTGCGGCTGGTCGAGGTGGCCCTCGAGAACGGCGCACGGCGGGCCGAGCGCGTCGACAACGCGGGCGAGATCGACCCCGCCTGGCTCGAGGACGTGACGACGATCGGCATCACCTCGGGCGCCTCGGTGCCCGAGCGGCTCGTGGACGGCGTGCTCGAGCGGCTGGCCGAGCTCGGCTATCCGAGGGCCGACGAGGAGCGCTTGGTCGAGGAGTCGCTGAGCTTCGCCCTGCCGCCGGAGCTGCGCGCGCGTCGCGCCGGCGGGCCCGGCCGCAGGGCCCGCTCCCCGCTGGTGCCCCGGGCCGTCGGGCCCGTCGCGGACGCGTCGGGTGCCGAGGATCGGCCCGCCGCGCCCTCCGAACCCGCCGTCACAAGGGCCTGACTGGGCCTGACGGCGCTCTCGGGTCGCCTCGCCGACGGGCGGCCCGCCCGTTCCCGCCTCGCCCGGCGCACTCCTCAGGCGCCGGCCGGGCACTGTTCGGGTGGGGAGCCGGGCACTGTTCGGGTGGGGAGGATGAGCGGGCCGGGTCTCCTCGACGCGCCCCGGCGCATGACGTCCTGTGCTCGCGGTCCGTGCTCACCGCGCCCATGGTCGCCGCCTCCGCGGCCCCGCCGCCCTCTTGGTCGGAGTGGGGCGCAGGATCCTCCTGGTTCGCGCCGGCTGGTTCGCGTCAGCGCCCCGCCGGGCCCCTCGGCACGCCTCCGGATCGCCGGGGCGCCGGTCCCGGGCCGCCGGTTTCCTCCATGATCGTCCCCATGGCCCTCAGCACGCCTTCGGATCGCCGGGACGCCGGTCCTCGTCGGACACCAGTTCGGGCGCCGTCATGACGCGCGGGCTCGTCTCAACGGCGCGGGGGCTCTCCAGCTCGCCGTCGGAGCCCTGCAGCTCGTTGATCCGGCGGGCGCTCACGAGCACGCGCTGCTCGAGCGAGCCGATCGTCCTGTTGTAGGCCTCGACGGAGTTCGACAGCGACCGGCCCAGCTTGTCGAGGTGGCCGCTCATCGTCGCGAGGCGCTCGTACAGCTCGCTGCCGAGGGCGGCGACCTGGCGGGCCGACTGCGCGAACGCCGCCTGCTTCCAGCCGTGCTGCACTGCGCGCAGCATGGGGATGAGAATCGACGGGCTGGCCAGGAAGACCGAGTGGGCGGCCGCGTACTCGTGCAGATCGGGGCGCTCGTCGAGCGCGACCTGGAGCAGCGCGTCCGACGGCAGGAAGAGGATCACCATCTCGGGGCTGCCCGCGTCGAGCCGCCAGTAGTTCTTGGCGCCCAGCTGGTTGATGTGGGTCACCACGTTCTTCACGTACTGGTCGAGCAGGGCGGTGCGCTGGTCGGGGTCGTCGGTGGCGAAGGCGTCGATGAAGTTGCCCAGCGGCGTCTTGGCGTCGACGAAGATCGCCCTGCCATCGGCCATCGCCACCCGCATGTCGGGGCGCAGGCCGCCGTCGTCGGTGGCGACGGCCACCTGCGTGTCGAAGTCGCAGCGCTCCACCAGACCGGCGATCTCGACGACGCGGCGCAGCTGCGTCTCGCCCCAGGCGCCGCGCACCTGCGGCTGGCGCAGGGCCGTGACGAGGGCCGCGGTCTCCTTGCGCAGCGACTCGCTGCTGGAGGCGACGGTCTCGACCTGGCGGCGCAGGTCGGCTGCCCCCTGGGCGCGGTCGCGCTCGACCTGGAGCAGGCGGTCGTTCATCGCCTGGAGGCTCCGACTGATCGGCTCGAGAAGGGTCCTCGTCTGGTCGAGCCGGGCCTTGGCCGTGCGGTCGACGCTGACCGCCTGCCGCTCGGCGGTCGCGGCCGACAGACGCTGGAACTCGTGGGCCATCGACGTGCGGTCGGAGGCGATCGCCTGCAGCTGCGCGACGGAGGCGTCGCGCTCGACCTTCGCCCGGGCGAGCTCGGTCCGCTGCTCGCCTGCCTGCGAACGCGCCTGCGAACGGCCCAGCAGGAAGCCGACCGCCAGGCCGACGGCGAGCAGGATGAGAGCCCAGATGAGTGTCGTGGCGTCCATGGCCCGAACTCTTCCAGCGGGCACTGACGATTTCTCGAAGGAGCTCGTCGGGTCGCGATTCGCGGTGGGGCGGCGCGGCCCCGCCGGGGACGGTCGTGCCGGCCGGGGCGAGATCGCCGTTGCCGACCGTCGTGATGGTGGGCGGCGCGGCTCCGCCGGGGGCGGTCGTGCCTGTGCGGTCGTGCCGGTGCGGCTTGGTTCAATGGGGCCATGGCCGATCCCACGGATTTCATGACGGGTCTCGCGCAGTTCATCACTGCCGGCCCCACCAGCTACCACACCGCCGCCGTCATGGCGCGGGGCCTCGCCGAGGCAGGTTTCACGCGGCTCGACGAGCGGCAGGAGTGGGGGAGCGTCGCGGGTCGGCGGTTCCTCGTGCGCGGCGGCGCGCTGGTCGCCTGGGTTGCGCCCGACGGGCTCGCCGACGGCGCGGGGGTGCGCATCGTCGGCACGCACACCGATTCGCCGGCGCTCACGCTGAAGCCCTCCCCGTCGTTCGTCCGCGCCGGCTGGCAGCAGGCCAACGTCGAGGTCTACGGCGGCCCGCTGCTCAACTCCTGGCTCGACCGCGAGCTGGGCCTGGCGGGGCGCGTCGTCACCCTCGACGGCGTCGAGCGCCTCGTGTCCACCGGCCCGGTGCTGCGCGTCAGCCAGATCGCGCCCCACTTCGACCGCGGCGTCAACGAGCGCCTGACGATCGATCGCCAGTACGAGCTCGTGCCCAGTTACGGGCTCGGCGACGAGCCGGACATCTTCGAATGGGTGTGCTCCCGGGCGGGCGTCCCCGCGGGCGAGGTCGCCTTCGGCGACATCCGCGTCGTCCCGACCCAGGCCCCGGCGGTCTTCGGCATCGGGGGCGAGTTCTTCGCCTCGGCCAGGCTCGACAACCTCTCGTCGACCTATCCGGCCTACCGGGCGATCGGGGAGACCCGGCCGGGCCGCGACATCGCGCTGTTCGTCGCCTTCGACCACGAGGAGGTCGGCTCGGGCACCGCCTCCGGGGCGTCCGGCCCGCTCCTGTCCGACGTCCTGGCGCGCATCGCCGACGGCTACGGGCTGGGCGCCGACGCCCGCCGCGCCCTGCTGGCGCGCAGCGCGTGCATCTCGGCGGATGCCTCGCACGCGGTGAACCCCAACCACACGGCCAAGTACGACCCCCTCGTCCAGCCGGCGATGAACCGGGGGCCGGCCCTCAAGGTGAACGCCCAGCAGCGCTACGCCACCGACGCGGTCTCGACGGCGCTGTGGGAGCGCGCCTGCCGCGCCGCCGGGGTGCCGCACCAGGTGTTCGTCTCGAACAACGACGTGGCCTGCGGCACGACGATCGGGCCCCTCACCGCCCAGCGGCTGGGCATCCCGACGGTCGACGTGGGCGTGCCGATCCTGTCGATGCACTCCACCCGCGAGATGTGCGGCACGAGCGACCCGGGGCATCTGTGCGCGGCGCTGCGCGCCCACTGGGCCGGGGCCTGATCGGCGCCGGAGGGGCGGCGGAAGGGTAACCTGGGCGGACGTGGCACTCACCATTGGAATCGTCGGCCTGCCCAACGCCGGCAAATCGACCCTGTTCAACGCTCTGACCCGCAACGACGTGCTCGCGGCGAACTACCCGTTCGCGACGATCGAGCCCAACGTCGGCGTGGTCGGGGTGCCCGAGCCCCGCCTGGCGGTGCTGGGGAGGATGTTCGACTCGCAGCGCCTCGTGCCCGCCACGGTGAGTTTCGTCGACATCGCCGGCATCGTGAAGGGCGCCAGCCAGGGCGAGGGCATGGGCAACGCCTTCCTCGCGAACATCCGCGAGGCCGACGCGATCTGCCAGGTCACCCGTATGTTCGAGGACGCCGACGTCACCCACGTCGATGGCTCGATCAACCCGGCCTCCGACCTGGAGACGATCACCACCGAGCTGGTGCTCGCCGACCTGCAGACGATGGAGAGGGTGCTGCCCAGGATCGAGAAGGAGGCGGCGATCAAGAAGGAGTCCCGCCCCCGCGCCGCCGCCTACCGCGAGGCCTACGAGGTGCTCGGCGCCGGCAGGGGCGTCTTCCAGGCCGGGCTCGACCTCGCGCCGCTGCGCGATCTGTGGCTGCTCACCGCCAAGCCGTACATCTACGTCTTCAACTGCGACCAGGACGAGCTGGCCGACGAGGAGCTGAAGGCCCGCACCCGCGAGCTCGTGGCCCCTGCCGAGGCGATCTTCCTCGACGCGAAGTTCGAGGCCGAACTCGTCGAGATGGACGAGGACGAGGCCCGCGAGTTCCTCACCGAGATGGGCGTCGACGAGCCGGGCCTCGACAAGCTGGCCCGCGTCGGATACGACACGCTCGGCCTGCAGAGCTTCCTCACGGCGGGCGAGAAGGAGTCCCGCGCCTGGACGATCCACAAGGGCTGGACCGCCCCGCAGGCCGCCGGCGTCATCCACACCGACTTCGAGAAGGGCTTCGTCAAGGCCGAGGTGGTCAGCTACGACGACCTGGTCGAGTACGGCTCGAAGAAGGAGTGCCAGGCCGCCGGGAAGGTGCGTCTGGAGGGCAAGGACTACGTCATGCAGGACGGCGACGTGGTGGAGTTCAGGACGGGGCTTGCGTCCGGTGGGAAGAAGTGACACGACTTGTTTTCGTCCGTCCGCCCTCATCGAGGGTGACCTGTCGTTCCTGAAAGCCTGAGGCTTGTTCGGAACTCCGGCGATGCCGAGAGAACTCCTGGTCGGAGGACTCATGGGACGGGGCCGTGAGCGGGCTTCCCTGCGCGGGACTCTCGAGGCTCATGCGCAGGAGGCTCAGCGGGAGGCGTGACGCCCGGCCATGGCCGTGGCCTGTCGGTGCTGCGAGCAGACCTCCCTCTACCCGTGTCCCGTCGCCCGCGATCAGCAGGGTCGTCATCCGTCGGGCCGAGGGCGGCGAGGACGCGGGCCTCGGCTCGCCGGCTGCTGGGGTCCCGGCCGGGCCTCCGGATCGGCCAGATGCCACAGGAAGGATTCAACGACGAGCGGGGCGTTCTCGGGTCTTGCGAAGTCACCCGCGACGATGACAGCCAGTCCCACACGGCCGGCACCCGGCGGACGCCCGCCCTGCGAAGCCACCCGCGACGACGACGGTTCCGCCGGGGTCCTTGAGGGAGCGCCGTGGGAACGACCGGTACAGGGAGACTCGCACGCGATCGGCCGTCTCATGCTCCACAGCGGCCCATTGCGCGAAGGGATGGCTGTCGTCCGGGCGCACGAATCGGATGCAGAGCATCGGCCGATGGGCTTCAGCGCATCCGTCCGGCGCCCCGCAAGCGCGGTGAAGAGCTCGGCGTTGAACCGTGCTGCTGGCGCATCGATGCCCTCCCGGTCCCGTATGGCCACCGACCATGCGGCGCGGGCATCGTCCGTAGTCTTGCAGGGATGCTGGGGCCGGCCGGTTCTCCTTGCGCAGGGGAGACGCAGCTGCTGTGTTTTGACTAGGGGTGATACCCGAAACAGAGGATCCGGCCCCAAGCGTGCGGGGGTCGCTGCCTCCGGTTCGTGTCCCTGAATGCGGTTGTGAGGGCTTGCCCGTGGATTATGCAGGGGTGCTCGCTGTGGCTGCAGTTTGGGGACAGGAATCGGGCTCCATGGGGATTGCGCGGCAGGATCAGGCCCGGTCGAGACCGCATCCGGCCTGTGGGCGATGACCACTGGCCGCGGTCGGTCGTGCGTCCGACCCGGTGCGCAGGTGCGCGATGCGGCTCTTCAGCGTGCGCGAGACGAACAGCTCGCGCGTGACTCCGCGTTGTTCAGACCCGCCCCGATGAGTACGAGCGCCTCGCAGCCCCTGGAGGGGCTACCCGCTCAGTCGTCCCAGTCGACGTCGACCGAGTAGTCCGCGTACTGCGTGTTCGACACCACCGTCGCCACGTGCGCTGTGAGCAGGGTCTCGGCCTGTGTCCGGGCCCTGTCGATGAGGCCGTTGTCCTCGGCGATCTGTTTGGAGCTCGCCTCCTCGGAGGCGAGGAAGGCGGCGACGTCGTCCACCTTGATCTGGTTGACGATGTCGAAGGACTGGTTGTAGGTCGTGATGCTTGCGGGGTCGATCGACGAGTCGAGCACCTGGATCGCAGGCGCCTTGACAGTGATCGTCTTCGAGGCGTCATCGATGCTGACGGTGATCTGGCTGATGTCGGCGATCCCCGCCTTCACGGTGCCCGAGTAGGTGATGAGGAAGGAGCTGTCGGTGAACGGGATGCCGACCCCGCCGACCTTGAGCTGGTCCTTCGTGTACTTGCCGACGTTGGTGAAGTTGTACTCCTCGGTGGCGAGCTCGGCGATGTCCTCGAAGGAGTTCGTGATGGTCGTCGAGTCGATCCGTGAGCCCCTGCTCGGCAGAAGGCCGGCGATGGACAGGCTGGTGTAGGCGGCGGTGAGGGCCAATGCGATGACGAGCGCGATGACGCCCATGCGCTTGAGCTTCTTCTTCACTGATGGCTCCTTCGAGGAGGACGGCGGACTGTGGTGGTGCAGAGGTTCCGGTGCTGTGGACTGCCTTGTCGACGGCTTTCCCCGGACCGGAACAGGATGATACCCTCAATGAACCCTGATCTTTCAGTCAGGGTCAGATAAGGGTTTGAGGCTCTTCGGCATGGATGCCGAGCGCGCCGTCTCCGCAGCCCAAGCCATGGTGGATGCCAGGCCGTGCGCGGTGGCCCAGCCCGTCAAGGAGGATCAGCATGCTCTTGTCAGATGATGCGCCGAACCAGATCGATCCCGGTTCCAGTGGCGATCCGGTGGCCTCACTGGTAGAGGTCGGTGGTGGTATGGCCGTTCTCTTCGCGGACAGGCCCCCATCGGATGTGGAGCTGATCCCCTTTCGCATGATGGGCTCGAGAACGAAGAAGGGCCTGGTTGACGGACTCGCTCTGGGGTCCGGGCTGGCGAACGTCGCTGTGCAAGGAGCACAGAGCGCGGCCCCGGTACAAGGGCTGGTTCGGCTCGCTCCCCAGACTTTGGAGGCGCTCAAGACGGCGGCACCGGTGCAGTCAGGTGGATGGAATCTAGGGGTGCTTGCGACGGATGGCAAATTCTCGCATGTCGTACGCTGGGCGCCCGCCACCAGCGTCCAAGCCACTACGATGCTCTCTGGGCTCGGTCCGGCTCTGGTGCTGCTCGAGTTTCAGGTGCAACTTGCTGCCATTTCCAGGAAGGTGGATGAGAACGTCGAACTGACCCGGGGGGTCTTGAAGGAGCTCCACCGGGATCACTGGGACACGCTGCTCGGTCTGCACGAGACGACGATCAAAGCGATCGCCGAGGCCCAGGATGTGGGTTTCGTCAACGATCACATCTACGAGGCGGTGAAGACAAGGCAGGCCGACCTGCAAACAGAGCGTCGCGTCTTCAGCAGGTACGTCAAGCAGCATGTCAAGGCTCTGGCCGGTGACGCGAAGAATCGTGAGGAGTATTTGCGGGGTCATGGGGAGGAGATCATCGCCGATGTCCACGGTCTTCTCATGGCAGAAGGCTCTTGGTTCCGTTCCCAGGTGCTGCGTGCCGGGCACATCATTCATGATGAGGAGCATGCCGAGGAGAACCGTCAATTGTTGACGAGGGTCGTGGAGGAGACCCGCGAAGAGCATGACAAGGCGATGGAGAGCATCGCGGGTCTTCTCACGACTCTTGAACGTCAAGCCCGGCTGGTGGCTGCCCTGTCTGGCAAGCGGCTCAACCTCAATGTTGGACGCGGTGCCGGACGCGACATCATCCCGTTGGCCGAGGCGCTTGCCGACCGGGTGGCGGCCCTCCGCGGCTGTCCGCGCCTGAACGATGGGCTGTTGCAGCCTGTAGTTGCGGTGTTCAGGGATGCGACCGTGCCCGCCGATCTGCTGCAGATCCTGCAATGCGTCCTGCCGGAAGGGACCAGGCTCCTCGCCTTGGCCGATGCGAATGACATGGGGAGGGTCATCCACGGCAACGTGTACCTCGGGGTCACCTCGGACCACCTCTTCATTTCGCCCCAGGGCGTCATCGACAGACAGGGTGTCATCGAGCAGTGGATTCCCCTCGACGACATTCGCTACGTGCGGCGCCGTTCCGACAAAACTCTGGGAACTGTGGTGGACATCATCACAAAGGACGAGAATATCCAAGTCTCCTTCGATTCTTGGGCCCAAGAAGGCGAACGACTCGAAGGGGTTCGACGTCTCGGTGACTTGCTCGCCTCCACCATGCACATCCCGGACAGTGAGTTGTGCTCCGATCCGCTGCTCCCGGAGCTTGTGACTCCGCGTCGTCAGGAACTGTCCTCTCCGGGTCCGGACTTGATCCGCGCGGCGTCGGATGAGCGTCTCGCCGACAGTTTGACTACTGACGGGTGAAGCGTCCGTCGCGTACGGGGATCACCACAAGGGTCGCGGGTGCCCGCAGTGCAGTGTGGTCTGCTCGGATACCCCCAGTCGACGTCGACCGAGTGGTCCGCGTCCCACATGGTCGACGTCGGTGTCATGCGCGCCGTGAACCCGGCGCGCGGCCCGCGTCCGTCCCGGGGCGGCTGAATGGTGGTCGCGTCACGCCGGGGCGACGATGCGGAGGCCCGCTGCCGCTGCTGCGCGGGCGAGCTCGATGTCGTACGTCACGATCTCGTCAACGCCGAGTCGGAGCGCCGTGGCGAGGTGGATCGCGTCGGCGGTGCGCAGCGGCGCATGCGTGCCCGCTGCGAGCAGGTCCCCGCGCGTGACGTCGACGAGGATGATCGTGTCGAGCACGGCGGTGATGGCGGATGCGTCGATCAGCGCGGGGTTCCGCCCGGCTGCGCAGTGCAGTTCGGCGTGCAGCAGCCACGACGCGACGACTCGGCGGGGCGGCGACGCGCTCAGCTCCTCGACGAGAGCCTCTGACTCGGCCTCGTCGACCACCAGTTTCATGGCCGCCGACGTGTCGAGATACGCCGTTGTCACCATCGGCCGCGCGCATCCTTGATGATCTCGCCGCTGCTGCGTGCTGCCGCGACGCGGTGGATCGTGCGCAGGGTCATGAGATCCGCGCGTGCGGGCCTCGCCTCGCCGCTGGCGATCGCCGCGTCGATCGCGTCATGGTCGACCGGCACGATGAGCGCGGCCGGGCGACCGTTGTTGCTCACCCGCAGGGACTCCCCGGCCTCGACGCGGCGCAGCACCTCGGCGCTGCGGTTGCGCATCTCGCGGTGCGTGATCGTCTCCATGTAGCAAACCGTAGCACGTACTGGGGCGAACCCCTGTCTTCGAGTGCGGGGGCCATGCTGGAGAGCCGGTCCTGCCGGGGCGAGCCCTGTCGTCGGACGCGGGGGGCGGGGGAGGGCGGGGACGGGAACCGGGCGGCGGGTCGTCCGGGTCCGCCTGTCGCTGAGCGCGGAGGAGGACGGGGTCACGCTGGAGAACCGGCCCTGCCGGGTTCGCCTGTCCCCGAGGGGACCATGCTGGAGAGCCGGTTCTGCCGGGGCGAGCCCTGTCGTCGAACGTGGGGGAGGACGACCGATCGTGCGGCGTACGACCTGGAGGCCGGCCCCGGCGCCGAGCGAGGGAGGTCGGGCATGGGCGGCATCGGGATCGTCCACGGGCCGATGCTCCACCGCTTCCCCCGTGGTGGGTGGGCTGCGGGGGAGTCGGGCCGCCCCTCGCGCGCCCGCGAACCGCCTCCGGCATGGTGACCGGTCGGGCTGGTGGCGTACGCCCCTCGCGCGCCCGCGAACCGCCTCCAGGCCCCAGCCCCGGCGACCGGGCTCATGCGCCCACTCCGCGCGTCCGCGAACCGCCTGCGGTCGAGCCGGCGACGGTGCGTCCGCTAAAGTCGGGGGAGCATCCGGGAGCGGCGTCACCCCCTGAAGCGCCGCGCGGTCGCCCGCGGGCGGCCGTATCCGGCCCCGAGAGATTGGTGTCTGAGTGGTCCGCAGTTCTGTCACCCTGCTCGTGGGCGCGCTCCCGAAGGCACCCGCGCAGAACAGCGCCACGAGGCCCCGCCGTCGCGACATCCAGGGGCTGCGGGCCGTGTGCATGATGCAGGTGCTGGCCTACCACGCCTGGCGCGTCGGCTCTCCCGTCGGGGTGGACGCCTTCATCATGATCTCGGCCTATCTCATGACGGGCTCGTTCGTGCGGCGCACGGAGGCCGGGCGCATGCCCTTCTTCGCCGAGCGCTGGGCCCACACCTTCAAGCGTCTGCTGCCCCCGCTGGTGACAACGGTCCTCGCGACCATCGTGGCGTCCATGGCGATCCTGCCGCGCACCCGCTGGAACGAGCTCATCACGCAGGGCGTCGCCTCGGTGACCTACTGGCAGAACTGGCGGCTCGCCGTCGTGAGCGCCGACTACTTCGCGGCCAACCGGGGAGTCGCCTCGCCGCTGCAGCACCTGTGGTCGATGTCGATGCAGGGTCAGGTCTTCCTGGCCTGGCCGCTGCTCATGACCTGCTGCGTGCTGCTGGCCGGGGCGCTGCACGTGAGACCCCGGAGGATCGTCGCGGGGGCGTTCGCCGTGCTTGCGGCCGCATCGCTGTGGTGGCTCCTGGCGTCCGCGCCGGACGACCCGACCGTCTACTTCGACACCCGCGCCCGCCTCTGGGAGTTCGCGCTCGGCTCGGCCATCGCCGCCGCCGCGCCGTGGATCAGGCCCCGCGGCAACCTGGCGCGCGTCCTGTCGCTGGCCGGCTTCATGGTGCTCGTCGTCTACTGCGTCGAACCCATCGGCCACTACCCGGGGCCCATGGCCGCGGCGCCGATGCTCGCGGTGAGCGCGATCCTGCTCGCCGAAGTGCCCCCGGTGCCGGGCAGCGTCCAGCGGCTCCTGTCGTGGCGCCCCCTGGCGGCGCTCGGCGACATGTCGTACTGCGTCTACCTGATCCACTGGCCCGTCTTCGTGCTGACGATGTCCGTCCTCAGGCGCACCCAACTCGGCACCGGACGGGCGCTCGGGGCGATCGCGCTGTCCCTCGTCCTGGCCTGGCTCATGCGCCGCTACGTCGATCGCCCGGCCCAGGACCGGCCCACCGGCGACCGGCTCGCCGTGAGGAAGGGCCTCATCGTCGCCGTCGCCCTGGCCCTCGGCCTCGGCCCTCTGTACGGAACCCGCGCCGTGCTCGACAACCGGCGGGCCGTCGAGCGCGCCACGGTCATGGACGCCTCCGGCGACCCCCGCTTCCCCGGCCCGACCGCGTTGAACACGGCCGAACCCGTGGACTACACGACCTCGCCCATCCCCGGGCCGCTCACCCTGCACGACGACTGGGTGCCGTCCTTCCCCGAGGCCTGCCCGTCCGACCACGACGCGCTCCTGGCCGGGACCAAGACCAACTGCGCGGTCCTGCCCGGAGCCGACGCGGACTCGCCGAGGGTGGTCGTCGTCGGCGACTCGCACGCCCAGCAGACGATCGTCCCGCTGGCGGCCGAGCTCGCCTCCCGCCACGGCTGGCAGGTCACCGAGTACCTGACCGGCTCGTGCGCCTTCGGCATCTGGGACGCCTACCGAGCGTCCTGCGTGCAGCGCAACGAGGCCGTCCTCGACCTGCTCACCGACGATCCGCCCGACATCGTCATGCTCCAGTCCACCGAGACGATGCAGGACCATTCGGACGAGATCCAGCGCCCCGGAGTCCAGGCCGCCATCGAATACCTCACCTCCCTCGGGGTCACCGTCATCGGCGTGCGCGACAACCCGCGTTCGGCCGACGACCTGTACGAGTGCTCCAACCGCCGCCCCGCCGACACCGTCGCCGGCGGCTGCTCCTTCAGCCAGCGTCAGTACCTCGCCGAGTTCGACCCGGCCGAGGAGTTCACCTCGATCCCGGGCTTCATCGAGATCGACCCGACCGATCTGTACTGCTACGAGGACGAGTGCTACACGATCATCGGCAACGTCTACGTCTACATGGACAACAACCACATCACCGGCACCTACTCGCGGGCCATGGCGCCCGAGCTCGCCGATCGGGTCGATGCGTTCCTCCAGCCGGCCTGAGCCACGGTGCCGCGCGTCGTGACCACCAGTTGTCGGGGGCGGACCGGGCTCTCCGCTACATTGTGCTTCCAGCCGGGCGATCGTCCCGGACCCGCCACCTGCGGGCCCGGCGCACCCGGGAGGACCTGGCGATGACCGAGCGAGTGGGTGCGGCGGACGATGAGCTCTGATGACAACGCCGGCCGCAGAGCGTCCCCGGGCGCCCCGGCCGGGGGCGGCGGGCCCCGCCGTCGCGACATCCAGGGGCTGCGGGCCGTGTGCATGATGCAGGTGCTGGCCTACCACGCCTGGCGCGTCGGCTCTCCCGTCGGGGTGGACGCCTTCATCATGATCTCGGCCTATCTCATGACGGGCTCGTTCGTGCGGCGCACGGAGGCCGGGCGCATGCCCTTCTTCGCCGAGCGCTGGGCCCACACCTTCAAGCGTCTGCTGCCCCCGCTGGTGACAACGGTCCTCGCGACCATCGTGGCGTCCATGGCGATCCTGCCGCGCACCCGCTGGAACGAGCTCATCACGCAGGGCGTCGCCTCGGTGACCTACTGGCAGAACTGGCGGCTCGCCGTCGTGAGCGCCGACTACTTCGCGGCCAACCGGGGAGTCGCCTCGCCGCTGCAGCACCTGTGGTCGATGTCGATGCAGGGTCAGGTCTTCCTGGCCTGGCCGCTGCTCATGACCTGCTGCGTGCTGCTGGCCGGGGCGCTGCACGTGAGACCCCGGAGGATCGTCGCGGGGGCGTTCGCCGTGCTTGCGGCCGCATCGCTGTGGTGGCTCCTGGCGTCCGCGCCGGACGACCCGACCGTCTACTTCGACACCCGCGCCCGCCTCTGGGAGTTCGCGCTCGGCTCGGCCATCGCCGCCGCCGCGCCGTGGATCAGGCCCCGCGGCAACCTGGCGCGCGTCCTGTCGCTGGCCGGCTTCATGGTGCTCGTCGTCTACTGCGTCGAACCCATCGGCCACTACCCGGGGCCCATGGCCGCGGCGCCGATGCTCGCGGTGAGCGCGATCCTGCTCGCCGAAGTGCCCCCGGTGCCGGGCAGCGTCCAGCGGCTCCTGTCGTGGCGCCCCCTGGCGGCGCTCGGCGACATGTCGTACTGCGTCTACCTGATCCACTGGCCCGTTGTCGTGCTCTTCCTGGCCCAGTCCGAGCGCGCGCAACTCGACGCGGGCAGCGGCGGTGCCCTCATCGCGGCCTCGCTGGCCCTCGCCTGGCTCATGACGCCGCTCGTCGACCGGCCGGTTCAGCGCTTCCCGAAGGGCGGCGGGCACGTCGTGCTCAAGAAGACCGCGCTCGTGCTCGTCGCGCTCGCCGTCGGCCTGCTCCCGCTGGCGGTCGCGGACAAGGCCTTCGACAACGAACGCGAGGCGCAGCGGGCCGCCGCCCGCAACAACGACGCCGACGACCCGGAGCACCCGGGCGCCGGGGCGGTCGCCGAGCAGGGCTGGCAGGACGGCTCCGCCGGGCCGATTCCCGGGCCGCTGGCGATCCACGAGAACTGGGTGCCCGATCTGCCCGGCCCCTGCCCGCCCGGGCAGCGCGAACTCTTCGGCCGGACGAAGACGCTGTGCAGCTCGATGCCCGCGCCCGACGGGGACGGGCCGGCCGTCGTCGTCGTCGGCGACTCCCACGCCGAGCAGACGATCATCCCCACCGCCGAGCTGTTCGCCGAGCGCCACGGCCTCGGCGTGGCGCAGTACCTCATGGGGGGCTGCTCCTTCGGGCCGCCCGAGTACTACGAGGGCGACTGCCGGACCAGGAACGAGGTCGTCATGACGCTCCTCGACGAGGACCCGCCGGACCTCGTCATGCTCGACACGACGGTGTCCGCGCCCGACTTCCCGTCCGAGGGGCTGCGGCCCGGCGTGGCCGAACTCGTCGAGCACCTGACATCGCTCGGCATCACCGTCGTCGGCTTCCGCGACAACCCGCGCTCGGTGCAGGACCTCTACGAGTGCTCGGACGACGCGACGCACGGCGGGTGCTCCTTCGCCCAGGGCGACCACCTGGCGCCGGTAGACCCCGCCGAGCAGCTGCTGACGATCCCCGGCTTCCACGAGATCGACCCCACCGACCTGTACTGCTCTGCGGGTACGTGCCGCACGATCATCGGCAACGTCCACGTCTACCTGGACGACAACCACATCTCGGGCTCCTACGCGCGCACGATGGCGCCGATCCTCGTCGACCGGATCGAGTCGCTGCTCGAGCTGAAGGTGTGAGGCCGGCGGACGGAAGGTGTGAGATCGCCGGGCGCGCCCGGCCCGCGGCATGGAGGGCCTCGGACGAACGACGTCGACGGTGACGACGTCAGCCCGGGACGGGGGCGACAACACCCCGGGACCATTCGTGCGACAGGGACAGCGAGTCATGCCGGGCCCGGCGACCGTGACCCCTTCCAACGGGGCCACCAACAAGGCAACGGGAGTGAGCGCGGCGAGACAGCCGTCCTCGAGATCGACGAACGACGCCCGCCCGAACCGGAGCGGCGAGGCCGCCGAATGCGCCGGTTTCGGCTCACCGGGCGGTCGCGCCTACCCTTTACGGGTTCACGCCGACGAGCTCGAGGAGAATCCCGTGCCGACCAAGTCCGGCCCCGCAGGTCGCGTCCTGACCACTGGACTCATGCTGTTCGCCCTGTTCTTCGGGGCGGGCAACCTCATCTTCCCGCCGGCGCTCGGCGCCTCGGCCGGCTCGAGGCTCGTCCCGGTCGTCCTCGGCTTCCTCGCCACAGGCGTCCTCATGCCGCTCGTCGGCGTCATCGCCGTGTCGACCTCGGGCGAGGGCATCACCGGCATCGCGGGGCGCGTCGGCCCGCGCTTCGGCGTCCTCATGCCGCTGGCTGTGAACCTGTCGATCGGGCCCCTCTACGCGGTCCCGCGGGTCGCCACCGTCTCGTACGAGCTGGCCACCCGGCCCGTCCTCGCGCTCCTCGGCCTGCCGACCGGCCGTTCGGCGCTGGCCGTCCACGTGCTCGTCTTCTTCGCCGTGTCGGTGCTGCTGGCGCTCAGGCCGTCCCGAATGGCCGACCGCGTCGGCGGTTGGCTGACGCCCGCCCTGCTCGTGCTCATCGCCGTGCTGTGCACCGTCGTGCTCGCCGGCATGCCCGCGCAGGGGCGCCCCGCCGTCGGCGAGTACGCCGCCCGCCCGTTCGCCACCGGCCTGACCCGCGGCTACATGACGATGGACATGCTCGCCGCGACCGTCTTCGGCATCGTCGTCATGACCTCGCTGCGGTCGAAGGGCATCACGACGCGGCGCTCGATCATGAGGGCGACGTGCTGGTCCGGCATCATCGCCGCCCTGCTGCTCGCCGTCGTCTACGTGGGGCTGGCGCTGCTCGGGACGCGCGCCGTCGGCGACGCCGGCGACGGCACCGCTCTGCTGCGCAGCGCCGCCGCCTCCTCGCTCGGCACGGCGGGGGTCGTCGTCTTCGCCGCCATCGTGCTGCTGGCCTGCCTGACGACCTCCGTCGGCCTGCTCAGCGCGTGGGGCCAGTTCTCGAACGACCTGTGGCCGAGGGTGAGCTTCACCCGCGAGGTGCTGGCCGCCGCCCTCGTCTCGCTCGTCCTGGCCAACCTCGGGCTGGCGGCGATCCTCACGGTCGTCTCCCCGCTGACCCTGCTGCTCTACCCGATCACCATCACCCTGGTCCTCGTGACGCTCGTCGACGTCGTCGCACCGGGACATCTGCGCGCCGCCTACCGGTGGGGCGTCGTCTGCTCGACGGCGCTCGGCCTCGTCTCAGCCCTGTCCGACCTCGGCTGGACCGCGCCGAGCAGGCTGCTCGCCCGCACCGGCCTCTGGAACGACCAGACCGGGTGGATCCTGCCGACCGCCGTCTTCGCGGTGGTCGGCCTGGTCATCGACGTCGTCGCGGGGCGCTGGAGCATGCCGGTGGAGCAGGGCGGGCGGGGCGACCCCGCCGTCCACCGCCCCTGAGACGGGGGCGCGCCGGCGGGCGGCGGACCACGCGGGGGAGCGGGGCCGGTCCGATCGGCCGGGCCGGGCCGGCTCGGAATGGGCGGCGGCCCCGCGGCGTTGTACCCCGGGGGACGCGGTCGTGCGGCCGTTCCGTCAGAGAGGAAGCTCATGCTCGTCTCGGTTCGGTTCTCGCGGTGCTCGCGGCGCTGCTGCACGTCGTCATCTTCGCGATGGAGTCGTTGGCGTGGACGAGCGGGCGCACCCGTGCCACCTTCGGCATGAGCGAGGAGGAGGCGCTGGCCACCCGCGAGATGGCCTTCAACCAGGGCTTCTACAACCTCTTCCTGGCCGTCGTCACCGGGCTGGGCGTGGCTCTGTCGGCCTGCGGCGCGCACGGTGCCGGCGCGGCGCTCATGCTGGCGGGGGCGGGGTCGATGCTCGCCGCGGCCGTCGTGCTGTTCGCCGGCTCGCCCGACAAGCGCCCGGCGGCGCTCAAGCAGGGCGTGCTGCCGCTGCTGGCCGTCGTGTGCGTCGGGATCGCGTTCCTGTGAGAGCGGGGGAGGGGCGCGGTGCGGAACCGCGGGCCGACCCGGGCGGGGTGAAGGCGGCCGGGCCGCCTCCCTCTCCCGGAGCTATTCGGCTTCCAGAGCCCTCGTCATCCGCGTGAAATGCGCCGGGTCCGCCGTTCTGAAGTAGTCGAACCAGGCATCGAGCACGTCCTTGCCGTACAGCTCCAACTCCTCGAGGATCAGCTTGGCCCACAGGAGGGAGCCGGCCGAGCCCGCGGTGATGACATTTCGGTCCGCGGTGGCGGGCGTTCCCTCGTACAGGTCATTGCCCCGGTACGCGGTGATCGCAGCGAGGAGTTCTGGTGCATTGCTCGTGTGTCTGCGGTTGTTGAGCAGACCCCTACTGGCGAGGCCGAGGGTGGCGCCGCATATTGCCGCGACGATTCCTCCCCCGGCCAGTACGGCTTCTGCAAGGTCGAGGGCGGCGTGCCTGTCCTCCGAGAGCCACGTGTCCCCGCCGATCAGGACGAACGCGTCGATGCCCTCCGCATCAGTCTCCGCGAGGGTCTCGTCGGGGATGATCCTCATTCCGCCCGCCGTGGTCACGGCATCGCGCGCATCAGCTGCGAAGCTCATGGTGCAAACTGGCGTCGGGGTCGCTCCTTGGAGCGAGACGCCATGCAGCAGATAGCCGTGCTCCCAGTCGGCCATGGTGTCCTGGACGTACATGCAGATGTGCTTCATCGAGCAGTCCTCCCCCTCCGTTCTCCTCGGACCGAGGCCCGAGGTCGACACCGACGGCCTTCTTCAGGTTCGCGCCGTCGGTTCTCCTCTTCGTCCCCACGGGTCGAGGAGCTTGGTCACCCGGCCGGACGTGACTCGGGCCGCCGTGTGTGAGTGGGGTGCTCGACTGGGCGAGCCGATGATCCTGCCCCGTCTTCCCAGGTGGGCCCGTTCCCAGTTGGTCTCGGTGATCGTGCTTGCACAAGGGTAGTGCTGCGGATCCTTCTGGTCGACGGAGCGGTTCCTCTGCTGGCCCGGTGGGGCGATGCGGCTCGGCGGATCCGGCAGGACACGAAAAATGTCAGTGGTGCCCGCGAGCATGGCGTGTATGAAAGAAACGTGCCCTCGCGCAGTCAGCGTTGACAGCTGTGTGCGTCGTTCTGCGCTCGGACGCTCCTCCGCCGGAAGGTCGCGGGGGAGCCAGCTTCGAGGGCGCTTGGCCAGTGAGAAAGGGAAGACCATGACGGAGCTCACGCTCAGCACCTTGCAGGAGAAGCTGTCGGACACGGAGTGGGCGGCTGCTCGCATCGTGGCTGCCTATCAGCCCAGCGGAGGGCCCGGAAGTCGGGTGTTCCCTCCGACATTCCCCACCACGGCGACGGATCCTTCGCCATACCTGATGGAGGAGCGAGTGCGTGATCGTGATGGCGAGGTCCGCAGGGCGACGGTCCTGGACCAGGTGCCTGCACAGGCGAACAGGTGTGAGGAGGCCACGGCTGCGGCATGGCGCCAAGGTGTTGTGCGCGTGCCGATGCTTCGGCTCGTTCACAGGGGCGCGTCGAGTTTCGAGCTCACGGGGCTCGATGCGCCGCACCGGGCGTTCGACGCCTACTGGCGCGACTCGCGGCTCGACGGGGCGAAGTTCGACAGCACCGAGATCGGACGGGCCCTGCTGAACTCCTCGTTGACGGATGCGACGGCGCTGCTCGAATACGACCCCGGCACGCTCGTCTACGGCGGCTGGAACAGCCATCGGAAGGGAAGGCAGGCCAAGTTCCCGCGGATCTACAGCAGCGAGATGATCGGCTGGGATCCCGTGGTGGGCGTCCGCAGGGCGGGGCGCATGGACCCGGCGAACCTCACCGGGTCGCGCACGGGCGAGGGCGACGAGTGGTCGTACTCGCCGATGGCGGACAAGAAGAAGGACTCCAAGCTGAGTGAGATCGGGCATGGCAACATCGCCCCGAGTACCACGCACGGCGGCGTCACGATCACCGAGGCGACTCGCACCGCCGTTCTCAGCCTGACCGCCACCCGCCGCATTCGGTTCGGCTCCCTCGACCGCGCAGCCGTCGATGCCGCTCACGTCCTGCTCGCCGCCTTCGGGCTGCTGGGTGACCGGCTCGCCTTCGGTCAGGCGGGGCTGTGGCTGCGCAGCGGCTGCGATCTGGTGACGCAGTCCGAGACACTGGAGTGGATCGGCCGTGGCGGAACGACGGAGCAGTTCTCCCTGTCCCCGCACGGAGCCGTTCAGCTCTACGACGAGGCGCTCCGCGCGGCCCAGGCGGCCGGGGTGCCATTGCACCTGGAAACCGTGGAACTCACCCCGTCCGAGCCCTTGGCCGAGGCCCTCGACTTCAGCCTGACCAAGGCCGAGTCGGCAGGGGAATGACATGCCCATCCGTCTGGACATCACGCTGCTGAGCGGGCGTTATGACGCCGGCGGCGGGGATGACCCCCATGCGGCGGAGTGGCCGCCGCACCCGGCCAGGGTCTTCTCGGCCCTGCGGGCAGTGGCGGCCGATGACGAACTGGCTCCGCTGGCCGAGCTGGAGCGGCTCTCGCCTCCGCTGATCCATGCCTCTGCGGCAGGGGAATACCGCGCCAGAGGCTATGTGGTGACGAATGCTCGGGAGCGGAAGGGCACGCATCAGAATCATCCTGCTCGAACCGCCGGTTTCCGCCAGCGCTTCGGCAGCCTTCCCTACGATGCCCGCGTCCAGTTCGACTGGCCTGACGGTGATGCGCTGTCCGACGGTTCCCTGGCCTGCCTCGACAGGCTGGCCCGCCGGGTGCCGTACCTCGGACGATCGACGTCCCCGGCCATCCTCATCTTCAGCCGGGTGAGGGATCCGGAACCGCTGCCCGGGCTGACCACCTACGAACCGGTGGAAGGGCCCGGGACGGCGAGCATCAGAGTCCCCTACCCCGGCTACCTCGACGAACTCGACGCCCTCCACGAGGCGGACCAGCCCGCCTGGCAGGCCGCCGGGGCACGGTCCCGACGCTCCTACCGGGAGGCGGGCGCCGAGGAAGAGGCTCCGGGCCGGCAACCCGTCGAATCCCCTTACCCCGACCTGGTCGTCCTCAGGTTCGTCGGCCGGCGTCCGCCGGGGAGCCTCGTCGGGCGTTTCACGGAGGCGCTCCGTCGGAAGGTGATGGGGCAGACCGAGGAGCCGTTGCCGCCGGCCCTGCACGGCCACGGCCTTCCCGGGGTGCCGCACGTCGCCTACCTCGGGCTCCCGTTCGCCGGCTACGAGCATGCTGACGGGCAACTGATGGCCCTCGCCGTGGCCATCCCCGGGCTGGACCGGGCCGAGCGGCGGCGCATCCTGCGAGGCATCCTCGGCAGTGATCCGAATCACAGCGTGTCACTCTACGTGCCTGGTATCCACGGGAGCTTCGAGCTGCAGTACTCCCCGAACGACCCGCTGCCCCGAAGCGCCACCGTCACGCGGTGGACAGGGCCCTCACACACCTGGGTGTCGGTGACGCCCCTGGTGCTGGACCGCTACCCGAAGGACCGCGACCTGGCCTCGGCCGCCACCACGTCCCTCGTCCAGGCGGGCCTCCCGGCGCCCCGCGAGGTCGAGCTGAGCAAGCAGCCGATGACCCAGGGGGCCATCCGCTTGAGGCCCGATGAACTGCCGAAGCGCTGCCGCGGGCGTCTCTACACCCATGCCCGCGTCATGTTCGACCAGCCGGTGAAGGGGCCGGTTCTCGCCGGCGCCGGCCGCTACTTCGGGGTCGGGCTCTTCGCCCCGGAGAAGGGGGGAGAGCAACGATGAACGTCGGGGACTTTGATTCGTTCATGCGCCAGGTGCACGGCCACCCGCCCTTCCCCTGGCAATCCCAGGTGGTGACCGAGGCCGTCGAAAGGGGTGCATGGCCCGCGCTCGTCGACGCACCGACGGGTCTGGGCAAGACCTCGATGCTGGACATCGCCGTCTTCCTGCTGGCCATGAGCGCAGGCGGCGAGGCGCCGGTTGGCCTGGGGCGCCGCCGGATCTACATGGTGGTGGATCGGAGGATCGTCGTCGACCAGGCGGAGCAGCACGGCCGGCTCATCGCCGATGCCCTGGATGAGGCGGAGCGAGGGACGATCTGCTGGGAGACCGCCGAGCGACTACGGAGCCTTTCGTCCGCTCGTGAAGGCGATCCTGCACTGCGCGTGGTGAAGATGCGCGGGGGCACGACGTGGGACGCGGCGTGGCTGTCGCGCCCCGATCTTCCAGCCATCGTCACCGGCACCGTTGACCAGGTGGGGAGTCGACTGTTCTTCCGCGGCTACGGGGTCAGTGCTCGGCGGCGTCCCATCGACGCTGCTCTGGTGGGAACGGATTCGGTCATCATGATCGATGAGGCGCACCTCGCTCAGGCCTTCACGGCGGCGTTGGCGTCGGCCTCGGAGCTGGATTCCAGTGAGGTCCTCGGTCTTCCGAGCACGTCGATCGTCCACCTGAGTGCCACAGCAGTCGAGCAGTCCGATGGGTGGAGTGCCCAGTTCGACGAGGAGGCTCATCGTCTCAACGTGACGGCGGATCGGCGGCTGCGGGCCGCCAAGACGCTCAGTTTCGTCGATTCCAGCGAGAAGACGATCGTCAAGGAGGTGGCTGGGCGGGCTGCTGAGCTGGCGAGCAGGCCCGGGGCACGGGTGCTGGTCGTGTGCAACACGGTCAACCGGGCACGTGAGGTGCACGACGCTTTGATCTCTAGGAAGAAGCCATCCTGCGTCGCCGAGACAATGCTGCTCATGGGCAGGTCACGTCCGCTGGATCGCGAGCGGATCGCCGAGCGAGTCACCGAACTGTTCGGAGCCGAACGTGAGCAGACGCCGGTGTCGGTCATCCTCGTTGCGACCCAGACCATCGAGGTGGGCATCGACCTCGACGCCACCGACATGGTCACCGAGACCGCTGCGTGGGACGCCTTGGTGCAACGGTTCGGACGGGTGAACCGGCGCGGAGACTTCTCGGACGCCACGGTGACGGTCGTCGAGGACAATGCCGAGAAACCTCCGGTTTACGGTCAGGCCAAGAGCAGAACGGCCGCATTCCTGCGTGCTGCTGCCTGCGATGGGCTCGATGTGTCACCGCTGGCCCTGCGACACGTGGATGTGCCCAGCGGCCTGACCGCTGAGCCCCCACTTCTGCCGGTGCTCCTTCCGGCGCAACTCGATGCGTGGGCTCGCACCGGTCCCGCTCCCTCGAACGATCCGCCGCTCGATCCCTACCTGCACGGCATCAAGAAGGCCACCGCCCAGGTCACCGTCGCGTGGCGAGACGGCTTGGTCGATGCCATGGGAGAACTGCTGTCGGCCCGGGAGGCGGGTGCCGCTGTCGATGCGCTGCCCGTTCGCAGCGAGGAGTGCGCCGAGCTCTCCTTGCGGGCGGTGAGGGACTGGCTTCTCAACAAGAAGCCGTCGGTCATGGCGGACGTCGACGAATTCGGCGACATCCCCTTCAGCGAGGGCGAGTCAGACGCTCGGGTGCTTCGTCGCGCGGCCGATGCCGACTGGCAGTGGGTCGCGGCCGCGGCCCTGCGGCCTGGGGACGCCATTGTCGTGCCCAGCCGTTACGGCGGTCTTGACCGGTTCGGATGGAACCCGGTGGATCACGAGAGCGTCAGGGACGTTGCCGAACTAGCGTCTTTGCGCCGTGGGCGTGCCGTGCTCCGACTCGACCCCGGGCTCGGCGACCGATTGGGGCTGGAATCCCCGCCGGTACTGGCGGAATCGAGAGCAGCCTGGTTGAACGCCGAGGACCCGGCAGAGCGCGAAGAAGTAGCGCAGCACCTGGTCGAGACCGTCCGTGAATGGCTCAGCGGTGAGATCGTCCCCGCTGACGGCAGCCCCTGGACCGCGGAAGACCTCACCGACCTGCGGAAGGCCCTCTCCCAAGGGGCTGTGGTCTTTGACGGCGACGACGCTTCGACTCCCCCGCTTCTCCACACGTCATCGCCCCGAAAGGCATGGCAGGGCGTGGACGAAGGGACTCCTGCTGACAGCTCCAGTTTGAATCGGCGAGTGAGCCTGGCCGACCACTTGAAGGCGGTTGCTGCTCGCAGCGGGCAGATCGCTGACAATCTCGGTCTGCCGCAGGAACTGAGCCGCGTCATTGTTGATGCCGCACGCTGGCATGATCTGGGGAAGGTCGACCGGCGGTTCCAAGCCATGCTCTTCGGTGGCAGTGAGATCGCTGCCGAGCTGGCCGAGGAACCGCTGGCCAAATCGGGAATGCCCCAAGACGACAGGGCTCAACGCCTTCGTGCCCTACGGCTCAGCGGCCTTCCCAGGGGTGCCAGACACGAGGCATGGTCCGAGACCATCGTCGCAGCGCACTTGCAGAGCCTGGAGGAGCCCTACCCGGGCGATGAGGACCTGCTGCGCCATCTGGTTGCCAGCCACCACGGCCATGACCGGCCCCTGCTGCCACCCGTCGACGACCCGGGAACGCACACCGTGGACGCCGACGTGGAAGACGTCCACGTCCACGTCTCACTTCCCACTGGAGTCCGGTTGGCAGACGCCGACAGATTCGTTGAACTCAACGCCAGATACGGCAGGTGGGGTCTCGCCCTGCTGGAGACCATTGTGCGGTGCGCAGACATGACTGTTTCATCGGAGGGATCATGAATGACGTCAAATTCCCCGCTCTGGTAGGTGACTCGCCGCTCGCCATCCTTGCCGCCATCGGCACTCTTCGGCTGATCCGCGACTTCGTTGATGATCATGCCCTGCTGTCTTGGGACGCCGCGGACCGTGCGCCGGTGCTTCACTCCTCGATGCCGTCGGTCGACGACATCGTGGCCCGACTTGCCCAGATCATTGAGTCGATGCCTGAGGGTGTGGTAGTGCCCGGTGGTCCTCCAGGATTTCCTCCCCCGGGGGCGGCGCCAGATCGTCTGCGCTTGGAACTGGGCGAGCTACGACATTTTACCGGTATGCTCTGCAGGGATCAGTCCTCGGCTCCAACAGTGCGGGCATGGATTTCAGGTCTGGTAACGGACCTCGTTGTCGATCCTTCGGGACGTGGGGCGATAAGCCAATACGCTGCGCCTTCAGGGAAGCAGTCCATGGCCACAATGCTGCAGAAGCCATTGGAACTGGTGCGCGATACTCCGGACTACCTGCGTCAGGCTTTGGTCGGCTGGCGACGTGTTTCGGGGGTCACTGGTGAGTACTTGGATCACAGGGCTAATTGGGATAGCAGTGAGGACGGTCGTGGAAAAGCGGAGATGCGCGGTGTCCCGGGAGCAACGTGGTTGGCATTGATGTCATACCCCTTGTGGATCACGACTGCCGCTGGTCCGCGCGTGCGGACCAGCGGTTGGCACACGGTGAGTGAAGAGCGCCGCCATGAGGAGGAGCTCAGACTTCCTCTGTGGGGCGAACCGCTGGGGCCCGCGGCTGTCAAGGCGCTCGTTGAACATCCTGTGCTTGAGGGGGACTGGGATGACATCGACCAGAACGCACTCTGGACGTTGGGTGTGATCCATGTGTGCAGAGCCCACCGCCGCAAGGCGGAGGGCGGTAAGTCTGCTGGCGTCCTGGTGCCGCTGCCATGAGTACCGTCAGACCCGACCTTCCGGGTTTGCCTGAGACGCTTCCGGCCCGCATGCTGAACGAGTTCGTGTACTGTCCCAGACTGTTCCACTTGGAATGGGTTCAACAGGAGTTCGCAACCAGTGATGATGTCGAGGAGGGCCGCTACCTGCATCGCGTCGTCGACCAGGAGACGGGGAATCTTCCCGACGAGTCCGAGGCGTTGGCCGGGAGGGCTGCCAGATCAGTCTCGCTGTCATCGCAGCGGCTCGGCATGGCCACGCGGATGGACTTGGTGGAGGACGGCGGCGACGGTACTGTCGTGCCGGTCGACTACAAGAAGGGCCATCCTGACAAGAACGGTGAGGCTTGGCCGAGCGATCGTGTGCAGGTACTGGTCCAAGCGCTGCTGCTCCAAGAGGCCGGTTATGTCGTCGAGCGGGCCGAGATCTGGTATGCCGAGACCCGTCAACGCGTGCACATCATGGTGGACGATGCCGCGCTGAAGGAGATCACCGATACCGTGAAGCGGGCATGGGAGGTGGCAGCCGACCCCGTGGCGCCACCGCCTCTGCATGACAGCCCGAGGTGCCCGCGGTGCTCGCTGGTGGGGATCTGTCTTCCTGACGAGCTGGAATCTCTGCGCGTTCCTCCTGCGCAACGGCGTCCACTGAAGCGTCTGATGGCGCCGGTTCTGGAGGGTCGTCCCGTGTACGTGACCGTGCAAGGAGCTGTCATCGGCGTTCGCCATGAGCGGCTGGAGATTCGTCTCAAGAGTGAGTTGGAAGTCAGCTATCGGTTGATCGACATCAGCCAGGTCTGCGTCTTCGGGAATGTGACGGTATCGGCTCAAGCCGTGCGGGCACTGATGTCACGGGACATTCCAGTGCTGTGGTTCAGCTACGGGGGATGGTTCTCTGGAATTGCTGAAGGGCTGCCGGGGAAGAACGTCGATCTCAGGATCGCGCAGTTCTGCGCCACGGAGCTGAGAAGACTGGAGATTTCCCGTCGAATGATTTCCGGGAAGATTCGTAATAGTCGCACAATGCTGCGCCGTAATTCTCGCGGCGTGGTCGACGATGTCGGGGGTCAGCTGAAGTCGTTGGCTCTTCAAGCCATGCAGGCTGACTCTCCTCAGCGGCTGCTGGGAATCGAAGGTACTGCGGCACGTCTCTACTTCGAGAACTTTATTTCGCTTCTCGGTGAGAACGTGCGAATTGATGTTTCCGGTTTCAGTGAGGGTGGACGCACCAGGCGTCCTCCCGGGGATCCAGTGAATGCGCTTCTATCGTTCTGTTATTCTCTGCTCATCAAGGATTTGACGGTGACGCTTGAGGCGGTTGGCTTTGATCCTTATTATGGCATGTTCCACAGGCCTCGGTTCGGGCGTCCTGCTCTGGCTCTGGACTTGGCGGAAGAATTCAGGTCTTTGATCGCTGAGAGCGTTGTGCTGCAGGTGCTGAACAATGGTGAGGTCGGTCCTCGGGATTTTAAGTTCCGCGCCGGAGGGTGCATGCTTGAGGCTGATGGCCGCAAGGCCGTCCTGAGGGCCTATGAGCGGCGGCTCGACCAAGAGGTGACCCATCCACAGTTCGGGTACAAAGCGTCGTATCGGCGTGTCATGGACATCCAGGCCCGGATGCTGGGTGCGGTCATGCTTGGAGAGCTCGATCAGTACACGGCGATGATGACCAGATGAGGACGAACAGAAGAAGATACCTGATCGCCTATGATATTCGTGATCCGGCGCGACTTCGTCGAATCTGCAAGTTGATGGAGGCCAACGGTGAACGTCTCCAGTACTCTGTTTTCGTTTGCGACTTGAACAGGACTGAACTCATTCATCTGCGTGCGGATGGTGAGGATATCATGAACTTGGCTGTGGACTCGGTGGTGATCGTCGACTTGGGTGACCCCAGCGGGGACCGGTTCACGTTCGTCGGACACCGCAGGCAGCTCCCCACGAGAGGATCCCAGATTGTCTAGCGAGCGCTCTGGTGCCGATTGGGTCACCCGACAGTGCTCGCGCCCTAGTCAGGGCTGGTTCTTGTCTACCCTGCCGGCGCTCCCTCCCATCGGCTGGGGGTGCCGAGTGGCAGTCCTCGCAAGAGTGTGCAACACTGGTAGCCAACGGCACCGAAGCAAGCGAGCCGTATTCCCGGTCTTCATGACCGGGCTCCATTGAGGCGGTACGGTCGCGAAGATCGGGGCCGGGGCGATGGGCGTATTCCCGGTCTTCATGACCGGGCTCCATTGAGGCGTCAGGACTATGGCGGCGGGCTTGCAGCTGTTGTCGAGTATTCCCGGTCTTCATGACCGGGCTCCATTGAGGCGGCGCGGGCGTCCTCGACTGGGGCGTGGACGGGCCTGTATTCCCGGTCTTCATGACCGGGCTCCATTGAGGCACGAGTAGACCGTTCGCGTCGTTGACGATTTCGCCGGTATTCCCGGTCTTCATGACCGGGCTCCATTGAGGCGTATTAATCATATCACAAGCACGCCGCCGTGAATCCAGTATTCCCGGTCTTCATGACCGGGCTCCATTGAGGCATCCACCGCTCATCAACCCCGAGAATCGCGAGCTGGTATTCCCGGTCTTCATGACCGGGCTCCATTGAGGCGCGTTGTTCGCGCAGAACGGTATTGTCGGCGCCGAGGTATTCCCGGTCTTCATGACCGGGCTCCATTGAGGCTGTACTCCAGTGGCCGCGTTGCCGTGCGCGGCCCCAAGTATTCCCGGTCTTCATGACCGGGCTCCATTGAGGCCAGGCGTACGCGCAGCAGGCTAGGGATGCTGCGGCGGGTATTCCCGGTCTTCATGACCGGGCTCCATTGAGGCATCCGCTCGGCGAACCCAGCATCCTGGAGGCTGAGCGTATTCCCGGTCTTCATGACCGGGCTCCATTGAGGCGAGCCCGGCGCTGAGGAAGGCAAGCGGCTCCGCCTCGTATTCCCGGTCTTCATGACCGGGCTCCATTGAGGCCAGTTCTCGGACTGCACGTACCCCTGGTCGATGTGCGTATTCCCGGTCTTCATGACCGGGCTCCATTGAGGCATCATGACAGCATCGACTCGATCACGCCCCCGACCGGTATTCCCGGTCTTCATGACCGGGCTCCATTGAGGCGCCACTCGTTGGTGCCGCGGTCTCTGGCGCGGGGGGGGGTATTCCCGGTCTTCATGACCGGGCTCCATTGAGGCCTGACCCTGCTGGCCAGACTGTTCACTGCACGACGCAGTATTCCCGGTCTTCATGACCGGGCTCCATTGAGGCGTGGGTGTAGAGGCCGGACAGATCGGCCGGGCAGCTGGTATTCCCGGTCTTCATGACCGGGCTCCATTGAGGCGCCCACAGCATGTTGTGCAGGATCGCGGTATCGAGGAGGTATTCCCGGTCTTCATGACCGGGCTCCATTGAGGCCTTCTTGGCCTGCTTGGCGGCAGCGATGGCGTCCTTGGTATTCCCGGTCTTCATGACCGGGCTCCATTGAGGCAGCCAGCTCGGCTTCGCCGGCGACGAGGCGGCCGGCGTATTCCCGGTCTTCATGACCGGGCTCCATTGAGGCATGGTGGACTACGTGCGGTCGATGCGCGACGTGTCGGTATTCCCGGTCTTCATGACCGGGCTCCATTGAGGCAAGAACGGCGTCACCGGCACCTTCACCGACATTTCGGTATTCCCGGTCTTCATGACCGGGCTCCATTGAGGCCAACCTAGCCAGCGCGGGGAAAGGCCCCCACAGGGCGTATTCCCGGTCTTCATGACCGGGCTCCATTGAGGCGAGGCCGTGTGGCCGTCCTGATACGTGAGAACCCCCCGTATTCCCGGTCTTCATGACCGGGCTCCATTGAGGCTTGAACCAGATCACGTCCGCGTCGAACGCCTGGCTGAGTATTCCCGGTCTTCATGACCGGGCTCCATTGAGGCGTGGTGCCGAAAACGGCCATTGTTACTCCTTCTCGTATTCCCGGTCTTCATGACCGGGCTCCATTGAGGCGTCTGCGACCAGCGCTTCCGTGTCTACGTGGCAGAAGTATTCCCGGTCTTCATGACCGGGCTCCATTGAGGCGCCATCTCCTGGTCCAGCGCGGAAATATGGTCACGGGTATTCCCGGTCTTCATGACCGGGCTCCATTGAGGCATCATTGCCGTACGGCGATCCTGCCCACGGGTTGCCGGTATTCCCGGTCTTCATGACCGGGCTCCATTGAGGCCGCCAATTCTTTGTGCAACTCAACGATCGAATCGCGTATTCCCGGTCTTCATGACCGGGCTCCATTGAGGCATGTTCATTTCTTTTCCTTTCATCTTGGTGTTTCCAAGTATTCCCGGTCTTCATGACCGGGCTCCATTGAGGCAGGACCTGCTCAATCGCACCGCCAGCTCCCTGCTGGTATTCCCGGTCTTCATGACCGGGCTCCATTGAGGCTTCAACGCGTCGGACAGGTCCTGAACGCTCCCCATGTATTCCCGGTCTTCATGACCGGGCTCCATTGAGGCTGGATGGCGATGATGGTTCCGGCGCGTCGGCTGGTGGTATTCCCGGTCTTCATGACCGGGCTCCATTGAGGCAACGTGCTCGTGAGGACGCTCATAACACCGGCCAGGTATTCCCGGTCTTCATGACCGGGCTCCATTGAGGCGGTCGGCTGATGTTGTTGATTGCAGTCGCGTCCGTGGTATTCCCGGTCTTCATGACCGGGCTCCATTGAGGCCAACCCGACGATCATGAACAATTGGGATTCGAACGCTGTATTCCCGGTCTTCATGACCGGGCTCCATTGAGGCTGAGCATGCCGTCGCAGCTGGCAGTCATCTCCGCCCGTATTCCCGGTCTTCATGACCGGGCTCCATTGAGGCTCGGAGAATTTTCTCCGGCGGGGCAGGCGGCGTCACGTATTCCCGGTCTTCATGACCGGGCTCCATTGAGGCGAAGAGTGGGGGCTCGGCCGTGTCGTGGAGGGCTTCGGTATTCCCGGTCTTCATGACCGGGCTCCATTGAGGCGTTGTTGACGGGGCCGAATGGCAGGTTGACGGCAGGCGTATTCCCGGTCTTCATGACCGGGCTCCATTGAGGCTCGTAGCCGCGCCACCGGCGCATCGCATCGACCACGCCGTATTCCCGGTCTTCATGACCGGGCTCCATTGAGGCGCATGGGGTGGGGCGGGGGTGTCGGGTTGGTTGGTGTATTCCCGGTCTTCATGACCGGGCTCCATTGAGGCTTCTCCAGTTCCTGCGCCTGCTCGTCGACGGCCCGCGTATTCCCGGTCTTCATGACCGGGCTCCATTGAGGCATCCTGGGGTACGTGATGCCGATGCTGGTCCCCGGGTATTCCCGGTCTTCATGACCGGGCTCCATTGAGGCGAGATTGAACCGGCTCTCCTGACCGCTGAAGTTGCGGTATTCCCGGTCTTCATGACCGGGCTCCATTGAGGCGTGTCGGTGTGGGCTGCGATGAAGACTGCGGCGGAGTATTCCCGGTCTTCATGACCGGGCTCCATTGAGGCCCGTGGCCCGCCGGTACGGGCCGGCGCGGTGCGGCCGGTATTCCCGGTCTTCATGACCGGGCTCCATTGAGGCGTAGTACCAGGTTTCTTCCCCCTGCCCAAGGGCGACGTATTCCCGGTCTTCATGACCGGGCTCCATTGAGGCATGTTGATGATGTTCTCGTTCGGCTCGTCGAGATGTCGTATTCCCGGTCTTCATGACCGGGCTCCATTGAGGCGACAAGAACTCACGGTACTCTTTCCAAGATTTGGTCGTATTCCCGGTCTTCATGACCGGGCTCCATTGAGGCGACCGCAGCTGGTCTGTCCGTCGTCCAGCCCCGCGTATTCCCGGTCTTCATGACCGGGCTCCATTGAGGCGAGGCGGTGTGGGGCGCGATCAAGATCGGCCTGGAGGGTATTCCCGGTCTTCATGACCGGGCTCCATTGAGGCATCTACTTGGCTGTGAGGGTGGACGCGTGGTGACCGTCGTATTCCCGGTCTTCATGACCGGGCTCCATTGAGGCGCTGGGATGCTGGAATCGGATTACAGGCTGCGTGAGGTATTCCCGGTCTTCATGACCGGGCTCCATTGAGGCTCCTCGATGCCGCCGGAGGGGGAGGCGGTGATGCGGGTATTCCCGGTCTTCATGACCGGGCTCCATTGAGGCTTGAAATAGCCTGGATAGGTGATCTGCGTCGGACCGGTATTCCCGGTCTTCATGACCGGGCTCCATTGAGGCCAGAGAAGCTGGTTCCGTCGGACAAGGCGATGGACGTATTCCCGGTCTTCATGACCGGGCTCCATTGAGGCGCTGTGATCTTCGGTGTCATCATCGGCGCTTGGTTGTATTCCCGGTCTTCATGACCGGGCTCCATTGAGGCACAGATTTGTCCAAGGAGTTTCCGGGTTATGAGTAGTATTCCCGGTCTTCATGACCGGGCTCCATTGAGGCTCCTCATAGATGAGGATTGTCAGAATCGGAACGACCGGTATTCCCGGTCTTCATGACCGGGCTCCATTGAGGCCTTCCGATTGGTGATGCGGCAGCTGAGCTTGGCGTGTATTCCCGGTCTTCATGACCGGGCTCCATTGAGGCGTTTCGCTTGTTCCAAGCCGCCTGCAGCGCATTCAGGTATTCCCGGTCTTCATGACCGGGCTCCATTGAGGCCGGTTACGGTGTCAAGCATCATACTTCTCCGCGAAGGTATTCCCGGTCTTCATGACCGGGCTCCATTGAGGCCTTCGGACCGGACGCTGGGATGATGAGCGGACCGGGTATTCCCGGTCTTCATGACCGGGCTCCATTGAGGCCTTCGGACCGGACGCTGGGATGATGAGCGGACCGGGTATTCCCGGTCTTCATGACCGGGCTCCATTGAGGCACCAGGTCCTCTTGCGCGCCGGGGGCCAGCCCCGCCGGGTATTCCCGGTCTTCATGACCGGGCTCCATTGAGGCACGCTTCGTACGGCTGTGCTCAGGATCGTCTCGAAGGACGTATTCCCGGTCTTCATGACCGGGCTCCATTGAGGCCGCACCACCGTGGGTCATCTCCACGGCAGCCCGGCAAGTATTCCCGGTCTTCATGACCGGGCTCCATTGAGGCTCTCTGAACGTCTCCGACTCTACGCGCCTCGGCTGGTATTCCCGGTCTTCATGACCGGGCTCCATTGAGGCAACGCGGACTCGGCCAGATCATTCAACGCACCCTGGGTATTCCCGGTCTTCATGACCGGGCTCCATTGAGGCCATGCCGTTGAGACACGCGCCCAGTAGGTGAGCGCCGGTATTCCCGGTCTTCATGACCGGGCTCCATTGAGGCCAGACGTTCGCCGACGCCATGCAGGCAGGCCTGGGCGTATTCCCGGTCTTCATGACCGGGCTCCATTGAGGCCTGTTCAGGGAGGACGGTACGGTCCGGTGGCACGAGTATTCCCGGTCTTCATGACCGGGCTCCATTGAGGCGGCGTTGTGCGCCACCTTCAGGACCGTCGGATCCGTGTATTCCCGGTCTTCATGACCGGGCTCCATTGAGGCGTGCTGCTCTGGTTCCAGGCGCGTGTCAGCTCGGACGTATTCCCGGTCTTCATGACCGGGCTCCATTGAGGCGACAGATCCATCACATCACCGCCCACCGGACCGGCGGTATTCCCGGTCTTCATGACCGGGCTCCATTGAGGCACGCTGATCTGGCCCGGGCGTCGGCGCCTCAGGTCCAGTATTCCCGGTCTTCATGACCGGGCTCCATTGAGGCCTCGGCTGCGGGCCGACCCACACAGTCCCTGTCAGCGTATTCCCGGTCTTCATGACCGGGCTCCATTGAGGCTCCGAGATTCCTGATCACCCTAGTCAGGGGCCAGAGTATTCCCGGTCTTCATGACCGGGCTCCATTGAGGCTCCGAGATTCCTGATCACCCTAGTCAGGGGCCAGAGTATTCCCGGTCTTCATGACCGGGCTCCATTGAGGCGCGAGAATCTCGATGCCGTTAGCCGCCTCGGTGGCCGTATTCCCGGTCTTCATGACCGGGCTCCATTGAGGCAGGCTGATGGTGACGGCGCCGTCTAGGACGGCGGGGTATTCCCGGTCTTCATGACCGGGCTCCATTGAGGCACCCACAGCCGCTGCCCGGCCTCCAAAGCCTTGTCAGTATTCCCGGTCTTCATGACCGGGCTCCATTGAGGCGCCTCATCCGCGGACATTCCCATAGCCTCGGCCGCGTATTCCCGGTCTTCATGACCGGGCTCCATTGAGGCAGACGCCGGGAACTTCGCGAGAACCTCCATCGACTGGTATTCCCGGTCTTCATGACCGGGCTCCATTGAGGCAGCCCTTCCTTGTCCCGCAGAGCGATCGCCGCGCCGGTATTCCCGGTCTTCATGACCGGGCTCCATTGAGGCAGCCCTTCCTTGTCCCGCAGAGCGATCGCCGCGCCGGTATTCCCGGTCTTCATGACCGGGCTCCATTGAGGCAGCCCTTCCTTGTCCCGCAGAGCGATCGCCGCGCCGGTATTCCCGGTCTTCATGACCGGGCTCCATTGAGGCCAATGTACACCGAATCATTGAACAGAAGGAGCTCATGTATTCCCGGTCTTCATGACCGGGCTCCATTGAGGCGTACATCGTGCTGAAATCCTTCCGCGCGACGCTCTCGTATTCCCGGTCTTCATGACCGGGCTCCATTGAGGCGAACCTCTTCGTGGTGTGCTGGAAGAGCATCTCTTGTATTCCCGGTCTTCATGACCGGGCTCCATTGAGGCCTTCTCGGCTTTGACCAGTGTCTTCCTTGCTTTGATGGTATTCCCGGTCTTCATGACCGGGCTCCATTGAGGCCTTCTCGGCTTTGACCAGTGTCTTCCTTGCTTTGATGGTATTCCCGGTCTTCGTGACCGGGCTCCATTGAGGCCTCAGAGGTGCGAGGTCGAGTGTGGGGCACAGATGGGTATTCCCGGTCTTCATGACCGGGCTCCATTGAGGCATCTTCGACCCTGATGAACAGGAACCCGTCCCCAACAGGTATTCCCGGTCTTCATGACCGGGCTCCATTGAGGCACACCTGTCAGGTCAGCCCTGTCAAGGTCGACGCCGGCGTATTCCCGGTCTTCATGACCGGGCTCCATTGAGGCGAAATCATGATGACCGGCGCCCCTCACCGGCTCGTTGTATTCCCGGTCTTCATGACCGGGCTCCATTGAGGCAGGCGACTGAATATCGTTCTTGTTCCTGACGACATGTATTCCCGGTCTTCATGACCGGGCTCCATTGAGGCACGAGTGACACAGGCGCAACAGGGGGGGCGGCACGCGTATTCCCGGTCTTCATGACCGGGCTCCATTGAGGCGAGTGAGTGGGAGGGAGGGGGCCTCCCAAGAGGCCTGTATTCCCGGTCTTCATGACCGGGCTCCATTGAGGCGAGTGAGTGGGAGGGAGGGGGCCTCCCAAGAGGCCTGTATTCCCGGTCTTCATGACCGGGCTCCATTGAGGCGAGTGAGTGGGAGGGAGGGGGCCTCCCAAGAGGCCTGTATTCCCGGTCTTCATGACCGGGCTCCATTGAGGCGTGAGCGACTGCAGTGTGCCCTCCACGATCACCGAGTATTCCCGGTCTTCATGACCGGGCTCCATTGAGGCGAACCGGTATCCGGCTCGGCGGGCGCCGTCGGGGGGGTATTCCCGGTCTTCATGACCGGGCTCCATTGAGGCGAGCGCACCTACGCGCCGGAGACCGCGGAGCAGATGTATTCCCGGTCTTCATGACCGGGCTCCATTGAGGCCCTCCAAGAGGAGTCAGTCGAGCGGGTGCGGTGTGAGTATTCCCGGTCTTCATGACCGGGCTCCATTGAGGCACCTTCTTCCCGAAGGTGCCGGCGACGCGGCGGAGCGTATTCCCGGTCTTCATGACCGGGCTCCATTGAGGCCCGGACGCGGTGCACGGCATGTCGACCGCCGAGGAGGTATTCCCGGTCTTCATGACCGGGCTCCATTGAGGCATCTGTCTTCTCCTACTCGGTAGTGGGGGGTGCCCGTATTCCCGGTCTTCATGACCGGGCTCCATTGAGGCGTCGGGTGCACACCGTCGGCCGACAGCAGCAGGTCGGTATTCCCGGTCTTCATGACCGGGCTCCATTGAGGCGTCGGGTGCACACCGTCGGCCGACAGCAGCAGGTCGGTATTCCCGGTCTTCATGACTGGGCTCCATTGAGGCTGGACGCAGGTGGAGTCGGCGACCGGCTTGGTCGCGTATTCCCGGTCTTCATGACCGGGCTCCATTGAGGCATTCTCCCTTCCCAGGGCCGGCCCTGCGCCGACCCTCCGTGGGGGTATTCCCGGTCTTCATGACCGGGCTCCATTGAGGCGTCAGGCGGCCCGGCGGGGGCCTTCGACGGCGGCCAGTATTCCCGGTCTTCATGACCGGGCTCCATTGAAGCCTGATGCATAAGGCCTAGTCAGGGGCCTATTGGGGGGTATTCCCGGTCTTCATGACCGGGCTCCATTGAGGCGGTGAGCGCCTATGATGCCTCGGTGCTCCTTTCCGGGGAGTATTCCCGGTCTTCATGACCGGGCTCCATTGAGGCGTCTGACCGCCCTGGACATCGACGAGCACGGCGACCTGTATTCCCGGTCTTCATGACCGGGCTCCATTGAGGCATATCCACCACGAGGGTGTGCCGGTCCTAGGCGACGTATTCCCGGTCTTCATGACCGGGCTCCATTGAGGCCCTTCCTGGGGAGGGATGGTGATGATGAGGCGGCCGGTATTCCCGGTCTTCATGACCGGGCTCCATTGAGGCCGCGCCCCCGCCGGGCGCGTAATGTTTGAGGCAGCGTATTCCCGGTCTTCATGACCGGGCTCCATTGAGGCATCCAGACGGGCGCGGCCCTCGGCTTCGCCGCCCTGTATTCCCGGTCTTCATGACCGGGCTCCATTGAGGCCTCTCGTTCAGTAGGTCAGGTGGGGCGCCCCCGGCCGTATTCCCGGTCTTCATGACCGGGCTCCATTGAGGCACCGTCCCCCTACCCAAGACCGTGAACCCGCTCCGCGTATTCCCGGTCTTCATGACCGGGCTCCATTGAGGCCGTACGGTGCCGCCCTGGGGCTTCTGGGCGAGCACGTATTCCTGGTCTTCATGACCGGGCTCCATTGAGGCTCCGAGGAGCCGGTCCTCGCGAGAGGCTCGGTGAAGGTATTCCCGGAGGATTATTCAAAAGTATTTTTTGGTTTCTTGTGGCTATGGCTGGCATGAAACGAAACCGTATTTTTCGTGGATTTCCTGTGCCGTTTCGGATATGATTGGAACATGCAGGTCGGGGTCACCCCGGAAGAAACCGCCGTCCTGATCAGGTGGAAGAAGCGTTCCGACAATCATGTGCTGGTTCGGATGAAAGCAGAAGCGATCCTGTACGCCTCTGAAGGAGTCGGAATCGGCATCATCGCGAAGATGGTTGAGCGGGCCGAGAGGACAGTGCAGGAATGGCTGGCCGACTGGCAGGCCACCAGGATGTGCTCGGTCCTGACCGGCCATGCGGGGAACCAGAACGCGGCGAAACTCACCCGCGACCAGAAACAAGAACTCAAGAAAATCCTCGCCCAGCCGCCCTCCCAGACGGGCATCCACGCCGAGTTCTGGGACGTCCCGGCGATACGTGACGTCGTGAAGATCCTGTTCGATGTCGAGTACCAGGCGGATTCTTCGTATCAGCTGCTCCTGCGCTTGTGCGGGCCGAGTCTCGAGCTGCCCGGACCCGTTCGACGAGCACCGCAACGATGGCTGTCATGAAACAAAATCGTTTCTGGTTTCGCGGGGTGGGAGGTGTCCGAAGTCGTAGTCGAAGGAGCGTCCGGTGACGTATGAGGCGAACGCGCCGAAGGTCTCTTCGGGGGTCTCGCGCTGAATGTTCGCGATGTTGTTCTTGGCCGCGTTCCAGACGTGCTCGACCGGGTTGTGGTCGGGCGCGTACGGCGGCAGGAAAACAGGGGTGATGCGCTCCAGCAG
>ERZ773060.44-NODE-44-length-73680-cov-14.4795_pt1 | contig 73680 bp, 65 predicted proteins | sample MGYA00580628_ERZ773060 | MGnify/ENA primary metagenome ERZ773060 (study PRJEB29015, sample SAMEA2738019) | human oral metagenome | biome: human oral; feature: human-associated habitat; material: dental | place: China | collected 2045 ... | reverse complement strand
CGAACCCGCCTCTGAAGCTTGGGAAGCTTCCATTCTACCGATGAACTACGCCCGCATGACGCGAATGAGATTGTATCAGATGGAGCGGGAGGCCGCGCCACCCGAGGCTCGCTTTCCGCGGCGGCGCCTGTACCGAACCGAAACCCGCGGAGCGGCGAGGCTTCGGCGCGCCGGCTCTTTAGATACCCTTGAACCGTGCTTCTCTCCGACCGCGACATTCGCTCCTGCGTCGATTCCGGCCGGGTCCGCCTGGAACCGTGGGACCCGCAGATGATCCAGCCGTCGAGCGTCGACGTCCACCTCGACCGTTTCTTCAGGCTCTTCAACAACCACAAGTATCCGGTCATCGATCCGGCGGCCGACCAGCCGGAGCTCACACGCCTCGTCGACGTCTCCGCCGAGGGGTCCCTCATTCTGCACCCGGGCGAATTCGTCCTCGGTTCGACCTACGAGAAGGTGACGCTCGCCGACGACGTCGCCGCACGCCTCGAAGGCAAGTCGAGCCTGGGGCGGCTGGGGCTGCTCACCCACTCGACCGCCGGATTCATCGATCCGGGGTTTTCGGGCCACGTGACCCTCGAGCTGTCGAACACGGCGACGCTGCCGATCGTCCTCTACCCGGGCATGAAAGTGGGGCAGCTGTGCTTCTTCCAGCTGTCCTCGGCGGCCGAGAAGCCCTACGGCTCGGGGGCCAGCGGGTCGAGGTACCAGGGTCAGCGCGGGCCCACGGCTTCGCGCTCCCATCTCAACTTCCACAGGATCGACGTCGGCGAGGCGCCCGTCGAATGACCGACGTCGCGCGGCGTTCCCATTCACGCGATAATATGACCAGCGACAAGAAGGGAGTCCCCTATGGACATCGGTTGGAAGCTCGTTAGCGCGGGCGCGGGCATCGTTTCCGGAATCATTGCGAACAAGGCCGTCGACGTCGTGTGGAAGTCGGTCTCCGGGCGTGCGCGCCCGGAAGAGGACGACTTCTCCGAGCCTTTGCGCACGGCCCTGGTCTTTTCGGTGGTCTCGGCCGCCGTGGGCGCGGTCGTCAACGAGCTCGTCATGCGCCGGGCTGCGCGCTGGTACGGGCTGGGCGACGCGGTCGACAAGGGCGTTGCGGAAGGTTTGAAGAAAGGCTCTTCGACCTCGAAGTGACCTCGCTTCGGAGTGCCTTGGCTTTGAAGCGGCTTGGCTTTGAAGCGGCTTGGCTTTGAGGCGGCTTGGCCCGTAGGCGCCGCGACGTCGTTCTTCGCCGGTTGCAAGCGCGGCGCTGCTTGGAAGCTGCCCGGCTTCGAGGCGCCTCGAAGCCCGAGCCGTGCCCCTGAGGTCGAAGCAAGTCCATGTGATCAAGCTCGGGCTGTGCATTCGGATGGCTTTTGATCGTCCAGGGCGTGCTCTTGTAGCATTGATTGCGCGACAGGGGAGCGCCACAAGGGCGCTGAGAGTGCGAAAAGCAGACCCTCGAACCTGATCCGGTTAGCACCGGCGAAGGAAGTCGAGCTCTCCCCGCCGAAGACGGCGGGCCCTCCTGAAATGGAGGAAGCAATGACACGCAACAGACTTCGCTCCGTCGCCTGCCTCGTCGCGGCGCTCGCGATGGCAGGATGCTCGGGCGAATCGACCGATTCGAAAGGCGGCGGGGACTCTAAAACAGTCACCGTGCTCACGCACGACTCGTTCAACCTTCCCAAGGAACTCGTCAAGGAGTTCGAGTCGAAGACGGGATACAAGCTCGTCACCACGCCCGCGGGCGACGCCGGCGTCGCCAATCAGCTGGTTCTGACGAAGAAATCGCCGAAGTACGACGCCGTATACGGGATCGACAGCTACACGGCAGCGATTCCCGCCGGCGAAGGGCTGTTCGTCGACTACGCCTCGCCGGCTCTGCCGCAGTCGGCCAAGGAGTATGAGATCAAGGGGATCAAAGGGCTGACGCCCGTCGACCGCGGCGACGTGTGCATCAACGTGGACCACAAATGGTTCAAAGAGAAAGGCGTCAAAGAGCCGACGGGCGTGGACGATCTCGCGAAGCCCGAGTACTCCAAGCTCCTCTCGATCATCGATCCGAACGCTTCGACCACCGGCTTCGCCTACCTTGCGGGCGTGAGAACGGCGAAGGGCGAGGATGCGAAGGGGTATCTGAGCCGGATGGCGGCGGGCGGCGTCCACGTCGCATCCGACTGGACGAACGCCTACAACGTCGATTTTTCGGCTGGAGAGGGCAAAGGCAACTATCCGCTCGTTCTGTCCTACGCCTCGTCGCCGGCGTTCGCGAAGGACACCGGCGTGATCGAGTCGACGTGCGTGCGGCAGATCGAGTACGCCGGAGTGGTCAAGGGAACCGACAACGAGAAGGGCGCGAAGGCCTTCGTCGATTTCATGGTTTCGAAGAAGGTTCAAAGCGCGATTCCGACGTCGATGTACATGTATCCGGTGGATTCCAGCGTGCAGCTGCCCGCCGAATGGGCCGCCAAAGCCAAGCTGGCGGAGCACCCGATCGTGCCCGATCCGGACAAGGTGGCGGCAAACCGCGACAAATGGCTCGAAGACTGGGCGGCGGTCGCGAAATGACGGATCGTAGAAGGACGCTGCCATTCTGAGGGCGAGAGCCGCCGCGGCCCGGACCCGGGGCGCGAGGACGCGCGCCCCGGGTCCGGGCATTGCCACAGCGGCCTCCGTGGCGGTTCCAATGGCGCTCCTGGCGGTCTTCTTCGCGTGGCCGGTAGGGGCGATGCTGGCCCGAGGCGTCGCGCCTCGCGCCCTCGAAACGCTCGGTTCGCCGCGCACGTGGGATCTCGTTGCGACGACGCTGCGGATGGCCGCCGCCGGAACGCTCGGCTCCGTGATCCTCGGAATCCCCGGGGCCTACGCCCTTTATGTGTGCCGCTTTCCCGGGCAGCGAGCCCTGCGCGCTGTGGCGAGCGTGCCTTTCGTCCTTCCAACCGTCGTCGTCGGCGTGGCTTTCCGCTCCCTGCTCGGCAAGGACGGCGCATACTCCTTCCTGGAGCTCGACGGGACCGAAACGGCCGTGGTCGCCGCGATGGCGTTCTTCAACTTTTCCGTGGTCGTGCGAACGGTCGGCACGATGTGGGCGGGCCTCGATCCGCGCTCGGCGGACGCCGCGCGGATGCTCGGCGCCGGGCCCGTCCGAGTCTTCCGCACGGTGACGCTGCCAGCCATCGCGCCCGCGATCGCGGGCGCGGCGAGCCTCGTCTTCCTTTTCTGCTCCACCGCCTACGGGATAGTGATGACTCTGGGCGGGGTGTCCACTTTGGAGTCGGAGATATGGGCGCGCACCAACCGGCTCAACTTCGACGTCGCCGCCGGCCTCTCGCTCGTGCAATTCGTCATCGTGGCGCTCGCCCTCATCGTCTCTTCGCGCTTCTCCCGCTCTGCGGCCCTGGCCATGGCGCGGCGCAAGAGAAGGCTGCGCCTGGCGGACGCGCCTGCCGTCGCGCTCACGGCCGTCGTCATTCTGGCGCTGATTCTCGCCCCCATGGCCTCGCTCATCGCCCGTTCGCTCGTTCACGCGGATGCCTGGAGCCTTGAGAACTACCGGCAGCTGGCGACGTCCGGCTCGGGCTTCACCGGCGGCGTGACCGTGATCGAGGCCCTTGGCAACTCGTTGCGCGCCGCCGCATACGCGACGCTCGTCGCCTTGGCCGTCGGCGTCCCGTTGGCCTTCGCGCTCTCGCGGCCCGCCAGAACCAGGCGGGCGCGCATCGGCCAGTCCCTCGCGGAGGCTTTCGCCATGGCGCCGTTGGGAGTCTCGTCTGTGACGGTCGGTTTCGGCTTTCTCATTGCGCTTCGCGGCCCGCCGCTGGAGCTGGGGAGCGAGGCCGTGCCTTTCGCTCAGGCGATTGTGGCCGTGCCGATGGCCCTGCGCGCCCTCCTCCCGGTGCTGCGTGCGATCGATCCGCGCCTGCGCGAAGCCGCCGCGATGCTCGGCGCAGGCCCCGCGCGCATTCTGCGGACCGTCGATTTCCCCCTCGCCGCCAAGGGGCTGACGCTCGCCGCGGGCTTCGCCCTTGCGATCAGCCTGGGCGAGTTCGGCGCCTCGAGCTTCCTGGTCAGCGGCGAAAACGACACCCTTCCCGTTCTCATCTCGCGTCTGCTCAACCGGCCGGGCGCCGGCAACTACGGAATGGCGCTCGCGGCCAGTGTGATTCTGGGGCTTCTGACAGCGCTCGTCATGTTCCTCTGCGAGCTGCCGGCAGGGCCCGATGCGCGGATGTCCGCAGCGGAAAAGGCCGCAGAGGCCGCGTCGGCACAGAAGAGATCAGCGGAATCAAGAATCGAGGAATCGAAGGCAATGGCAAGAATCGAGGAGTCGAAGGCAATGGCAAGAATCGAGGGAGCGAAGTGAGCGAGGCCAATGCGCCGCTTCTGCAGGTCGCCGATTTCAGCGTGGTCTATCCCGACGGGCACGTCGCCGTCGACGGCGTCGACCTGACCGTGGCCGAGGGCGAGATCGTCGCCTTGCTCGGTGCGTCGGGCTCCGGAAAATCCAGTCTTTTGCGCGGAATCGCGGGGCTGGAGTCCGCTTGCGGCGAGGTGCGCATCCGAGGGGTCGACGTCTCGCGGCTGCCTCCGCACAGGAGAGACTGCGGAATGGTCTTCCAGGACGGCTTGCTCTTCCCCCATAGGAATGTGGCCAGAAACGTCGCCTATGGAATCGAGAGCCGCGGGCGCGGCCGGCGGGTTGACGGCCTGGGGCGCGGCCTGCCAATCGAGGGCCTGCGCGCGGTCCGGGAACGCAGGCGCGCCAGACGCCAAAAGGTTGCCGAGCTCCTCGAACTGGTTGGGCTTCCCGGATACGAAAAGCGCGAGGTCACAACGCTTTCGGGAGGTCAGGCGCAGCGGGTCGCTCTGGCGAGGTCTCTTGCGCGATCGCCCGCGCTCATGCTTCTGGACGAGCCCCTTTCGGCCCTGGACCGTGACCTTCGCGAGGCGCTCTCGCTGGAGCTGCGGAGGATTCTGACCGGAACCGGGGCTTTGACGGGGGCGGATGCCCTGACGGGGGCGGGCGTTTCGGCTGGGGCGGACTCCTTGACAGGGACGGGTGCTTCGGCCGGGGCGGGCGATTCGACGGGAATCGGCGCCTTGTACGTGACGCACGACCGCGAGGAGGCCAGGCGGGTCGCCGACCGCGTCGTCGTCATGAAAGACGGGCGCTTCGTGCCGGAATGACCGCGCTCGTGCCGGAATGACCGTGCTTGGTGCCGGAATGACCGCGCTCGTGCGGGCGGCTGGCGGACGGCCACGAAATGGCTCCCGAAGCGGGGGCGGCGGAAGAGGTGGGAGCTTGACCAGGCAGGCGGCAGACGCCGGGAAAAGATGAGTCTCGCCCGCTCCATTCGCACGTGCTCCCACAATCGATGAAGATATGGGTCACACGTCCTAGTGGCAATAGAATTGACGGTATGCGCATCGCCGAGATTGCCCCCGCCGAGGTGGGGCCGTGGTTGCCGCGCGCAGTCGAGCACATGGCTCGGGTGCGCGCGGCGAGCGGCGCTCTGCGCGAAGGGCATCTCGCCGAGTACAAAACGAGGAAAGCGGCCATGTTTCGCGTCGGGGTGCCCCGCGATTCCCGCATTTTCACCTCGGAGACGGGCGAATGGATGTGGCTGCGCCCGGGCGACGAGCCGGAGGTTGTGGCCTCGCGCATAACCGGCGACCCAGCCCCGTGGGTGCGCAAAATCTTTGCGGCGTGCGACGACAGGCCGGTGGCGATGAAGGTATTTCCGGGGGAGCGCGGCCTCGCCGAGCTTCCCTCGCGTGAGATATCGGAGAGGCTTGCCGTGCCCATCTCCGACGTCCACCTGACCAGCACGTACGACGACATCCACGTCCGATCGATGACGGCGGCCGAGCTCGACACGTTCCTGGAGCGAACCATGCGTTCGGCGGACCGCCATCTTGCGCTGGCGTCCGGCTCGTGCCCGATGCGCGGCTCGTGGGACGTTTTGATGAAAGCGAGGGAGCGGCTCTCCGACGGCGTGGCGACTCCCGGGCACGCCCTCATGGCGATCTGCGTCGATTCGACGACGATAGGCGGAATATGGGTGGAAATCGACGGCAAGGACGCTCGCATCTGGGACCTTCACGTTTACGAGGGGTATCGAGGGCACGGCCACTCGAAGGCCGCACTGCTCGCGATGGCCGAAGGGCTCAAACGCGAGGGAGTCCACTTCCTCAATGTCACGGTCATAGCCCCGAACACCGGCGCAATCGACATCTACGAATCCGTCGGCTTTCGAGTGACGACGCGGCACGTCGTGCTGGAGCTGCCCACTTTGGCCGGCCTCGTCGAGCTGTGACCCCGCGGCCCTGGCCTTGGCGGTGAGTTGCGCCCTCGCCCCTCGTCCCGGGCTGCCGCGCCTCCGAGCGCCGGGGTTGAACTTCGGCTTCGATTTCACACCGAGTGCGACGACGTGGACGGGCCGGGCCCGCCGTCGGGCCCGGCCCGTGGGGAAGGGTCCACGCCAAGCGAGCTGATTCTTGCACGGCGCTCCACATACACTTGCGATTGTCGGCCGGCGGTCGGCAACCCGTTCACGCGGACCGGAGCAAGCCCGAGTTACGAAAGAGAGGACTCGCATGAACCCTTTGTGCGCCGCGAACAGAGCTTCGGGCCTTGGCTCTCTCACGCACGCGGCGGCCTCGCTCCTCTTTGGAGTCCTGGGCATTGTTCTGCTCATTGTTTTGTGCATCGGCGTCTTCTTTTGGTGGAGGAACCATTGCAGCGACGTCAGGCAGAGATGGGCGGCCTCTTACGGATTGCGATTCGTCAAAACCGACAAGGTGCTGGGCAAGCGGACTCGCGGCGTTTACGGGCTTCCGGGCATGAGGCACACCGGCCGTGACGTGATCGTCGTTCCCGCGGCGGCCGGCAGTGCGCTCTACTACGAGGTCACGTGGGTTGAATGGCACGGCGACAACGACGTTGAAACGAAGAGATGCTCCTTCCTGCGCTATCCCTTGCCCGGGTTCTTTCCGCGCATGCACATCAAACCCGAGGGCGTGTTCGGCCTTGCGAACAACGACGTCAACACCGAGTGGCAGGCGTTCAACAAGGAGTTCGACGTCAAATCGGAGGACGAGCGCGCGGCCCATGCCTTGCTGACCGGGCCGATGCAGGAGTTCCTCATGGCTCGGATGCGGGGGCTGCACATCGAGTTCTCGGGAAATGAGGCCTTCATCGTCCTCGGCAACTACAAACCGGAGAACTCCGTCGCATACGCTGGCCTCATGAACGAATGGCTTGCCGTGGTCCCGAGGTTCTTCTTCAGCGCGGCGCCGACCCGTTGACGTCATCGGATCATGGTCAGTCAGTTTCGCCGGATCCCGGTTAATCAGACATTCAATCAATTGGGAGAAACGGTCAATCCGGCGGTTGTCTGTGGACAGCCAGTTGTTCGGTCACTTAGTTGGAGTGGCAAGTGGAGACAGCTGACCAGGCAAACGGTCGGCGGTTAGGAGAATGATGAGTTTCAATATGTTTGCGAGCATTGCCGCGAGCGACGCCGCCAGCAATGCATCGACGTGGTCCAGTTCTTCGATCGGGGTCAAAATCCTGGTGGGAGCCGCTGTCGTCGTAATCATGCTCGTGGGAGGATGGCTTGCGATTCTGCAGCGGATGCGGCGTCAAAAGTGGGCTGAATCCCAGGGATTCCGCTACATCAAAGAGGATGTGGACCTGGGAAAAGCCACCCGCCGCGTCTTCAGGCTTGCCGGGAGGAGGCACGTTGCCCGCGACGTCGTCGTCATCCCCTCGGCGGCCGGAACCGCGCTCTATTACGAAGTCACATGGGTTGAGCAGCACGGCGAGAACAAGGAAAAGAAAAAGCGCACGTTCATGCGTTACTCATTGCCCGGGACGTTGCCGCGCATGCGTATCAAACCGGAGGGGATGCTCGGCTTCGCGAACGACGACATCAACACCGAGTGGCAGGCGTTCAACAAGGCGTTTGAAATCGAGTCCGAGGATGAGCAGGCTGCCCATGCCTTGTTGACCGGGCCGATGCAGGAGTTTCTGATGGATCATATGAGAAAAATGCATATGGAAATCGTGGGCGGGGGCGCCTTTCTTCGCCTCTCCAGGTACAAATCGGAGGATTCCGTCGTATACGCAAGGCTCATGGACGAATGGTTCGCGAGGGTCCCCGAGTTCCTTTTCGGGCGGGGGTAGAGGCGCGCAGGCGGTTTCGCCGCCCCGACGCCCGGCGGCGAAGCTGCGGCAGGCCCGGCTGCGGAGCTGAAAGTAGACCCGCTCAGTTTCTACGCGTCTTCTGTGTTCTGATACGATGAATCGTCCCTAGGTTCTTAAGCGCTCCACACGAACAGGCGGACCAGGCGGACGCAGAACAATGGTCTACAGTTAGGACGTCTATGGGCGCGCAGGAGCTTGCGAGCGCCGTTGCTTACTATTCTTATGGTGGTTATTATGGCAACGGCCCTTCGCTGCTTTGGGTGACTGCGGCTGTTCTGGTCTTCTTGATCGTTGCTTTCGTCTACTTCAGTTTGAGAGTCCAGCGAAAGCGGGCCCTCCGTCGGCGATGGGCGGAAGGCCGCGGATTGGCCTTTCACCGGTCCGACGAGTCGCTCGGCGAAGCCACGGGCCGGGTCTATTCTCTTATGGGAGGCAGCCACGTTGCCCGCGACGTCGTCGCCATTCCCACGCCGTTCGGCGGCGCGCTCTACTACGAACTCGCCTCCCGACCGGCCGGTTCAAGTGGGATGTCGGAGTTCAGGCATTCGCTCTTGCGGTATCCGCTGCCCGGCTCATTGCCGCGCATGCGCATCAAAAGCTGGCGCATGATGCACGAGCTCGCTTCCGGCGCCGAAGCGAGGGGCCGATCCTTCAGGATCAAGACGGAGTGGCGGGCCTTCAACGAGGAGTTCGACGTCAAGTCCGTCGACGAGGAGGCGGCCCGTGCATTGCTGACGCCGGCCATGCAGGAGTTCCTCATGGCTCGTATGCGCGAGACCCACATGGAGATCGTCGGCGACGTCGCCTATCTCATGCACTCGAAATACTGCTCCGTGAATTCTTCCGCCTATGCAGCCCTCATGGGCGAGTGGACGGCGCGGGTCCCGTCCTCTCTCTTCAGCAGGAACACGGTGCGCTGAGGCCGGGCGGAGAATCCGGCCAGGGGTAGAACGAAGGAAAGCAACATTGGAATCGATATTGTACGTCGGCTTTATTTTAGTTGGCGTCGTCATATGGATATGCAGAAGCTGGGAGGACAAGCGAAAGCGAGACGCCCGCCAGGAGTGGGCGCAGTCCCGCGGCCTGCGTTATTTCAGATCCGACGAGCGTTTGGCCGCGACCACAAGCCAAGTCTTCTCCCTTGGCCCTCTCTTTCCCTACGTCAAGCGCTACGCCGCTCGCGACGTCGTTGCCCTTCGCACACCCTTCGGCGAGGCGCTCTACTACGAACTCACGTGGCGCTCCGAGAGCGGCGAGAACTCTTCTTATACGTACTCAAACGCCATTTTTCGTTATCCGTTGCCCGGTGCGTTGCCCCGCATCCGGATCAAAGGCAGAGGTATGAACGTGATCTTCTCCCCGTTCGAAGAACTAGTTTACGGCGGCGGAAGAGGCCGAGAGTTCGCGATTGCGACGGAGTGGCAGGCCTTCAACGAGGAGTTCGACGTCAAGTCGGTGAACGGCCAGGCGGCCGGGGCGCTGTTGACGCCGTCTATGCAGGAGTTCCTCATGGATTATATGAGGAAAGGCCATATGGAGATCGTCGGCGACGTCGCCTATCTTGCCTTCGAGGCGTACAACGTGAATGATTCCTTTGGGTGCGCCGAGCTTATGCGCGAGTGGACGGCGCAGGTCCCGCCTTCCCTTTTCTGCGGCGCCTGGACGTACTGATCTCGCCGGCACAGCGGCGTGCGAGGGGAAGTTTCCACGTTCAGATGTCTGGTTATGCCGTCTATTTCTTTCTCGTCTCGCATTGTCTGAGGGAAAGACGGGCGCGCAGCAGACGGGCGCGCAGCAGGTTGAGACGAGGAAGGCCGACGTTTGCAATCAGCCCCATGCACTTCGGATTGCTTGTTGCATTCATTCTAAAGTGGAGGTAGTCTTGAGTCGGGTTCGAAACGAACCGCGAAAATACAGCGTTTGTGCGCGAACAGGACTTGTTTGTCTGTGGGCGCGCTTATTTTTCTAGAGGCAGGCAGTAGGTGGATGTATTGTGACTCTCGCATCCAAACGTGAAATGAGTGAGACCATGCCCATTGTGATCATGGTGATCGTCGTGGTCATATTCGTCGGGATCCTCGGATTCGCATATGAACGGCAAAAACGCGACGAGCGGCGGCAGTGGGCGGAAAACCGGGGATTCGATTTCACGGAATCCGACAGGGATCTGGGCCGGCAGACGGGTCGGCTGTTCAGGATCGGCGGGGCGACGGCTCGCGATGTTCTGCGTATCCCGACGCGTGCGGGCGAGGCGCTTTACTACGAGCTGGTGTGGACGGAGAGCTACGGCGACGACCGTCGGACGGAAGCGTGCGCCATTCTGCGCTATCCGCTTCCCGGGCCGCTTCCTCTCATGCGCATCAAGCCTGAGGGCGTCTTCGGTTTGGCCAACAACGACCTCACCACCGAATGGCAGGAATTCAACAGAGAGTTTGACGTCAAAACGGACGACGAACGCGTGGGCCAGGCCGTTTTGACCAAGCCCGTGCAGGAGTTCCTTATGGATCGTCTGCGCGGCGAGCGCTTGGCATTCGACGGCGACGGCGTCTTCCTTTGGATTGATCGGTACGACGTCGAAGACGTGGATCGGTGCGTCAAACTCATGGAGGAACTGACGGCTCTCATTCCCGCGGCCGCCTACGAATGAGGCCCGGCGCGCTGGCAAACGACTTGTTCTCTCGGCAGCGCAGGCGAATGCCCGGCGGCGTGAGCGAGAGCTCGACAGCGCAAGCTGAGCTCGCCGCCTCCGGCGTCGGATGCCTCCGCTGGCGGCGCGGGCCTTATCGGTGGTACATGCCTCTATCGGCGGCGCAGGTAAGGGTTGTACTTGAGAGAGTTGACGCGGCAGGAGCATTCGGTGGCGATGCTGACGCCCGAAGCAAGCTTGCCCTCGGCGCGCAGATCGAGCAGTCGTGGCACCACCTTGTCTCTGAGCGTCCAAGGATCGACGGTGTTGACGTAGATCTTCGTGCCGCCTTCGAAGCCCGCCAGTGTGGAGACCCGCCACTTGAGCAGGATGCGCCAAGGCATCGCCACGTCGGTGTCGATGGGAGCGCAGTACCATTCCTCGTTTGTGGGGATTCCCCCGCCCGTTGCGGCGTGCATCGCGTGAACCAGATCGGACATGTGGCGCACCTCGTCGGGAGTGTGCTCCCAAGGCTGGATCGCCGAAGACCGGCTCCACACTTCGAGCGTGGGGTAGCGATGGCCGAAGCCGACGATCGCGACGGCGCCGTCGTTCTCAGCGATGACGAGGTTGTGCTTGGCGGCGTAATCGACCCCGGACTCGTTGTAGAGGTTGGGGTTGGCGCGCACGCGTTCGATCTCCACGGTCTGATTGACCGATCGCTCGTCGATGGAGACGAGCTGCTTGTGAAGATGGTCGAAGGATGCGCCTGCGGGCTTGAGCCAGTTCTGAAAGACCTGCACGTACGAAACATAGCGGTTCTGCTGGTAAAGATCGTGCATGGCGTCGATCGTGAGGGTCCAATAGTGGGAATGCTCCTCGGGGGTGAGCGAGCCAGCCCAGGCCAGCTGGGACTTGTCGGTGGCGCCGTCGAGATAGTGGCGCCGTCCGAGAATGAGATCGTGCCCCCCTCCGAAGAAAGCGGGGGCGCGCTCGGCTATGGCGTCCTCGTTCATTCCCGACCCTCGGAGAACCGCTTGGATATGGGCGCGCCCGGCCGGGTCCGCCATGTAGCGCTCCATGCGCTCGCGGGCCGGCCCCGGCATCTGATAGTCGTAATTCTTCTCCCAGTAGGCGTAGGAGACGATCTCGAAAAGGTTGGGGACTCTGCGGAACTCCCAAGGGTCCGCTAAGCCGTCGACCGGCATCCCTCTGACGATCTCCCCGCTGGAAAGGATGCGCGACTTCTCCGGCGGGGTTTCGAGGACGCGGGACTCACAGAAGGTGCATGTGTATCCGAAGTCGGTTATCGGCCCGGAGTCGGGGGCGGAGGAGGGCAGCGGCCGGTTTCCGCGTCCGGGCACCGTCCAGACGACCGTGCCGGTGAATGGGTTGCGCTGCTTGAGGGTTCCGTCTGCCATCCGGGTGAGGATGTCTGCCATTTAGCGCCTCGCTAGGTCTGCGGCACCGATGATGCCGGCGTTGTTTCCGAGTGTGGCGAGCTTGACGAGGGGAGCGGGGCGGAATTCCTTCGCGGTCAGGGACTTTTCGAAGGAAGCGCGCGCAGGAACTGCGAGAAGGTCCCCCGATTCGCTGACGCCGCCCGCGAGGACGAAGACGTCCGGGTCGATCGCCGCGCTGAGGGTGGCCATTCCGATTCCGATCCATTCGGCTATTTCGGCGAAGCACTCCAGCGCCGCCGGGTCGTCTGCCTGCGCCGCGCGAGTGACGTCCAGCCCCGTGATCTCGCGGTCGCCCGCCAGTTTAAGCATGCGTGCGCCGTATACGGGCGAATCTGCGGCCAACTGGCGCGCTATGCGAACCAGCGCCGTGCCGGAGGCCTGCGCCTCCCAACATCCCAGAACGCCGCAGCCGCACCGCTGGCCTCCCGGATTGACCACGATATGTCCGATTTCTCCCGCGAATCCTCCGGCCCCGCGCAGGAGGGCGCCGTCGACGATTATCCCGCCGCCGATGCCCGTCCCCACGGTGACGACCACGGCCGACGAGTGCTCGCTTGCCGCGCCGTACTTGAACTCTCCCCATGCTGCTGCGTTCGCGTCGTTCTCGACGACGACGCGGTGCCCGGTAGCCTGCGAGACCTTCTCGGCCAACGGCTCGTTGCGCCACGCCAGATTCGGGGCGAAAACCACGGTTGTGCGCTCGTGGTTGACAAAGCCGGCGGCTCCGATGCCTATGGCTTCGACGTCGTACGACCCGGCCAATTCCTTCACGCACTCGCCGATTGTGTCCGCCACTGCATCCGAGCTCGACGCAGGCGTTGGCTTCCGCACGAGGGCAAGTATCTCTCCATTGTCGTCAACGGCTCCCGCGGCAATCTTCGTGCCGCCGACGTCCACGCCGATGTTCACACGCATGGCTTCAGTTTAGCCGATTCTGGGGCTTCGAAAACGCCGCGATACGGTTGAAATTCCAACGGCTGCCCCAGGTCGGTTCCTGTCTTAGGCCGACGGCTGCTCGAGCTGATGGCTGCCTCGGCTCGCCGGCTGAATGCGGAACTTGGCCACGCGCCGGATCGGTATCCGGAGGCCGCCGACGCATCTGTCCATCCCGTGACGGGACCGATGTGCTGCGATGCGCCCGGGCCTGCAATGTGAACGGCACTCGCTGTAGACGAGCGGGTTTCCTGCTTGTCTACGGACGATTCGGTTCGCCCTCAAGCCTTCATTGATTCTTTAAGGTCATTAACTCCTGAAAAGTCAATGGGCACCATTGCCCATAGTGTCGGTTTCGTAGGCGGAGTAGTTTCTTCAGCAATTCGGAGTCCAGCGAATCTTTGCGGTTCGGCGGGCGGCCACCGAGTTTATCGTGAAAGGGAGTGCATCATGGTGGCGAAGGACTTTTCGTCGTTGGCGGCGGCGTTGGCGACGGTTGACGGGCAGGTGGCTCAGGCTCAGGAGGACTTGACGCGGGCGCGCGCACTGCGGGGCGCCGTGGAGCGTTTGCGCGGGCACGGCAAAAGCGCTGGCGGCGAGGTGACGGCGACGGTCAACCAAGCCGGGGCATTGACGGCGATTCAGTTCTCGGCCGGTGCCTCCGGCGTGTCATTGGACAGGTTGGCCGAGCTGGTCGTGGAGGCGTCGCGTCAGGCCCATCGGGATGCGGCGAATCGTTACGCGCGCTTGATGCATGAGACTTTCGGGGCGGATTCGGCCACGGCTGCTGCGGCGTTGGCCGAGGCGGACCGCCTGCTCAATGCCGGTCGAGGTTCAAGCGAAGCGCTCGAGGTCTCTACCCGACAGTCGGGTGTGTGGCATCCGGGCGCTCCGAAAGAGCCGACGGAAAGGCCTGCCGACGCCGAGTCCCGGGCGGCTGGCGCCAAGGAATCGGGGACGCCGAGGCGTTTGGGGCAACCGGGCGGCGGACTGGCGGGCCTGACCGGACGGTCGGGGAGCGCCGGCGGGCGGGCCTTCCGCCGCAGCGGAGAGGACGATGACGAGGGCGGTCAGTCGTGAAGAATCTCAATGTCAACCCGCAGGGGCTGCGTGATCATTCGCGGGCGGTGGACGACGTCGTCGGCGGGGTGTCCAGCGCCCGCAAGACCTCGGGAGCCACTCTGTCTTCCGGCGCTTTTGGGATCATGTGTCAGTTCTTCGTCCCTCCATTGACAATTGTGAAGACCGTGGCCGACGCGGCGATTGAGGCTGTGGCCGAGTCTCTGGAGGAGACGGCGGCCGGGCTGCGGGCCGCAGCCGACGATTTCGAGTCTTCTGACGCCGAGCAGGCCGCCCATATACGCACTGTCGAGACGGGGCTGGCGTGAAGGCCGCGTCGTTCGCCGAATGCAGGCGGTTACTGGCTGACGCAAGCAAGAAGCTCTTATAGGAGGCAAGGCGATCATGGCTGTTTATGCGAAGGCGGCTCGGGATGAGGATGAGCCGTCGGCCCTGGCGGGGCTGGGGCTGATCGAGGACGGGGAAAGCCTGACCCAGGCGTTGCAGGCGAAGTCCTGGCTCGCAGGCTCTCTCGCCGGGTTGGGCGGAGCGCTCGACATGGCCGACCTCGCCCGCGACCCTTTCGGCAAGCTGTTGTCGTGGGGGCTGGCGTGGGTGATCGAGCATTTCTCGCCTTTGAAGGACTGGCTCAACGATCTGACGGGCAATCCCGGCGAGGTCCGCGCCTTTTCCCAGACGTGGTCCTCGATCGGGGGCAGCCTGAATGAGAACTCGGCCGTCCTCGCCCGCGCCGTCAACGAGGACATGGACGGCGCCGAGGGCGTCACGGTCGCCGCCTACAGGTCTCATCAAACGGACATGTCCCGGCATATCGGCATGGTCGGAGGCTTGTCCGAGGGCATGGCGACGTCGTTGTTGGGGGTCTCGGTGGCGGTGCAGGTCGTCCACGACCTCGTGCGCGACCGCATCAGCGACACGGTCTCCTCCCTGGCGAAGTACACCGTCATGGAATTCCTGTCCCTCGGCGCCCTGACGCCGTTTATCATCGAGGACGTCGCGAGCCAGGTTCTCCATTCGGCCACTGTGCTGCGCGGGCACATCAAGGATCTGTTCCATTCCGGCCACGCCCTCGGGCAGCTGGCCGACGGGGCGAAGAACGTGCTCACCAAGTTCAAGAACGCTTTGGCCAACCACTCGGGCGCAGGCGTGCGCAAGGCCGCGGGGCAGGCCGAGCACGCAGCCCCCGCCCTCGCCAACGCCCTCGGCCGAGGCAAATCTTTCAACCCGCCGCCGCCCAAGCCGCTGGTTCCCGGCGGCAGCGTCGAACGCCGGGCTCTTCACAACGGAGGCAGGCGCGGCAACGGCGCGTATGCGGATTATCATTTTGACAGGAAAGGCAACTTCTTGGGCGTGGAGACGGTTCACAGCGGCCGAAACGTCGCCCGCCGCCGCCTGGGAGGAAGCGCCGACGTCGCCGAGCGCAAACTCTATCGGGACATGAACAAGGGCTCTGTCAGTCCGCTCAAAGATCCCGTCACCGGCCAGATTTATCACTACCAGGCAGGCCACAGGGTCAACTCGCACCTGATCGATCCCGCCCGCCACCGGATCCTCAACAGCGAGTATGACCCGGCGACCGTCTTTGGCGGCAAGCACGCCGACGCCGCCCCGCACGTCGAACAGATGCGTCAATCCATCGCCGACCCATCCAACCCGGCCCATGACTGGCAAAGTGCATACGAACAACTCGATCCAGACGGAAAGGAGATTGTGAGCAAGTTGGAGATGAAGGAGACGAACCTCAACCTCACCAGCCACGAGAAGCACGTGAATCATCCGGACCTCTATCAGGAGTATGAGCGTTCAATCACCCGCGACTTGCCCGAAGACTCTTGGGTCCACACCTATATGGAAGAAACCGGCTCCATCCATGGGCGGCCTGAAATGATTGCTACACGTGTTGATGCAATAACTGCTGAAGGAGTCGGGAAATCTTATCCTGATCACTCCTTTTCGAATGTAGGTCCTGGATTGGAACCTTTGAAGTAAATATCTATGGTTTCTTCCGTATTCAGAGCTCCATTCACTATCATGAACACACGCCTCCTACAGTTAAAGGAAAGGACAAACTGTGACAGTTAACAAGTTCCCGCCGTCGCATGAAATCGACACTCGTTACATGGGACACGTCTTTCAGATCATGGAAGACTGCGCGGACGAACGAGCCGACGGGTGGACGAAACTGGGGATGACCGTCAATCAATCCGCCGAAGACCCAAGCGTACTTACTTATATCGCTGTGGTGTGGAAGGGGAAAAAATACGATAAATGGTTCCCTGAACTTGCTCTTGGAGCGCTTGCAAACCTTTTTTATGATTGGCAACAAGAATTAATTGCGGGTGGATTCCCCAATTGGACGGCGATGTTCTTTGGTGCTATTTCGCAAGCCGATGGAAACATCCGCACTCTCTGGATCCCAGAGTATGCTACCGACTATGGTAAGTGGCAGATCACTCCCGGTGTTCCGAATTGGCCGAAGGTCGAGGCTGAACTTGACAAACTAGCGGCTAGGGCGAAGGGATAGAATCTCGAGCTTCAGCTTCTCGGGTGCGGCAGGAGTTTTGCACGATCATTGGATTGCTTTCCAAGTAGCCCAGGAAACTCATGTTCAAGCAAGAAGTCCGCGCAGCTCTGCCAGCTGGACTGATGTGGAACTGATATGGAACCGCCGAATGAAGAATCGGCCTTGCTAACCCCGCTTCAGGAGGTTGATACCCATTACATGTCGCGAATCGTCGAGGTTCTAATTCGCAAGGCGAATGAGAACGCCAACGGTTGGACGAAGCTCGGGCTTCTCGCCAATGTCAACGAGGAGGCCGGCACCCTTCTGATGTACAACATGGTGGTCTGGAGAGGCGAGTCGTGGGACGACTGGCTGCCGGACCTCGAGATCGAGACGGTCAGCCGTGCGATCGCCCGATGGAGAGAAGGGGCGGGCAACATTGGCGAAGCCCCGCTGTGGACGTCTATGTTCCTCGGGGTGACTGCTCAAGGCCACGCCCGCTGGTCGCCGGGTTATGGTGAGGGCTTTGGACAATGGAAGATCCACACCGATCGTCCGAACAGGCCTGTGGTGGAAGAGGCGTTGCGGGGGCTTTGACCCCTGTTGCGTACCTGCGTGCTTAGCGCGTCAATGTCCGTTGACGGCACGGTTCAGAACTGGCTGAAGGCGCTGCCTGAAGCCTGGCAAGGAAACCGAGAAAACGAAGATGCTTAACGAAAGGCAAACAGATGCAAAGTCTGCCCCCGTCTCACGAAATCGACGCTTGCTACATGGGGCATGCTTTAACCGTTCTTGAAGACATGGCCAATGATGTCGCCGAAGGATGGAGCAGACTTGGTGCCATTATCAATCAACATAAGGATCTCCATGGTATTCGGGTTCATATTCCTTTGATTTGTAGTGGTCAGTTATTTGACCAATGGTTTCCTGGAGGTGCGATTCAAGCATTTGTTAGTATTTTCAAGGATTGGCAGAAAGATTTAACTGCCAATGGTCTTCTAAACTGGACGGCGATGTTTTTCGGCGCTGTCCCGCAACCTGATGGGAACATCCGCACTCTCTGGCTCCCGAATTATGCCGAAGATTACGGCAAGTGGAAGATCACTCTCGATGCTCCAAACTGGCCGAGGGTTGAGGCCGAGCTCAACATACTTGCTGGCGGGTCTCGAGGGACGAGACGGTCAGCCGTGCAATCGCGTACTGTGCGCGAAAGCGGTCCGCGGTGACGCGTTTTCATAGTCGGCAGCCTCTGAATCTTCATGGACTCTACACCGAGGAGGTTGGCAACATTCTCGAAGCAGCCGCAGATGCGGTTGCTCCTTACTGGTCCAAAGCGGGAATCTTTGTCAATCAAGTCGTTGATGAGGCCGACAAGGGCAAACTGGTGGGTGTTCATGTGTACGCAGCCCTCATTCGAGACAGTCAATTATTTGAAAATTGGATGCCAATTGAGGCTCAGGATGACCTGAACAATGTTCTATATGCTTGGCAACACGATTTAATCTATTACGGCATCGAAAACTGGATGTCAATGTTCATTGGTGTCGCAGATCATGACGGCCAAAGACATTCTGTATGGATTCCTGACTACACTGACACATACGGTCCTTGGAAGATCGAAGTTACAGCCTCCGCGAACAGGCTGAAGATTGAAGGGGCCCTCGCGGAAGTTTAATTCATTATACTTGTTTTAGTTAGGTCTACATGCTTTTCGACCTCTCGAAAGTTTGTATTACTCTAAAATGAGTTTAACAATCTGATTAGTAAATATTAACTATGAGAGGGTTATTCACTTCTAGTTCGTCTCAAGAGATTGACACCCGCTATGCGGGGCATGTCTTACAGATTATCGAAGATTGCGCGAATGATCACGCTGACGGGTGGGCTAAACTCGGCTTTCTAGTCAACCAGATCCTCGATAAGCCTGGTGTAACAATGTATGCGACAGTTGTCTGGAATGGCCAGAAGTAAGACGAGTGGTTCCCGGAGTTAGCTGTAAAGGCGCTTGTCGAAATTTTCGCGGATTGACAGGATAAGTTGATTGCCAGTGGTATTTTAAATTGGACGGCGATGTTTTTCGGTGCTGTTCCGCTAGCTGATGGGGACATCCGCACTCTCTGGCTCCCGGAGTGTGCCGAAGATTATGGCAAGTGGAAGAATGCTCTCGATGCTCCAAACTGGCTGAGGGGTGAAGCCGAGCTCAACAGGCTGGCGGCCAGAGTGCAGGTGTAAAGTCTCTGGTCCATCTGCCCTAGTTTCCCGACAGCGGGTAGGTAGATAGGTGAACACAGTGCCTTCAGTTTCGTCCGAGCGCTGGGGAGGGAAGCAGCAGATGCACTGACGCCAGCAGTGTCGCGAACAGCAAATCCCCGGCCTAATCTCGGCCGGGGCTCGCGTAGGGCCGTTAGGCTCTGCGGAGACGGCGGGATTTGAACCCGCGAGGGGCTTTGAACCCCTACCTTCTTAGCAGGAAGGCGCACTCGACCGGACTATGCGACGTCTCCAACACCATCAAGGATAGCGTGTTTGTTTCGCTCGATCCACCGGGCCTGTTGCCCATTGACCTATGGACTGAGGAGCCTGCCTAGCCTGCCCGCCGCCGGTGAGCGTGAGCCTGCCCGCCGCCGACGAATGCGGCCTTGAAACTGCGCTTCGCGGTGGCGGCGTACCTGCGGGCTGGATCGGCGAGCGCCGTTTAGCGGGGTGCTCCAACCTCGCGGTTCAGCGAGATTTGAGAGGAGGAAGGCGGATTCCGAGGGAAGGCGGAGCCGCCCCTCAGATCCGCGCGACCAAAGAGAAGGAAGGGGCCGGAAAGGGAAGGGGCCCGAAAGAGACGCCTGAACTCAGCTCCGCCTGGGAGAAGGCGAGGAGGGCTGGCGGGACAAGTCCCATGAGCGTTCAGCTCCGTGCAACCTGGGAGAAGGCCATGACGAGTCGGCACGAGACGGCCCGCGAGCTGTTGGGCACCTTGAGGTCGGTCGATTCGGTCGTCAGATCGAGTCGTGTGACGGCCTGGGAGGCGGGGTCGTACTCGATCGTGGCCTCGCGCACGCGGAATGTGCCGTCTTGGGCGCATGGCGCGAAGCCCGCCTGCCGTTCCTGCGCGAGCGGCGCGTTCACCCGCCCAACGGAGAAGACCGTTTTCTCGGCCTGCACGGTTCCGCGTTTCGCGTGCCGCAGGAGGTAGGCGAACTTGCCCTTCCAGAACATGTGGCCGACGTCGGACTTCGGATCCGACGGCGAGACCGACGCAGCCTCGTTCTCGTTCCACGTCACGTCATAGACCCCGCCGAAGTCCCTGTGCGTGGGGTTCGCATTGGCGGCGTCGTTCGAGAAGACCTGCATCGTCACGCGCGCGGACGCCATCGACTTGACCGACGCCAGAACCGAGCCCTTGCTCGCCTTGCCTGCGCTGCTCGCCGGCGAAGGCTTCGGGTTCCGCCGACTGTTCGGGGAGCCGCCGTCCGAGGATCCCGACGACGCCGAAGCGCGGCCCGCTCCCGGCGCTCCGGAATCGACGCTCGACGTCGCGGAATCGGCTCCCGATGAGGCTGAGCCGCTGTTTGACGCGGCGGTCGCTGCAATATTGGAGGCGTCGTGCGTTGCAGGGGCGGAGTCCGAGCCGCACGATGAGAGCAGGAGACAGAGGCAGGCCGCGCTCGCGGCAAAAGCCGAATTCTTCATCGAAGCCCTTTCGAAATGGGTGAGTCACTTCGTTTAAAGTGTGGTGAGCTACTTCATCGTACACCGGCTGTCCCCGTCGGCGAGGGCATTTGGACCGCCGTGTTGACGCGATTTCTGCGGCTCGCTCCGCGTCTCCGCAGTCGTTGTCTTGCTCGGTGGCTGCCTCCGGCGTAGCGTTCCTTTGCCAAACCTTCTGCGCCGTATGCCTTCGTCTTTGCTCTCTGTTCGCCGGCCTCGTCCGATTTGCATGTCTCCGTCGGCTTCCGCGGCCGTCGAACGTTCGTGCTAGAATCAACACTCGGGAATCAAGCCCGAAAAGAAACGAAAAGGAAAGGGGAAAGCGCTACCGAAAATGGAAGCGAAGCAGACGAGGGTGAAATGTCGCGGCATCCAAATGGTCAACGCCCTGGCAATCATTTTTCTGGGTGTGACGGGTGTCTACGTGCAGATGTACCCGTTCAAATGGTTCCAGTTCACTTATTACACACTGATGTCGAATTCTTTGGTTGTGCTTTTCTTTGGCCTGCATTTGGTTTTGCTTGCCACCGGTCGCACGGGGGTCCTCAGGTCGAAGGGGTACCTTCGCGTGAAGGCGGCGGTGACCACCGCCATTCTCATGACTTTTTTTACCTTCGGGATTCTGCTGTTGCCGAAGACCGACCCTTCGGAAGTGCTGGCCTACGACAATTTGGCGGTCCACTTCATTGTTCCGATCCTCGTGGCCGCAGACTGGCTGCTCTTCGACCCGCGCGGCTCTTACCGTCGGACCGAGCCCCTGCTGTGGGCGGCCCTTCCCCTTGCCTATCTCTTCTACGCCTTGGTTCGAGGAATCGTCTTCAACGTTCCGATTCCCGAGAACGAAGACAGCCCGTTCCCATATTTCTTCCTTAACGGACGCCAGATCGGATGGGGCACTGTAACCCTCTACTGCGTGGTGATGCTGGTCCTATTTGTGCTTCTCGGCTACGCAATGTACTGGATCAAACGCGGCAAAAAGCGGGCGTAGGCACACGCCGTCATGGCCGGCGTAGGGAGGCGGGAAAAGGCCTCTTAAGGCAGCGCGATGTAGACGGTGCAGGAGGTCTTCCCGCTCTCGACCTCGCTCAGCTCGTAATCCACGGTGAATGCGCGCTTGAGCTCGCCGGATTGCGTGTCGTTCCACACCCGCTGCCAGGCAAGCTCGGTGGCGGCTGCGACGTCGCCGTCGTCGGTCTCCCCTCGGTAGACGCGGAAGCGCCCCTCCTTCGCTTCGGTTTCCAGCTGTTCGATAAAGTCCTTCTTCACGCCCATGACGCTCAGGTCGTAGTTGCCGGATTCGTCGCTTTCGTAGTTGGAGTAGCGGGAGATGATCGTCCCATTCGGGGGGAGGTCCAGATTGAACTTGCCGTTCATGATGTCCGTCCACAGATTGCCTATCTGCGTCATGCCCTCCAGGGAGTTGTTGGTTCGAATGGTGACCGCTCGCAGTTGGTAGTTCATGTCTCTCCCTCGGTTGCGTGTACGTCCCTTTGTTCGCGGAAGGTAAGGGATTCGAACCCTTGGTGCGGGGTCGCCGCACAACGGTTTTCAAGACCGTCACATTCGGCCGCTCTGTCAACCTTCCATTGTTTGATAGGCACGTTGATTCTAGCGCATACCTTCCGAACGCGCACAGGGACCGGATTCTCCTCCCCATTGACGCCGTCGGGCATGCGACGATAGCGGGCGCAGCGAGCGAATGTCACGCTTCGGTCGGTTCGTTTCCTCCGCCTTCGCTCCTTCCCCCTTCCCGGTCCTTGACCGCGGCGAGGGCGATTCCGGGTATGACGAGTATCGCCGCCATGCCCGGCAGGACGATGCCGGAGTCGTTGAGCCCGAAAGCGAGCGCCATGCACATGCCCAACGAGATGAGGCCAAGCCGAAGGCCTTCGAACGTTCGGCCTTCCAGCGGACGGAGAGACCAGCTCTCCTCTGCCCGGATCCTCGTCCGCCGCGCCCATTCCCGGAGGCGAAGCCATACAAGCTCCGCCCACATATGGCACCACGCGATGGCACGCCTCAGCTTCGACCTTTCGTCGATGGCGTCCTCTGCCAATGTGCCCGTCTGCCTGTGCTCTGTGCCGCCTCCCTCGTGCGTTGCTCCGGCCCGTTCGGGCTCTGCTCCGGCCCGTTGGGCCGAGCGGCGGGCGTCGACGGCGACGATTTCGTCTCTGGCGGACGCGCTTGCGCCCGCTTCTGCACGGTCGGCAGCGTGCGAGAGGACGCCGCCTGCGTGAGAGGAAACTCCGCCTGCATATGAAAGGGCTCTGTCTGTGCGCGAGAGGACGCCGCTGGCGTCGTCGGGATTCTTGGGGACGCGCACGAGGTGAATGAGGCAGAGGAAGAAGAGGAGCAGCGCGGCCAGCACCACCCACCGGTGCGTCGAGGCTGAGAGAAGCCGAATGTTTGTGCTGAGTTTGCGGCCGACGACGTCGAACATGTCTCCGTCGGCCACCGACTGGACGAATCGCCCAAGGTGGGTGCGGGACTCGGCCGGGCGCATCCAATCGGCGACGGCGATAGCGACGGCGGCGCCCATCGTCACCGTGCCGACCACAAGGAGCCGTCGCCACGACAGCCGCAGCCTGGCGACCAGCAGGACGAGGAGGCCGAGCGCGGGGACGAAGGAAAGGACGCCGCCGAAATCGGCGCCCATGGAGGGAAGGGCGTCGATCGCGCCGATCGCGAGGCCGATGAAGAGGACGGCGCCGCCGGCCGCGATTCCGCCCCATCTTCGCAGCCACACGCCCAGGAAGGCCAGGCCGATGAGCGCCCCGGATGCGAGGAGGGCGTACGCTTCGTTGCCTATGCCGTAGAACCGAGCGGCGGTCAGAAGGTTGAATCCGACGGGGGAGTCGGCCATGAGCTCGGACCCGGTCGCGGCGTCGATCGCCACAAGCGCAGCCGTCGAGCAGGAGACGACCGTCAGCGGCGCGAGCGAATGCAGCCGCGCGAGGGGAAGGGCAGCGGCGGCGACGGCGCCCGCCCCGACCCAGCTGCCGCCGAAAAGGGCGACGTACGGCCTGGAAGCGGACCACCAGCCGAAGTAGTTGGCGACGAGGCTCGCCAGCGGCAGCGCCGAGAGCGTCAGCCCGAGCCACTGCCACAGTTTGGCGTAGGCGCGCCTTCGCCCCAGGGTGGAGGCGTAGAAGCGCCGCGCGAGAAAGAAGAGCGACAAGAGGAAGTATCCGATGGCGGCCCAGGTCATGTACTGGACGAATTCGCCCCGGAAGGTGCGCATCTTGTTCGCGTGGAGGGATTGGTCGGCGAGCTCGTCCACGCGGTTCGTGTAGCAGGGCTGGGACTGTTCGCAGGCGGCGGCGGTTCTCGCCACCGAGATGGGGGATCCGGCGATTCCCGTGCGGTCCGCGCCGGCCCATTCGAACAGCGTGGGCACGACGTCGAGCATCTGGATGAGCCCCTCGTGGCGAACCGAGTCGCTGCCGGCCAACCCGACGGGGATGATCCGGCCCTTCGCGGAGACGTCGGCCATGACGAACAGCTGCATGTAGGAGTATGTGTCGATGTCCACGGCGGACATGATGACGACCCGTGTTCCCGCCGGCACCCGTTCGAGGATCGACTCGACCCGCAGCGTGTTGATGGCCGAAAAGGCCCGGCGGTCGGGCTGGAGGGTGGAGCCGTCCACGGTGTCGGGCGGCGTGGGGTTCTCCGGGCCGATGCCGTCCGTCGGCGTCGGGGTGGGCTGTTGGTCGTTCTCCAGCTCCTTGCGCTGCTCTTGGAAGAGCTGGCGCGCCGCGTCGCGTTCTTGGTCCGAGGCATAGCTTTCGGCGTCGGCGTCGACGATCGTGAGGTCGTACTTGGCCGCACTCCTGGCCGTTTCTTCGCCGAGCTCTTTGACGGTGAGCGGGTTCGGCGTGTGGTTGGCGGGAACGTCTCCCGAGCCGTTTGCCAGCACGTAGGCGCCGCCGTCGCCGATGCTGTGCGTGGTTACCCCCGCTTTGTGGAGGGACTCGGCGAAGCGGCCGAGCTTGGCCTTCGGGTCGGTGGCCGCGAGCGCGCGCGTGTAGCGGTCCCAGTTGGGGAGGACGTCGCCGGCGGCCACGGGCGGCTGGGCGCACGTGGGGGTGGTGGATATCGCGCGTTCGGAGATCTGGCGTCCGGCGGAGAACGCGAGCCATGTGTCGACGGGGCAGGGAGCGCCGCGAGTGGCGAGCGGTACGAGGTTGGCCATCGCGCCCGACGCCCCGAGCTGGGCCAGGTTGGGGGCCCTGGCGTGGTCGAGTTGATCCCAGCGCACGCCGCCGGTTACGACGACGACGGTGCGGCGCTTGCCGCCCTTCGCCGCGGCCTGTGCCGCGGAAGCCGGTGCGGCGCCGCGCGAACCCGCTGCGGCTCTATTGGCCGACGGCGCGCCGTTTGCCGCTCCCGCGGAGTGAGCGCTCTCCGTCTGCTTTTGCGCCAGCTGACGCGAGGATGCGCCAGCGGCGTTTGCGACGTTTGCTGCCTGAGCAGAGCGGGGGGCGGCGGCGAATGCGGTCAGCGCAAACAGGAGGAGAACCGCCCAGGCGCCGAAGCGCCGCGCATGCGCTGCCATAGAATTCCTTTCGCCGTCGGAACTATCCTATCGCCGAGCGGTCGGTCTGCGCGGCTCATTGCGAAGATAGGCGTGCGAGCCCCGGCGGCGCACCGGGAAAGCGGCCGACAGACCTGCCGGCCGAAGCGGATGGCCGGCCGCTGCGGAGGACCGACCAAAGCGGCCCGCAAAGCGCCGTTTGGCTGGCCGAAACGGATGGCCGAGCGAAGCGGCGTGCAAATCGCCGTTTGGCGTACCTCATGGTTGCAGCCGTCTTCTGGCCCTTCGCGCTGGCCACCTGTCAACGACCCTTCGGCTCGATCGGGCTTGGTTCAACCGCGCTTGGCTCGATTGAGGCCCAGCCCGATTGAGGCCGGCGTTCGAGTCGGGCCCGTTCAAGTCCGGTCCGTTCGAGCCTGACTCGATTAAGGCCCAGCCCGATTGAGCCGCTCCTCACATGCCTTTCTCTTCAGCTGCGCCTCGCGGGTTCTCCGCGGCCGGGTCTGCCCCGATCTGGTCCGGCTGGATCGGGCGGCCGGCGTTGAATTCGGCGAGGGCGTGGGCCGCGACGGCCTTGAGGTCGCCGTCGGGCCCCGCGGCCGCGCGCAGCCTGTCCGCTGCGGGTGAGGCGATCAGGTCGGGCACCGCGGCCAGGTCCTCCGCGCAGCCGAGGAACTCGGCGGCGGGCTCGATCCACGCGAGCAGGTCGGGAAGGGTCTCGGCGAGCGGCGCGCATTCGCCGTCGGCGGACTCGACGAGCTCGGCGTGGGCCCCGTAGCGGGCACCCCTCCACTTGTTGGTTTCGAGGAAGTGGAAGGGCAGGGAGAGCAGCGGGCGCCCGGCGTCGAGCTCGCGCGAAGCCGTCTCGACCAAGGCGTGAACGAAGGCCGCTATGGCGCGAATTTCCGCGAGGTTCGTGGCCGAGTCGCAGGCGCGCACCTCGATCGTGCCGAAGCCGGGGGAGGGGCGGATGTCCCAGCGGATTTCGTTGTATTCGCGGATGGCGCCGACGCGGACAAGGTCCCCGGCGATTCTTTCGAGGTCGCCCCACGAGTTCAGGTGCGTCGGCAGGCCGGCCGTCGGCAGCTGCTGGAACATCATCGCCCGGTTGTCGGCGTACCCGGTGTCGACGCCGTCCCAGTAGGGGGAGGCCGCCGATATCCCCAGCAAATGGCCGATTTTGGCGCTGAGGAAGTTGTGGATGGGAGCGACCTTCCGGCGGTCCTCGACGCCGACGTGCACGTGCGTGCCGAAGATCACCATCTGCCGGCCCCAGTAGCGGGTGCGTTCCACAAGCTCCTTGTAGCGCGCCGTCTCGGAGACCGGTTGGTCGCTCGGGTGCGCGAAGGGGTGTGAGCCTCCGCCTGAAAGGCCTACGCCGAGCTCCTCCGCGTAGGGCAACGCGGCGTCGATCGCCTCCTCCATGTCGGCTGCGCATTCGGCCACGCTCACACGCTTGCGGGAGACGAACTCGAGCATATTCTGGTGCATCTCGCCTTTGACGAGCCAGCAGTCGCTTGTGTAGTGGACGTCTACCAGGATTCTGGCGGCTTTTTGGTTTAACTCCAAGGTTTTCGGATCGACGATCTGGACTTCCCATTCGAGCCCGATCGTCGAGCGCTCGGAGTCGCGAAAAGCAATGGACATGCGATCACCGCCTGTATCTGGCTACGAACTTCGTGATCAATCGGTTGGATTCGCCAACCTCGGCGGCGTCGCAGCGGGCGATGACCGCCGCTTTCTCATCCGCCGGGTAGTAGGTGTCGCCGTAGGTGTTGATGCGGATGCGCATCCCTTCGCGGGTGATCTCGGGATGGAACTGGGTTCCGTAGACGTTCTGGCCCCAGCGCGCCATTTGGACGCGACAATAGTCGCCCGTTGCGAGTACGACGCCGCCGCCCGGTACGTCGCCCACCGCCTCGGCGTGGCCCGTGTACCCGTAGAAGACCTGCGGCATGTCGGCGGTCAGGGGGTCGGCGGCGGCCTCGGGCGTGAGGGTCATGCGCGGGGCCTGAAGGTCCTCGCCGTATCCCTCGACGAGCTCGCCGCCGAGCGCTTTGACGATCGCCTGGAGGCCGAAGCAGATCCCGAGGGTCGGGACGTCCTCTTCCACGAGACGCTTGCCGAGCGCAAGGATGCGGCGCTCCATGACCTGGTGTTCGCGGCTCTTGCGGTTCTCGTCCTGCCCGAACCCGAAGGGGGAGCCGGTGATGATCACTCCGGAATACCGCGAAAGATCGAGGCTTGCGGGGTCGACGGCGTCTTCGTCGACGAGGGAGATCGCCTCGATGCCGCTGTTCGGGTCGAGGCGGCCCCAGTCGATGATGGTTTCAAGCTCGTCGTCCGCGATGGCGCCGGGCATTCGGCAGACCGCCAGCAGGAAGGGCTGCGCGGTCTGGACGATGCTCGGCGTACTGGTCATTCCGCTAGTTTAGACTGCCGACACCGAAATAGGGAAAACATTTAAAGTGACACAAAAGTAATCTCTACAGATCAAAAAATATCAAATCCTATCAATTTAAGTATATATTTTGAAAATTTGTAAATTATGTCTGTTGAAAGCGGTTCATTGTGTCTGCTTAAGATGTAGACCCTGTTCCCAAATGGATGTATGCGACCAAATTGCTTACCAGTCTAACATTGCACTGACTTAGCTTCATGAAAACTTATTGGTATGAAACTTGATTCACCATCCTTATCTTATGAATTGAAGTAGTTCTGTAGATGAAAAATGGGAAAAGGGGTGTGGTGGAAAATGCTTTAGTTAAAGTATGTCAAAAGCTTCTGTTCGCGTTACGCTCTGGAAGTTGGTTGAACTGAATGTGGGCAACTTCACAATAGACTATCAACTTCAACTGTTAGTATAGGATGCAAGACGGTTGGAGTTTGGGTCCTGGTGCCTGCCAATCTCTAGCCTGCAATCCGAGAACTTAAAAGGAGAAGAACCATGGATTCAAGCGACGCCTTCGAAGTCGAGCTCAATGAGCTTCTTGGACCGCTCAAACAAGCCGCTATTGATGCCTATATGTGCAGTGAATGCATGTGTTTCATCGAGGGGGACTCGTATTGTTTTGCACAGGATCCTTATCAGATGGTCACCCGACCTGACGGACAGGGTAACGGAGGGGGCGAGTACAGTGGTGGCTCCGCTTGGCGGGATTTTGCTGAGGAAGTGTTTGATGGAAATAGGGCAACTAAAGGCTACAAAGATTCGTTCAAAAATATCCGAACGATGATTGATAATCTTTTTGATTCGTGGAAGACGTTGCCTAATCCAGAGGCCATCGGAGCATATGTTGACTATTATCGTGTCAAAGTCATTGCAAGCTTGGCACAATCAACTGGTGAGATCACTGTGCCCTCAGCTTTGGACAGTTCCCCGACCTTGACCCTTCCCTCGATAGGGGGCGGGGGGTCGATGGGAGTTCAGGTGGGTAACTTGGAGATGCACATGCCGAATCTTAGGGGGACGGCAATGTCCACCTTTAAGGAAACCTATTATAGTAACCTTAAGAATGTTATTAGCAACCTGTGTGTAGTGACGAACGTTCATTGTTCATCATTTCTCGCAGAGATGAAGTATTTTTCGGATTTAAGGCCTAAAGTGATTGAGATCGTAAAAAATGCTACGAATTCTTTTGCGAGCTTACGCGTAGGTTCGGGTAAGTATGCCACCGGCCTTTTCCAAATAACCTTCGACTTTTTGGACAAAGGACTGTCTGCGCTTGCCCTTCCCGGTTATAGCGCTGCGGAAGGGACGATTAAGGCAGGGAGCTTGGTATTGCAAGTGAAAAATAAAGTAAAGGAAATGAAAGGCAGAAGTACGACACCCACAAGTTACTCGCAAATGAGAGATGAACTTAAGGCTACAGTTGATGATCTTAACACTGGGCTACGTAACGGCGAACAACTAATTTGGGATAATTCGACTGCAAACATGACTGAAATGGCCAAAGACAAGGGGATGAGCGGTGCAAGCGCTTCATTGCACCTAGAGCCTGCAGCCATTACTAGCAGTCCTAGTGAGATGGAAATGGATGAGTCTACCGTCAATGAAGTTTCAAAGGCCTTGCTAGCGATACGTGACCTGGTCAACCTGGCGGCTTCGGGTATACCAAGTTGCACGATGCAAACAATTGTTATGCGTGATGGATCGATTGGGAAAGGGGCCAATGGTCCTGGTGTCGCATTTGATCAGATGGGTCAGATTATATACGAGCTATTATTAGATCTCGGTTGGAAGATTGAAGAAGGTGTAGTCGGCCTGAAGCTCGCTTTAAACGATGTTCAAGCTCAAGATGAAACCTCTAGAAAAGCTCTCGAATTACATCAAAGCGAGCTCAGCGCGGGCAGTGGGGTTGATCCTTGGGACAAGAAAAATCAAACGAGTAAAGATGTTGAGTCGCATAGGAACAAGTACTTTACATCACATGACGATCATGATGATAAAACTCCTACACAGAATCCAACCTACCAGGAGCTTGCTGAGTTGATGCGGCAGAGCCAGGAAGAGCAAGGATGATAGTTGCGCTTAACGATTCTTGGTTGCCTCCTTGAGGCATGATTTGTGAGAACGACACGTGAGAATGGTGTAAGTACTGAGTTGCTTTTATGATCTATCTGGAGAACCTGTCGCTCCTGTGCAGTTTGCTGCGGCGTTGTTGTGGAGGCAGTCCAGTGTACTGTTGCGGGACGCACTGGACTGCCGGACGAATCGGAAGTAAAGTTTAACCCTCGTCTGTAGTGTCGTTGATCTTGATCTTTAGGGTCCGAGATTAGGAGATGATGCGTCTATGGGCAGTGCGAAGGCTGGCGATGTCGTTCACGAAAATTATAACTCGACATGAAAGAATAGGTGTTGGAAGGCTTGGGCCATTGATTCAGTTTCGGTGTTTTGCTGGTTACAATAGCTCGGTGTCTCAATGGGCTGGGCGAAGAAGTGGGATTAGGGGAAGAAGTCTCGAAGCTGCGGTTAACGACATTGACGCTCAGGATGAGGCCAGCCAAAGAGCGCTCGATTCGATTATCAACGATATTGAAAACTACACCAAAAGAAATGATTGACGGTTTATAGCAGGAGCTCGAGGACGAGGGCGAGGCCGTCGGCGTCGACGCCTGTGGTGACGGCGTCGGCGGCCTGCTTGACCGATGGGTTGGCGTCGCCCATTGCCACGCCGAGGCCGGCCCAGCCGAGCATCTCGACGTCGTTGCCGCCGTCGCCCACCGCAAGCGTGGAAGACCGAGCGGCACCGAAGCTCTGCCTGACGTCCTCCAACGCGGCAGCCTTCGAGACGCCTTCGGGGGAGACGTCGAGCCAGGCCGTCCAGCCGATCGCATACTCGACGCCGCGCAAACCAGCCGCGTGCACCGCGTCCATGAGCTCGCCCGCGCCCATGCCCGGGTAGCGAACCGTCAAGCGAGTCGCGTCGGGGACCGCCAGCTCGTCGATCGGCACGACGACGGACGGCCCCGTCAGCTCGCCGTCCGGGAAATGCGCGGTCAAGCGCCGCGGTTCGTCGAGCGACTCCACCGCGTACAGCGCCTCGGGAAGCTCGGCGTGCAAAGCCGCGACCTGCCGCGAAGGATCGAAGGTGTGGACGTTGAACGCCTCATTCCGCGCCAAATCCAGCGTGATCGCGCCGTTCGAACACACGGCCAGCCCGTCGGCGACGCCGACCTTGTCCAAAGCCTCGCGAGTGCCGTAGATGCCCCTGCCGGTGGCCAGACAAATCCGCGTCCCCGCCCGCATATGCGCCGCGATCGCCTCGCCCACCCGCGGCGAAAGCGTGTTGTTGTGCCGAAGAACCGTGCCGTCGATATCGAGGGCCACAAACAGATTCGGCCCCGCCCCGGGCAGGCCGGACTCCTCTACCGCCTCGGCCAGAGACTTCATGACTGCAGCGGCCCGCGGTTTTGTCGACCCCTCAGCCAAAGGTTTCGGAGTTGCGGGTTTGCGCGAAGCCTCAGAAGCGAGGAAAGGGTCTTCGCGCTCGGCCGACGAATTGCCGCGGTTGCAGAAGGAACCCGAGGCTTCCGAAGGCAAACGGTGGCCGACGGTTTCAGAGCCGTGAGGAGAGCCGGAACCGCCCGGCGTGCCGCGATCCGTCGGACGGCCTGCTCGGCTTCGGCGAGCGGCGGAAGGCTGCTCGCCGAATGGCGAAGTCGAGCGTTTCTCGGAACCTAGGCGCTCGTCAGGCAACAGGCTCGAATCTCTCGCGCCCGCCAAGGTATGGCCGCAGCGCCTCGGGGATGTACAGCGAGCCGTCGGCGCGCTGGTGGTTTTCGAACAGGGCGACCAGCCAACGCGTGGTCGCGAGGGTCCCGTTCAGCGTGGCCGCCGTGCGGGTCTCGCCGTCGAACCGCTCCCGGATTCCGAGCCGCCGCGCCTGGAAGGTGGTGCAATTCGACGTCGACGTGACCTCCATGAAGCGGTTCTGAGTGGGGAGCCAGGCCTCGCAGTCGAACTTCTGCGCGGCAGAGGAGCCCAGGTCGCCGGCGGCGGTGTTGATGACGCGGTAGGGAAGCTCGACCTTCGCGAGCATCTCCTCCTCCCACGCGAGGAAGCGGCGATGCTCCTCCTCGGCCTCCTCCACGCGGCAGTAGGAGAACATCTCCACCTTGTTGAACTGGTGGACGCGAATGATCCCGCGCGTGTCCTTGCCGTAGGAGCCGGCCTCGCGGCGATAGCAGGAGGACCACCCGGCGTAGCGCAGCGGACCGTTCGAAAGGTCGACGATCTCGTCCTTGTGGTATCCGGCCAGGGCCACCTCCGAGGTGCCGACCAAGTACTGGTCGTCCGCCGGAAGATAGTAGATCTCGTCCGAGTGCGCGCCCAGGAAGCCGGTTCCGGCCATGATGTCCGGATTGACGAGGGTCGGCGTGGTCATCATCGTGAAGCCGGCGGCCTCCGCCTGATCGACGGCCATCGTCAGCAGCGCGAGCTCGAGCCGCGCGCCCACGCCCTTGAGGTAGTAGAAGCGCGAGCCGGAGACCTTCGTGCCGCGCGCCATGTCGATCGCGTCGAGCGCCTCGGCGACGTCGAGGTGGTCCTTCGGCTCAAAGTCGAAGGCGCGAGGCTCGCCCACGTGCTTGAGGACCTCGTAATCCTCCTCGCCGCCGGCCGGAACGCCGTCCAGCACGATGTTCTGGATTGCCGCATTGGCCTGAAGATATTCCTGCTCGGCCTCGTTCGCCGCGGCCTCCAGCTCCTTGACGCGCTCGGCCAGCGCCTTCGCCTCGGCGAGGACGGCAGGGCGCTCCTCGGGGCTGGCCTTTCCGATCGAACGCGAGAGCTCCTTCTGCGAGGCACGGGCGGTCTCGAAGGCCTGAAGGGCCGACCTGCGGGCCTCGTCGGCGGCCAACAGCGCGTCAACCGAGGCCTCGTCGTTGCCGCGGCGACGCTGGGACTCGCGCACCGCATCGGGATTCTCACGTGCAAAGCGGATGTCGATCATGGGGACAATTCTACGTCGTTGCGCGCAGCGCTCGCAGATGACTCCTCTTACTCTTCGATCGCATTAACCTTAGAGCATGACATGGCATTGGTGGCTGACGCTCACGCTGGCTCTTGCGGCTCTCTGCCTCTCGCTGCACAATCGCGCCTCAATCGGCGCCCTGAGGAGCCGACTCGTGCACGCCAACGCGGCGTCGGCGGGGATCCTGCCGCAGGAAACCGAGGGGACGGGCGAGAGAACGGTGGCCGTCGTCGTCAACCCCACGAAGATCGGGGACATGGGGGACCTCAAGGCGGTGGTCGAACAGGCCGCGGCCGACGCCGGATACTCCGCGACCCGCTGGTACGGCACGACCCCCGACGATCCGGGAGCGGGTCAAACCCGCGCGGCCTTGGCGGAGGGGCCCGCCGTGGTGATCGCCGCGGGCGGGGACGGGACGGTGCGCGCCGTCGCCGGGCAGCTCGCCGGAACCGACATTCCGCTGGGCATTCTTCCGCTCGGAACGGGAAATCTGCTGGCTCGCAACCTCAACCTTCCGCTCGGCTCCTCGCTCAGCAACCTCGCCATGGTGGCCTTGACCGGAAGGCTTCAGCGGATCGACGTCGGCAGAATCGGCGCCCCGGAGCCGACGGAGGGTGAACTAGCGCAGATCGCCGACATGGGACCGGACGCGCGGCCCTTCGCCGGGTGCGAGCCGTTCCTGGTGATCGCCGGAATGGGCTTCGACGCCGACGTCATGAACGACGCCGACCACGGGCTCAAACATGCCATGGGCTGGGGCGCCTACCTCGTTTCCGGCTTTAAATTCATGCGGCGTTCGCGCGTGAACGCGACGGTGGTGGCCGGCGACGGCTCGAACAGCTTCCGGGTCGAGGCCAGGTCGATCCTCTTCGCCAACTGCGCGCGGCTTCCCGCGGGCTTCGTGCTCGCGCCGGACGCCCGCATCGACGACGGCTGGCTCGACCTCGTGCTTCTGGACACAAAGGGCTGGATCTTCGGCTGGGGCGACGTCATGCGGCGGATGGGCCTGCAAGGAATCGGCGTGCGCCGGACGATTCTGCCCTCGGCGGGAACGATCGACCTGCGGCGCATGCGCTCGGCGACGGTCACCGCCGACCGGCCCGAGCTCGTCGAGGCCGACGGCGACGCCCTCGGATACGCTACGAAAGTCACAGCAGAAATCGACCCGCTGGCGCTCACCGTCCACGTGCTGTGAGCGGGCGGCCTTCCGGCGGCTCCGCCTTGCCTTCGCGGCCGCTCCGCGTTTGCGGTCGTGCAATTCTGCCTTTGCGGGCCGCGAAGAAGCGGCTGTGCAGGCTTGGAGGCGCCTCCTTGCGCCGGGGGCGCCTTTTTACGCCCGCCCGGCCAGCAGCCTCTCGACGAATTCGCGCCCTGCCCGGAAGTCGGCGTCGGACGTTCCGGGGCGCGGTCTGATCCTCTCGCCGCTGGCCGAAGGGTAGGAGCCGAGGAAGACGACCTGCGGGCATACGCGATGCAATCCTATGAGAACGGCCTGGATGCGCTCGTCGCACAGGTGGCCCTCGGCGTCGATCGAGAAGGCGTAGCGGCCCAGCGAATCGCCGATAGGCCGCGACTCGATCCGCGAGAGGTTGATGCCGCGGGCGCTGAACTGTTCGAGCATGCTCAGCAGCGCGCCGGCCTCGTCGTGCGGGAGCTGGACCAGCAGGGTGGTTTTGTCCGCGCCCGTCCTTTCGGGCTGCGGCCCGGGAAGTCCCACCATGATGAACCGGGTGACGGCGCCGGGGTTGTCGGCGACGTCGTCGGAAAGCGACTCGAGGCCCATGAGCTCGACGGTGGCGGGCGGGCACAGGGCCGCCTCGAAGCCGGGGCTGTCCGATTCGGCGAGGGTTTTCGCGCCGGCGGCGGTCGACGTCGCCGGCACGTGGACGACCGGGCCGAGGCGCTTGGCGATCCATCCGCGGCATTGCGCCCACGCGTGCGAGTGGGTCGATATGGCGCGGATGTCCTCGCGGCGCGTGCCCGGCCTGACCGCGAGCGAGAAAGCGATCGGCACGAGCATCTCCGCCTTGATCTGCAGTGCGGAGCCGTCCGTCAGCGCGTCGAGGGTTGCGTTGACCCCGCCCTCGACGGAGTTTTCGATCGGGACGACGGCGTAGTCCGCCTCTCCCGAGCGCACGAGCCTGAGCGCCGTCGGAACGTCGATCGCCGGAATCTCGACCGAATCGGGCGGGGCCGCCTGTTTCAACGCCGCGTACGTGAACGTTCCCGCCGGTCCCAGGAACGAAAAGCGCAGGGGGGCCTGCTTTGTCGCGCTCATTGGTCTCCTTCCGCCCGCTTTCTTCTCGCTCGCGCGCTTTCTTCTCGCTCGCACACTTTACCTGCCGGTTTCCCCGCGGACGGGCCAACCCTCCGAAATGTGGGCGACGCCTTGGCCTGGCCACGGACCGCCGCATGCCGTTTTCTTCCGCGATTTCACGCATCCGCAGGGCGTTTTCGCATCGGCAGGGCTCTCTCGCGTCCACAGGGCGTTCTCGCATCGGCAGGGCTCTCACGCATCCGCAGGTCGTTTTCGCTCGGCAGCCTCGACGGCGTCGACGCTTGGGCGATTTCACCGATCCGCAAGACGCCGTGAGACCGAGCGCAAACCCCAGGATTCGCCGGGCGATCTCGGGGATTTGCGGGGTAGGCGCGCTTGGCCGCAGTGCATGCCGCCTGCGCCGCTTCCGATAGGCTGGTCTCATGGTCCTTCGCTCCGCCCGCCAAACGATCCTCGTCGTAGTGGCATTGCTCGCGATCCTCGCCGGGGTGTGCGCGCCAGCTCGCGCGGAGGGAACGGCTCGTGCGGGGAAGCCCGCGGCCGAAGGCGGCGGGAAGGGCCGCGTCGTCGTCGTCGGATTCTCGGGAGTCAGCTGGACGGACGTGACCCGGAAGACCGCCCCTCACCTGTACGAATTCGGCAAGAAGGCGGCGGTTTCAAACATCGTGGTGCGCACGGTCCGCGAGACCGCGTGCCCGGTGGAAGGGTGGACTGCCCTTGGGTCCGGGCAGCGCACGATCGACGACGGCTGCCGCCTGCCGACCGTGGCGGGCAAAGCCCCGGTCCGGTGGGCCCAGCTGAAAGAGGCCAATTCCTCGAGCAGTTACAAGGCAAAGATCGGCGCGCTCGGCGAGGCTCTCCAAGGGCGCAGCACCCTCGCCGTCGGCCCCGGCGCCGCCCTCGCCCTCGCCAAGCCGAACGGCCGCCTTCTCGGCGGCTATGCCGCCCTCGCCCCGCTGCCGGTTTCGGGAGAGGACGGAGACGTCGGCGGCGCGGCGCGAGCCTACGCCGGGTCCGACGCGGACGTCACGGTGATCGACCTCGGCGCGGTCCGCTACCCCGGCAACGAACTGAGCGAGAACCATCCCGTCCAGGCCCCGGGAATCGCCCAGCGCCTGCGCGAGTACTTCACGCCCGAGGGCGCTGCGCCCGAAGCGGTAAAGCAGCAGATCTCCTACATCGACGCCCGGTTCGGGCTGCTTGTCAAACAGATTCGCAAGAAGACGCCCAACGCCACCGTGCTCGTGGCGAACGTCGCCGACGCCGACTCCTCGCGGCCGCATTTGGGATATTTCGCGGCAGCCGGGCCCCGCATGGGCGGGCCGGCGCTCGCGACGTCGGACTCGACGCGGCAGCCGGGGCTCGTCCAGGTCACGGACATCATGCCCACGCTGGCCGACTGGCTCGGCGCAGGGCCGCAAGCCCGCGGCAACGCGATAGGCTCGGCCATCACAACCGCCAAGGCCTCCGACGACGGGGAGGCGAACATCGCCCGGCTTGACGCCGAACACACCCGCGCGCAGGTGACCCGCTCGCTTTCCGGCTCCTTCTACGTTCTTCTCGCCGCGCTGTCCGCCGCGATCCTCCTCATGTGGGCCAAGCGGAAGTCTCACAGGTGGACGGAGACGAATGAGCGCTTCTTCCTGCAATTGAGCGCCCTCACGGCCGCGCTTCCTGCCTCGACGCTGCTCGTCAACCTCATTCCCTGGTGGAGGATGTCGAATCCCCTCGTGAGCCTGCTCATGGGGGTTGTGCTCATTGCCGCCGTTCTCGCTCTCATCGCTTTGCGCGGAAAGTCGCCTTTCGCCCCGTTCGCCGTCATAGGAGGCGTCACCGCCGGAACCCTGGCCCTTGACGTGCTCCTCGACGGCATATGGCACGGGTACCCCCTCCAGTTGGCCGCCTTGCTGGGCATGCAGCCGCTTGTGGGTTGGCGTTTCTACGGCTTTTCGAACAATGCCGTCGCCATGTTCGTCGCCGGGCTCGTGCTGCTGCTCGCCTGGCATTCCTCGCGGACGGCCCGCAAAAAGTCCGTCGCGGTCATCCTGGGCGCGGGCGCGCTCGCCGTGCTCTTGGACGGCTCGGCGAAGTTCGGGGCGGACTTCGGCGGGCCGCCGGTCATCGTCGTCGGCCTCGGCGTCCTCGCCACGATGGTCGCCGGAAAGCGGCTCACCTGGCTTCGCTTCGGCGCCGTTCTGGGCGCCGCCGTCGCCGTTTCTTTCGTGTTCGCCCTCTTCGACTACCTTCAGCCAGCCCCCAAGCGCTCTCACCTCGGCAAGTTCGTGGGGTCCTTCTTCGACGGCGGCGGCCTCGCCATCGTCTGGCGCAAAGTCACCCAGATATTCGGGGGAAATGCGCTCTTCATCCCCGTCGCCCTGGCGATCGTCGCGGCGATCTGCGCAGTCGCTTGGCTGCTGGCCAAGCGCGGACACTTCGCTCGGCTCCGGATTGAGGACGAAATCGTGAGGCGTTCGGCGGTTTCGCTCGTATCGGCGCTCGTCGTCGCTGCGCTGCTCAACGACTCGGGGGTCACGATGCCCGCCGTCGGGCTGATCGTTGCGGCCCCGCTGTGGTTCGTCGCCACGCTGCGCCGCGAGGGAGAGGCGACCGCCGGTCAAAGGGACGCTGCCGTGCAGGAAGGCGAGCCCGCCGTGCAGGAGGAAGAAAGCCCGGCAACGGCATCTTGCGAATAGGCAGCCGCTGTCCGACGACGCAGGCTTGGCAGGCTTGAAGCCGCGGTCAGTCAGACCCCGAGCGGGCGCATGCGCGGGGTCTGGCGCGCGGATCGATCTCGGTGGCGGGGGCGGACCTTGATTGATGGCATACGCTTGGTCACTGTCGGAGTATTAAAATACTATTCTAATGTATTTGAATCATCCATGCGACCTCCAGTGTATGTTGTTCGTTACGGAGGGGGTGTGGCTTTCTGTGTGGCGTCTCGCGCTTCGTTGCACAGCGCCTTTCCTTTGTTCTTTTGCGACTGTTTTCCACGGTTGTGGCTTGCTCGAAACGTTCGCCGCGAACTGGAGAATCTGTTCGCGGCCTTTTTGCCGCGCGAGACTGCGCGATCGATTTGCCGCGGAATGCCGGACCTCCGTTCGGGTGTGAACAGACGTGCGCGACGTTGAAATGCGCACCATTTCAAGGAAAAGTCGGATTGTCCCGCGCCTTCGGCGTGCGAATCGCTCCTTACGTAGAAGATACAGTTTTTGCATGGCCTGCTGATCGTTTAAGCTACTTTAGACCGCTTAAGGGCGGCGCCCTGTGAGGAGTCCGGTGGAATGTGCCTGTCCGAATGGCGGCGTCGCGCCGAATGTCCAAAAACTTGAAGGGAGTTTCGCGCATGGGACCAGGTGGGGCGGACACGCTGTCCGCGGATCCGAAGGAGCTCGCGACTGAGGCTGGCAACGCGCAAGACTGCGCCGCCAAAAGTCAGCGAATGCGGACGGAAGATACAGCCGGCAGCATCTCGGGGAAGATTTCAGGAGGCAAGGCGGCCTCGACCGTCAAGACGACGTCCGAGCATCTCTCGAACGAGCTCAAAGACATTGAGCATCAGCTGAGCGACTACTCGGACGATCTCGTGGCGACCATGAAGACGATCGAGCAAACCGATCAGAACGAGGCGGGGATGTATCAGGGCATGACCCCCTCCGGGGACGCCGGCGGCTTTGCCGAGGGAATAGGCGCCGGAGCAGGAGACGGCGGCGCAGGCGACGCCGGAGGCGGGAGCGGCGCTGCAATTGGCGGCGGTCACTCTTACGGGTCGGCCGGCGGCGCGTCTGGCGGCTCAGCTGGAGGCGGCCACTCGTATGGCTCCGCCAACGGCGGCGCCGGCCAGCTTTTCGGCTCTCCCGGCGGCGGCTCGGTTATAGGCGGCCATTCGTACGGTTCGACCGAGAGCGGCCAGATCGTCGGCTCGCACGGCGGGCATAACTCGATGGGAGGCGCTCTGGGCGGCATCCACAATTTGATGAGCGGCGATTCCGATTCCTTTTCGTCTGGGGCTCGAGGATCTCACCCCGCGCCCATGCCCCGCGTCGAAACCTCGGGCGATCCCGCGCCCATGCCGCACGCGGAGACCTCCGGAAACGCCGCGCCGATGCCGCACGTCGAAACCGAAGGCGGAAAGATCCTCCCCTCCGTCGAGCAGGGGCACAGCTACGGGGCCCAGATTTCCGGCGGCGGGAGCTCTCACGGAGGCTCCTTTGGCCCGGCGCCCATGCCGCAGGCGGAGGCCCCGGGCGATCCCGCGCCTATGCCGAATGCCGGAAACTCGGGGAATCCCGTTCCCATGCCCACGGCGGAAGGCTCGGGCAACCCCGTCTTCACGTCCCACGGAAGCGTCCATTCGGTGACAAACTCCTCTGGTTCGTTCGCCTCGACGCCGATGCCGCACGCGGCGCCTTCCGGCGACCCCGTTGCGATGCCTCACGCCGAGACACCCGGAAGTCCGGCCCCGATGCCGCGAATCGAGCCTTCCGACCCGCCGGTCTTCACCCGCGGGGGAGGGGCGGACTACGGCCCGCGGATTCCCGGCGTCGGCGCCGACGGCGGCTCTTTTGCTCCATCCCCCATGCCGCACGTCGAGAATCCGGGCAACGCAGTCCCGCTTCCCGGCGCGCAGGGTTTGGACGCTCCGGCTCCCATGCCCCGCGTGCACGGTTCCGGCGGTTCGTCGTCGGCCGTGACCGCGTGAGGCTCGAATCACGCAACCGTGAAGTGCGCAAACGGACAGCGCATCAGAGCTCAATTGCCGACGTTTCGGCGCTAAGAAAGGACTTTCTCCATGAAATGGAGCGACATCACCGACTGGGAAGAGTCGACCCTCGAAACCGAGTATCAACAACTGTGCATTCGAGAGAAGGAGGCGGAAGACTGGGGGCGCGAGATTCTCGAGCTCAACAAGTCGACGAGCTGGCAGGGCGACGCCCGCAAGGCGGCGGACAAGAGGGTCGAAGAGATCGACCAGGACGTCGCCCAGTTCATCGTGAATCTGCGGGCGATGAAAACCGCGACGTCCACGATGCAGCAGGGCATGGGCGCCGTGCAGGGCCTCGTGAGGGACGCGAAGGCGCACGCCGAGGGCTCCGGTTTGACCATCCATTCGGACGGCACCGTGGAAGACACGAGCGGAACCGATTGGGGCGACGTGGCTCTCAGCACCGCGATGAACCCGTTGAGCTATGCGCTTCCGGGAGCGGGCGCCCTCATTTCGGCCGGGACTTCCTACGAGATGAACAAAGCCGCCAGGCAAAAGGCGGTCGACGAGTGTGCAGACCGCGTCGATAAGGCCGTCAAGAAAGCCAACGAGATAGACGAGGCGTACTCGCAAGCTCTCAGCAACATCGAAGAAGGCAAGGTCAAGCCCGAAGGCTCCCTCAAGCACACCGTGGACGGGCCCCTTCCCATGCCTCAGGACACCAGCGACACCCGCGCCGTGGCCGAATGGTGGGACTCGCTGAGCCGCGAGGAGCAGGAAAGGCTCGCCGACGAAGAACCGGATCGCATCGGCAACCTCGACGGCGTCGACGCCTGGGCTCGTGACAGGGCCAATCGTCATCGGTTGGACAGGGACTACGAGGATCTGAACAGCAGGAAAGAGTCCAACGAGAAGAAGGTCACCGCCTATCAGGCGTGGGTGGCCGGCGGTCGAGAAGGAGCTGCGCCCTGCAGCGCCGACGAGTTCTCCCGTGCGAAGAGCGAACTCGACAGGCAGGCGGAACTCGACAAGCTCAAGACCGCTCTTAAGCAGGGCGCCCAATACAACGGCACGTCGCAGCTCCTTCTTTACGACCCCGTCGAACCCGGCGAGAATCAAGATCAGCTCCATGCGGCCGTGACGGTAGGCGACGTCGATAAGGCCGACAACGTTGCGGTTCACGTGGGCGGGCTGACGACAAGCGTCGACAACAACGTCATCGGGTACACCGCCGAAATGGCCAATGTGGCCGGCACGGCCGGAGGAGACACGGCCTCGGTCATGTGGTTCGGATACGATCCTCCGCAGGCGGGAGCGGGCTCGAACGGCGTCTTCACCGTGTCCGAAACCGAGCGCGCGGCCGCGGGAGGGGCCGACTTGTCCCACTTCCTCGAGGGGCTGCACGATTCGCGGCAGGGCAGCGGAGAGGGCGGCGATCCGAGAATCACCGCCCTAGGCCACTCCTACGGTTCGACGACCCTGGGATACGCCCTGACGCAGGTGCGCGACGGCGTCGTCGATGCCGGAGTCTTCTACGGGCCGCCGGGAGTCCCGGCCAAGGACGTCTCCGATTTCAACGTGCCCTCGGACAGCGTCTACGTCATGAAGAACGACCAGGACATCATCGGCGCCGTGCCAAACAACGGGCCGATGGGCATGGCTCCCGGTTCCGACATGACGCAGCTCAGCGATCCCACGGAAGTGCCCGGCATTCAACACATCGAAGGGAACCACGGGATCGACCCCGGCACGGGTTTGGTCACGGGAATCCTCGGGCCCATCGCGGGCGCTGGTTACGAAGGCTACAGCGACCACGTCAATTACTTCGACAGCACCAATTACCAGGATGCAGACACGCAGAAAGAGATCCATAAGTATCTGCGTCAACAGGGGCTGCCTGAGACCGATGAGAACGTCCGGGCCGAAATTCAGCGCCGCCAGCAAGAGAACGCGACCTCCCAGCAACGAGAAGTTTCCGATATCGTCGCTGGAAGGAAGTGAGCGGAAACTTGGAGCCGGGCAAGCGTTGTTAAGGAGCCGGGCAAACGCTCGCATGGGGCGCATGTAAGCGTGGACATGGGGCCATATGAGCGCGTGTTTGGATCCGGGCAAGCGCGTACTTTGGAACCAAATAGGGGCCGACGGCGCGGCGCGAACGGGTCGTCGAAGCGAGGCTTGCCGAGCTGGCGGCGCTCTGCGTGCAAGCCGCCGGGCTCCGAAAAGCGGCGGGCATTCTGGAGGGGCGATACGGCTCTTCCGGGGTGCCCGCCGTTGCGGGCTGTCGGGCGCCCGTAGCCTCCTTCCCGGCGTGCTGGAGCGCCTCAGGTTGGGGTTGACCTCGCCCTCGACCCAGCCCCTCCTCCCCGGGCGTGCTGGAGCGCCATGTGCAGACGTGGCCGACGACTGCCGACGTAACCCTCCTCCCCGGGCGTGCTGGAGCGCCGCCGACAAGCTTGAGCCGTCGAGCAGGGGGCCGCCGTCAGGCGCAGCTGGAGCTTGCGCGGCACGTGTGGGACGCATGTGGGGATTGGCCGAGTGTGGCGGGGTCCGGAAAGCCCGCACTATGGTTGCGGACTCCCGGGGTTATGTTCCCTGCTTTCATTCGCCATAGATCGGCTGAGCCAATCTGATGAAAACAGATTTGCCAGGTGGGGAAACTCTAGATTTTAGCTCGAAAGAGATTGGTTTGAGACGGTAGGAGTTGGAGAAAGCTACCCTCACACATGAATCGTTGCTATCTCAACCTTTGCCTGCTGGGGACCGCTCGCTGTAAAGCGATCTCTGTGCTGAGGTAAGATAGTCAAGGCGGCGGAAGTGGCAGTCGAATGTGGGTATTTGCAGAAGTTGCGACAGTCGCCCCAGAGAACGATCTATTTAACTTTCAATCAAAGGCTTGGAGGGAGTCAAAGATGGGAGAGGGTGCTGTGGGCACGCTGTCCGTGAATTCGGGCGAGCTCGGCAAACAGGCGGCGTTTGCTGAAAACTGCGCGACGGAAAGTGCGAAACTGGCAGCGGATCACGCCGCAGAGGGAATATCGGGCAAGATTCGAGGAGGGGGCGCGTCGTCGGCGGTGACGGCGGCAGCCGGATGCCTGACGGGAAAGCTCAAGAGCATTGAGGGGACCCTCAACGAGCATTCGGGCAGTCTTCTGCAGACCGCAAGGGACGTGGGACAGACGGATCAGGCCGAGGCCGGCGCATACGCGGGTTTGACGGCGTCCGGGGAGGCCGGGAACGACGCTGGAATCGACGGCGTCGACGGAGAAAGCGGCGTGTCGGCCATCGGCGTTTCGGGCGCTCCAGGTGCCTCGGGAGCCGACGAAGGCCAACTGGCGACGAACGAAGCCTTGGCCGGAATCTACGAGTTGATGGGGCCTGAGTCTTCGAAGGGCTAGGAACCGGACCTCGAGCACCTGAAAGAAAAAGGGCCAACGGCAAGAGACAACGGAGAAAGGACTTATCGATGCAGTGGAGCGACATCGTCGAATGGAAGGAATCGACCCTCGAAACCGAGTACGGCGAGCTGGACGGCCTCGTCAAGCGGGCTGAAACGTGGGGGCAAGAAATCCTCAAGCTCAATCAGTGGGACGATTGGCAGGGGCAGGCGCGCGATGCGGCCGACCAGCAGGTCGATCAGATCGCGAACGAAGCCAACCAGATCCTTGTGGAACTGCGGGAGATGAAAAGAGTGACGTCGCAGATGCAGCAGAGGATGGGCGAAGTGGAAGGCCTCGTCAACGACGCGACGGCGCACGCCTCGAACAGCGGGTTTATCATCCATTCGGACGGCGCCGTGGAGGACACTGGTGAACAGACGTGGGAGGCAAGTTATGTAAACACCCTAACCTCCCTCCTCAAGATCTTGAATCCCTTAGGACCGAGCATGCCAACCGAAGAGGATCACACACATGCCAGGCAAGAGGCCGTGAATGCGTGCGCCAAACTTGTTGAGAAGGCGGTTCGCCGCGCAACCGAAGCAGATCAAGAGTACGCAGCGGCTCTTAGAGCCATCGAACAAGGGACGATCACGCCAGCAGGCAGCCTTCAGAACACGCTGAACGGACCCTTGCCCAGGCCGGCCGACCTCAGCGACACCCGGGCGGTGAGCCAGTGGTGGGATTCCCTGAGCCGCGAGGAGCAGGAAGAGCTCGTTGCGAAGGAGCCAAAGCTCATCGGCAATCTCAACGGCGTCGACGCCTGGGCTCGCGATAAGGCGAACCGCGCAGTGATGCAGGCGGATTATGACGATCTGAAGTCTCGGGAGGGGCAAAACAAGACGATTGTCGAGGCTTACGAGAAATCGGGCTACGATTCGGCTTCCGGCATCTCGCCAGATGAGTATCAAAAGGCGAAGTGGGAGTGCGACAGGCTGGAAGAACTCGAAAAGCTCAAGGAGGCACTCAATCAAGCCTCAGGGTACAACGGAAAGTCGCAGCTGCTCGTGTATGACGTCATCGAGCATGGGCGTACTCAGGAATACAGTGAGGATCAGTATCAGCTCCATGCCGCGATTTCCGTCGGCGACGTCGACACCGCGGACAACGTCGCTGTCCACGTGGGTGGGTTGTCGTCGAACGTCAAAGACAACGTCGTGGGCTACACTGCCGAGATGGCTAACGTGGCCGCTGCCGCGGGTGGAAACACCGCCTCGGTCACGTGGTTCGGCTACGACCCGCCGCAGATGAACCTGTCTCCTCTGAACGGGATCGAGACTGTGACCCATACCGATCTCGCCGCCAAGGGAGGCAAGGCTCTGGCAGGCTTCCTCGAGGGGTTGCACGACGCGCGTCAGGGCGCCGGCGAGAGCTCGGATGTTCGGATCACCGGTTTGGGCCATTCCTATGGTTCGACGACGCTGGGCTACGGCTTGTCGCAGGTGCGCGACGGCGTCGTCAACTCCGCAGTTTTCTACGCTTCTCCGGGAGTTCCGGCCGACGACGTTTCAGATTTCAATGTGCCCTCGGACAGCGTCTACGCCATGCGAAACAACAACGACATCATTGGCTACGTTCCAAACATCGGATCGGTGGATATCGCCCCGGACGCAGACATGGCGCAGATGGGCGAGCCCATCGGCATGTCTGGCGTGCAGACGATCAAGGGGAAAAACGATCCGTATGTTCTCAGCCCTTTTACGTCTCACTCGGATTACTTCGACTCTACGAACTACCAGTCGGAAGAGTCGATGAAGGACGTCCTCGGCTGCCTTCGGAAGCAGGGCCTGCCAGAAACTGAGCAGAACATTCAGGCCGAGATTTTGCGCCGCCAGCAGGCGAATGCGACAGAGCCGCAACGGACGGTGGGCGAGATAATCAATGGAAGCAAGTAACGAGGCCGCGGGAAAACGAGCAGTGCGACCGCGCCGTTCCCGCCGACGTGATCGGCGGGAACGGGCAGCAGAAGGGCCGGGGCGCGGCAGGCTGCCGCATGAATGAAACGCGGCCCGCCGCGAAAGGAAAAGCGCCCCTCGGCTGCGGCGCCGTCAGCCCTTGTAGGCGTTGTACGGCTCGTAGGGCTTGGAGGAGGAGTTCCTTTTGCCGTGCGGGACGTGGATCCTGCGCAGGCGACGTGCCAGCACGGCCTTGGCCACGCCCTTGTACTGGTCGGCCCGGTGCAGCTGGCCGGCGAAGTTGTTGCCCGACGCGCGATGCTTGAGGTCGCAGACGACTTCCTGGACGGTGAACCCCGCCACGAGCAGGTCAATCGTCATGCCGGTTTCCACGCCCCAGCCGCTCGCCAGCGGCAGCGCCGCCATGAAGGCCTCGCGAGTCATGCACCGCTGCCCGGAAATCGGCTGGCGCGGCTCCCATCCCGTCGTCCGCTTGATCGCCTTGAAGGCGGCCCCGGTGACCAGGCCGAAGCCGCCCGCCCCTTCCTGGGGAGGCAGCGCGGCGACGGTGAAATCGGCTTTGCCTTCGAGCACCGGCGCAACCAGCGGCGAGGCCTCGACGGCGGTGTCGCCGAGGTCGGCGTCGAGAAAGAGCAAAAGGCGCGGCGGGCGGTCCCTCGTGTCGCGCATGGCCGCCACCTGCGCCCCGGTCTCCATTGCGGAGGCCTTGCCGCGGTTGACCGAATGCCGCACGACGGTCGCTCCGGCGTCGCGGGCCGCCTTCTGGGTGTCGTCCTCGGAGCCGTCGTCTACCACGACGACCAGGTCGACGTGCGGGATGGCGCGGGCGGCGCGGATCGTCGCGGCGATCCTGTCCTGCTCGTCCTTAGCCGGTATGACTACTGCTACGCGTTGCTCGGAGGTTGTCACACTTCTAGCCTAGCCTTCAATGTTGAGATATAAGTGCTTCGACGGTCGGATGTTCATCGCAGCGTCACTTGACGGGAAACGATACCCGCCCGCGCGCGTTTCTCTTCGGGTGTGAGCGGATCCGACGCTGCAATGGCCGCGTCGAGTTTCGGTGCGAATTCGGCCATCGGGGCGGCGAGTTCGTCGGCTTCGGCGCCTTTTGGCAGTTCCCACACCGGGATGATGAGCCCCAGAGCCCTGAAAGCGCCGACGAAACGGGAATCGTCGAAGGAAAAGTCGTCGGCCGCGCGAAGCCTCGCCAGCCCGTCGAGAACCGCGTCGCGAGGCTCGGGCCTGACCCACCTGACGAATTCGCGGCTCATGCGGCACCAGAATGCGCCGTCGACGCCGTCGACGGCCTTCATCGGGACAAGCTGGGATCGCGAATCCTCGAGCGCCTCCCTGTTCTCCGGCTTGGCGGCGTCCTCTTCCGTCATCCAGAACGATGGAATCTCGTGCAATTCGAGTTCGCCGAAGCTCGCGACGACGTCCTGCAGGCGAGGGCCGGGCTCGGGCAGGTCCGAGACCTGGAGCGCCTGGCCGTCGGGAAGCTTGATCCCGTCGATGATCCGCGCGGCGATGTCGCGCGAGGCGTCCCCGGAGCTCATGACCGTCTGCGTGGCGACCAAAAGCACGCCGTCGGCCCGGCGCAGCGCCCCCGCCATCGAGGGAAGGATCGTCGTCAGGACGACGTCGGCCGAGCCGTACTCCTCCGTCGTGGTCGCCGGGAGCGTCGCCAACGGCAGAATTTCGCGCATGGCGACGAGATCGGCCTCCGCGGGAAGGCCCTCGAAGGGGCGCTCGACGAAAGCCACGGCCTCTCTGGGCTTCTTCGGCGCGGGCGACGGTCGAGACTGCGCGGACTGCGCCGACTGCGCCGACCCGGCCGGGGCCACTGCCCGCCTCTTGGATGCCGCTCGGCGGCTCTTCTTCGACATGCTGTCCTTTCGTCGGTGGGCGCCGCGCCCGGGGTGCGCAGCCTGGAAAACCGCGCGGGGACTCGTTCAGTCTCCGATTGTATGCGCTCGCCGCAGTTTGCGGCCGGATATGTGCCGCACGAGTCGAGTTGCGGAATTCACGCGGTGGGATGCGCGACGTCGGGAAAGCGGGCGAGGCGCGACAAGCAAGCGCGACGGGCAAATGGCCCGGCGCGCAAGCGTTGAGCGTCAAAGGCGCAGGTTCGACGTCGTCTCGGAGCGAACGGCGCGGCGCGCAATAGCGGCGCCGGACGAGCCGCGCGGCCTCATTCGTCCCAGAAATGCTCGACGTCGATGACGCCTCCGGCCTCCTCGAAGTCGCGGCGCACGGCGGCGCGGAATTCGGCGTCGTGAAGGTAGTCGAGGGCCACCGAGGCGAGGCCGTAGGCCCCGTCCGTCGCCGCGGCGTCGCCCGAGGGGGAGCCGGCGGCCGCGGCCATCTCGCGCGTGTGGAGGGCGACGTCGGAATCGGCAACCTTGATGAGCGGGTGGATGCCGGGAATGCGAACCGACACGTTGCCGAAGTCGGTGCCGGCCGCGATCGTTTCGGTCACGACTCCGGCGGGCAGAGGGTCGCGTCCGCGTTCGCGCTGGGACCTGACCCAGGCGCGGGTGAGCGGGCCGTTTGTGCGGACGGGCATCTCGTTCGTGGTCTCGGAGGTGACGATTTCCAAGCCCGTCCCGGTCATGAGGGCGGCCCCGCGCAGCACGTCCTCGACCCGCGCGACCAGGTCCTTGAGCGTCTCGGGGTATTTCGACCGCGCCAACAGGCTGATTTCGGTTCTTTCCGGGACGATGTTCGGCACGTCGCCTCCGTCGACGACGATTGCGTGGAGCCTGTCCATCGGCAGTATCTGCTGGCGCAGCAGGCCGAAGCCGGTGAGCGCGAGGGTGGCGGCGTCCAGCGCGTTGCGTCCCATGAAGGGCTGGGAGGCCGCGTGGGCGGGCACGCCGGTGAAGATCGCGCGTATGCGCCGCACGCCGAGCCACGTCTGGTGCGTGAGGTCGTAGGAGTAGGAGTGGGTTTGGACGGCGGCGCCGACGCCGTCGAGCATCCCGCGAACCGCAAGGACTTCCTTGGCGGTGGAGCATTCCTCGGCGGGCGTCGTCTGGAGGACGACGCGGCCCGGAACCGACCCGGGGCGCCGGCGTTCGAGCTCGTGGAGGGCGAGGAAGGCGCCGACGGAGTTACCCGCCATGACGTTGTGCCCGCAGCCGTGTCCGATGCCCGGAAGCGCGTCGTATTCGGCGAGGATGGCGATCGCCGGGGCGGGCGAATCGGCGTTGTCCGCGTTGCCGACGGCGCCGGTGAACTCGGCGCGCAGGGCGGTCTCCATCCCGTAAACGCCCACATCGGGCTCGATGCCGTGGGCGCGCAGCAGGTCGGCGACCGTGGAGACCGCGAAACGCTCCTCGTATCCGACCTCGGGGTTGTCGTGGACGGCGTGCGAAAGCGCGACGATCTCGCCCGCGAGCCCCTCGACGGCTGCGGCGAGGGCATCTCGCAGCTCGGCGGGTGAGCCTTCGCCGTCGGCGAGCGAGGCCGCGGGTCCGGCTGCGGCCTTCCGCGCCTGCGTCTCTTCGGCGAAACGACGTTGGATGGCATCGGATGGAACTGTGGGCTTCGACAAATCGCGCATGGTTCGATGGTACTCCGATGCGGGAGGGTCGGCGTCGCGAGCCCGGCGCCGCCCGCGTCCCTGGGGTCACAGGCCGAGCGTCTTGCGCACCCAATCGACGACGCCGCGGGTGTACGCCTCCCGAGCCGGCTTGGCCGACAGCGCTAGATCGTGGCGGCCTCCCGGGATTTCGAGCATTTCGACGCGTTCGGACAGCACCGGCGCCAGACGTTTCATGTCCTCGACCCCCAGCACCGCGTCGCGCACGGCGACGTCGTCACGGCTGGGAAAGCGAGGGCGGCGGGAGGAGGCGTCGGAATGGGCGACGAGCAGCGGGACGTCGATTTTCACGTCGCCCGCCGCGATGCGCGCCTGCGCGCGGCGGACGGTTCGGATGAACCCCATGCGCGCGACGGCCCGGCGGAGCGGCTTGTGGCGCGGGTCGAAGGAGAACTCGCCGCCGAAATCCGTGTGGAGCGCGCGGGCGTAGCGAAGGAAGAGCGGGCTGAAGACGAGCCGGGGGCGGCGGGCCCCGACGCGGTCGATGAACCGCGTGAGCGGTCCGCGCTCGAAGGCGCCGCCGTTGTGGTCGAGCCACGGCGAGTTGAGGACGACGGCGTCGACCGTCCCGGGATTGTCCGCAGCCCACAGCGCCGCCTGAAGGCCGCCCGTCGAATGTCCGATCAAGGCGATCCGCCTGGCGCCGAGGGATCGCAGGCGCCCGATTGCCAGGCCGATCTCTTCCTCCCGCACGTAAATGTCGCGCAGATCGTCGCGGGAGGCGTTCGAGCGCACGGACCTGCCGCACCGGCGCATGTCGAGGCCCGCCAGCGGGATTCCGGCCTCGCGGAAGGCGGCGGCCTGTTCGACGTGGAAGAACGAATCGAGGAAGCCCGGCAGGTACAGGGCCGCTGCGCCGGATTTCTGTGCGAGATCGCCGGCGTCGGCCTCGTGGACGAGCACCGCGACGTCGGGGCGCCCAGGCGGGGATCCGCCGTCGTCCTCGGAAAGGGCGAAGGACGTGGCGACCCACGTCGGCCCCAGGCAATCCGTGCGGATCGAAAGGATGTCGGAAGGGGAAGGCGGCCGCACGGATGCGGGCGCGGGAGGAATCTCAGCGGCCATGGGCGGAAGGGGGCTCGTTTGAGGCGTGCTCACCGAAGGGCGCTCAGTCGACGATGCCGTAGAGCCGGTCGCCGGCGTCGCCCAGTCCGGGGACGATGTAGCCGTTTTCGTTGAGGCGCTCGTCGAGCGCGGCCGAGACGATCGTGACGTCGGCCCGATCGCCGACGGCCTCCTCGAGGTTCCGCAGGCCCTCGGGGGCGGCCAAAAGGCACACGCAGGTGACGTCGCGCGCGCCGCGCTCCAGCAGGTAGTTGACGGCGTCGATGAGCGTGTGGCCGGTGGCGAGCATCGGGTCCACCACGTAGCATTGGCGGCCCGAAAGGTCATCTGGCAGGCGGTTGGCGTACGTGTGCGCCTCGAGCGTGGTCTCGTCGCGTTTCATTCCGAGGAAGCCGATTTCGGCGGTCGGCAGGAGCTTCGACATGCCCTCGAGCATCCCCAAGCCCGCGCGGAGGATGGGCACGAGGATGGGGCGCGGATAGGCCAGGGACAGGCCCTTCGTCGGCGCGACGGGCGTGACGACGTCGACCTCGCGGACGGCGACGTCGCGCGTGGCCTCATACGCCAAAAGGGTGACGAGCTCGTCGACGAGCTGCCTGAAGACGGGCGAGGGCGTGTTTCGATCGCGCAGAAGGGTGAGTTTGTGAGCCACCAGAGGGTGCTCGATGATCTGAGTACGCATGCGTTGACTATATCAGCGCGATCCGACATATTTGGGGCGCTTCAAGATTATTGGGGCGCTTTGAGGCGTTGCCCTCGGACGCCCGCCGAACCGCGCGTGCGGCGCAGGGCGGACTGCACCATGAAGGCAGGCCCAAATGAGGTGCGGGCAGGTCCAAATGGGGTGCGGGCAGGTCCAAATGGGGTGCGCCAAACCGCGTGCGGCGCGGGGCGCGCCCGGGCACAATGGGGGCGTGCATGAAATTGAGCGGGAGTGGATCGGCCGGGCAATGGAGCTGGCCGGCCGTGCGGCGCTCGCGGGCGACGTCCCCGTGGGCGCGCTCGTGGTGCGCGGGTCGGCTGTGCTCGGCGTCGGCTGGAACACGCGCGAGGCGCGCAACGATCCCGCCGGCCACGCCGAGATCGCGGCGCTGAGGGAGGCGGCGCAGGCCGCGGGGGACTGGCGATTGGAGGGATGCGACCTGTACGTCACCCTCGAGCCGTGCACGATGTGCGCGGGGGCGATCGTCGCCTCTCGCGTGGCCAGGGTCGTGTTCGGAGCGTGGGATCCGAAGGCCGGGGCGGCCGGCAGCGTCCGCGACGTTCTGCGCGACGCGCGGCTCAACCACAGGGTCGAGGTTGTGGGCGGCGTCCGCGAAGACGAATGCTCGCGCCAGCTTCGCGCCTTCTTCGGGAGGTGACGGCGACCGAGCCCGCATCCGCTTTCGCCTCGCCGCCTTCTTTTCCGCGCCTTCCTCATTTCCGTGCCGCCTTCACTTCCTTGCCTCCGGGTCTTCCGCGGCTGCGGCGGCGTCGATGACTCCCTGCAAAAGATCCCCGTAGACGCGAATGGCCTGCTCGCGTGTGAGGGAAGTTGCGGGCTCGAGTTCGAGCAGATACCTGCTGGTGACGAAGCCGGCGACGACGGCGATCGCCTGCGCCAGGCTTTCCTCGCGCACGATTCCATGGGGGAAGCCAAGGATGTCGGCCGCGCGGCGCCACTGCTCGACGATGACCCCGGCGTACTGGCGCGCGAGGGAGGGATTCTCCCGCGCGGATTCCACGACGAACTGCGCGACCTCCGATTCCCACAGGTCGGTGAGGAAGGCCATGAGTCGGCGACCGAGTCCGCGCCTGCCCGGCGTGATGACCTCGGCCAAGACCCGCTCAGGGTTGATGCCGATTCCGACGGACTGCGTGTAGAGCTGGACCTTCGAGTCGAAATAGTAGTGGACGAGGGCCGGATCGACGTTCGCCGTCCGCGCGACGGCGCGCAGCGACGCCGCCCGGAAGCCCCGTTCGTCGAAGACCTTCCGAGCGGCGTCGAGGATCTGCTCCCGAGTTGCGGGCGAGCCCTTGCGGCGCCCGCGAGTCAATCCGTCCTCCGCCGCAGTGTGAGCGAGGCCAAACCGAGCGAGCCGATCGCGAATGCCGCGACAATGGCGAGGCTGGTCCAGTAATGGCCGGTCAGATCCGAGTAATCCGCCACCTCTTTCAACGCCTCGACCGCCCAGGTGAGCGGCAGCACATTCGACAGGCCCTCAAGCCATCCGGCCATCTCTTCGCGAGGCCCGAAGAGTCCGCACAAAAGCACCTGCGGCAGCACGACGATCGGCATGAACTGGACGGCCTGGAACTCGCTGCGTGAAACCGCCGACGCGAGCAGCCCGAGCGCGATTCCCAGCAGCGCCGTCGCCAGGGAGACGAGCAGCATCCACACGATGCCGCCCCTCAACTGCATGTCCAGGCCCCAGTAGCAGACGGCCGTCAGCAGCGAGGTCTGCACGATGGCCAGCGCGCCGTAGGCCAAGGCGTACCCTCCGATGACGTCTACTTTGTGGATCGGAGCCGCCATGAGGCGTTCGAGGGTTCCGCCGGAGCGCTCGCGGACCGTGGCAACGGCTGTGAGCAGGAACATGAGGAGCAGGGGGAACATTGCGAGCAACGTCATCTCGACTTGCGAGGAGATCGGCTCTTCGCCGTCGAAAATCTGATGGACCAGCCACGCCAGAATAGACGGGACGAAGGTGACGAGGGCGAGAGTGCGCGGGTCGTGGCGCAGTTGGCGCGCGACGCGCGCGGCGATTGCGAGAGTCATTCTGCCTGCTCCTTCGCTAGGGCGAGGAAGGCGGCGTCCATGGACGACGTCGCCGTGTCTTTGAGGATGTTGTCGGCGGTCCCCGTTGCCAGGATGTCGCCTTCGCGGATGAAGACGAGGCTGTCGCAGCGCTGGGCCTCGTCCATGACGTGGGAGGAGACGAGCACCGTTGTGCCGGCGGCTGCGCGCTCGCGGATGAGGCCCCAGATTTCCTCGCGAAGCACGGGATCGAGGCCCACGGTGGGTTCGTCGAGGAGCAGCACCGGCGGGTTGCCGACCATTGTGCAGGCCAGGGACAGCCGGGAAGCCTGGCCGCCGGAGATGTCGGCCGCCAGGGCATGCGCGCGGTCCGTCAGCCGGAGCTGCGAGATGATTTCGTCTGCCGCCGACGCCGGCGCCCGCGCTATTTGAGCCCAGTGCGCGACGTTCTCGCGCACAGTGAGATCTTTGTATGCGGCCGAGGCCTGGGTCATATAGCCGACGGAGGCGCGAGCGGCGCGGCTGCCCGCGGGACGGCCGAGAATCGTAACCGTGCCCGACTCGACTTTCTGTACGCCGGCTATCGACCGGATGAGTGTGGACTTTCCTGAACCCGACGGTCCCAACAGCCCGGTGATCGAGCCTTTCTCAAGGGAAATGCTCACTCCCTTGAGAACCCGCCGCGAACCTCGCGTGACTTTGAGATCGTCGATGACGATTGCTTCGTTCATGGCTTCAGGCTAGTGAAAGGCCATGCCCCGCCTCAATGGGTGATGAATTAATTTGAAGTGTTGCTGGGACGGTTATTTTTGGCTTAGTAAGAGGTGCAAGTGTGCGTATACGACGAGACCGGAGCTGAATCTCTTCTAGATGATGAAATATTTGTCGCGACTGGGCGGACGCCGCTGTCGGCCAAGGCGTTTGGCGACGTCAGGGGGCGCCTTCAGGCGCAGTCTGCGTTTCAGCGGGCATTCGTGTCGGTCTGTTAGCAGGACGGCTTTGCGCACGCGGGGCGCCGCGGGATGGGGAAATCTCTGGAAGTCTCGAAGGCGGGACGGCTCTGCGTACGCAGGGCGCCGACGGCTTGGAGAGACCCGAAGACGGGTACGACGTCGGCGGCGTGCGGCGAATGTGCGGCGCGACGGCTTGGCGCGTGCTTCGGTCGCGTGGACCCGGGCATAGGCTCCGTAATCGACGTGCAACCCGGCGATGTGTCCCGGCCTACAGGTTGCCGAGTGGCGCTGTGCGGGGTTATGCCGCTACGATAGTCGGCGGTAGCGTGTCCGAGCGGCCGAAGGTGCAGCACTCGAAATGCTGTGTGGTTAATAGCCACCGCGGGTTCAAATCCCGCCGCTACCGCCACAATCGTTTTATGCGAACCCTGGTCATGGAGTGACCAGGGTTCGTTCGTTGTGTGTGGGCTGCGGGGCGGTAACTATCGGATTTGTGGAGTGCTTGGCGGCGGCGTGTCTCTCGTGCCGTGAGACAATGACGGGGATAGTACGCAGGGTTCGGATGGGTGTCGGATGGGCCGTATATTCATAATTAGCCATCGACTTGCTCTAATGTTAAGTTTCACTATGTTTGTTGGATAATCTCAGCTAAAGTTGCCTTTCTCTAAACGTTTGAGGAAACTGACGGACTGCGAGCGATTTCGTTTATTCTCTGCGACCAAAGATGATCATTTGTCTCTTGGTGACAAAATAAAAGCCATTCTGTTAAAATATTGCCTTCGCGATGTCTCCGGATACTTGGAGTGGGTATCGCCCATGGTTGTCAACGGAGCGGTCTTCAGCTTTTTAAGCTGAGATTTCTCTTGTAATTGAGCAGTTATCTATTTCTGTGTTTAAACTTGCCGTCGCTATGCGTGGGATCAATTACCGGGAGCATATGTACGTTTTGTAGACCTCAGGTGTCCCTCTCCTGCTGTACGTGCCTGGACGAGCTTACGGCTTCTCGCGCCAAGCTCCAAAAAGTGGGAATCGACATGCCATAAAAGAGCCAAGACCTGTTTGGCCTCGAAGAAAGTGTCGGACAGGCCTGGTACTCTCAGGAAGGAACGAAAGGAGTGGTCATGTCTTTGAGCACGCTTGAGATCTGTGCGGGGGCTGGCGGTCAGTCGTATGGCCTAGAAGCAGCCGGGATCGGCCATGAATTGGCGGTAGAGATCGATAGTGATGCAGCGGCAACGCTTCGTTTAAACCGCCCTACGTGGACTGTTTATGAAGGGGATGTACGCGAGATTGACGGAGTTGCGTACCGAGGAATCGACCTTATCTCAGGTGGTGTGCCTTGTCCGCCTTTTAGTGTAGCGGGTAAACAACTTGGTGTGGACGATGAGCGCGACTTGTTCCCTGAAGCCCTTCGTCTTGTAGCGGAAGCTCGTCCCAAGGCTGTTCTTCTCGAGAACGTTAAAGGTCTTGCTACCGCGCGTTTTAGTGATTATCGTCGCTCAATTCTTGAGGAGCTCAGCCGCCTGGGGTACCAAGCAGATTGGCAACTTCTTCTAAGCTCTGAGTTTGGAGTTCCACAACTTCGTCCGCGTTTCATTCTCGTAGCATTTCGTGGGCAATTGTTAGAGCGTTTTCGTTGGCCTGGTGCTGTCAGCAATCCCGCAACTGTTGGGAGAGCACTGGCCTCGCTGATGTCCGCTCGTGGTTGGCCTGGCACACATACTTGGGCGCGCCGAGCGGACGGAATTGCGCCAACGATTGTGGGTGGGTCGAAGAAGCACGGTGGAGCGGACTTAGGCCCAACAAGGGCGAAAGCGGCTTGGGCGAAACTTGGCGTTGACGGCAGAGGCATTGCCGATAATGCTCCCTCAGCGGAAGATCCTGTCGACTTGATGCCGCGCTTGACGAACCGAATGGTTGCTCGCCTACAAGGGTTTGACGACCAGTGGCGATTTTCAGGACGTAAAACTTCTGTTTACCGACAGATTGGTAATGCATTCCCACCACCAGTAGCCAAGCATATTGGCCTCGCTATTGGAAGAGCGTTAGGTGTCGGGACAGTTAAAAGTGGTTTCGACGTTATGGCTTCGTGACGATTGGTTGCGTTTTATTGAATTAAGCGGGGTGCCGGTTGATTGGCGATCTCGCCAGCGCGTGCACGACGCCAGCGATGCCCATCAATCTTTGTGCCAGTGGGGTCGTCGGTCGGCACAACCTTTACAGAGACGTACTCATCGTCCTGTGGAATCGGAACTCCGAGCTCTTTAGCCAAGGCTTGATGGTACACGCCGCTGAGAATGATGATGCCTTCAGGTTGCAAAGCTGAACGTGCACCACCGTTGTAACGTACTCGCTTTTGATGGTCAAGCTGTCGGCTGACAGTAGCCACTGCGGATCGGTTCACGATCTGTCCTTCGGCGGCTCGAAAGAGCTCATTCGTGCGTTGGGTGCCATGTTTCAGACTCATGATTTCCTCGACCGTCTCTGAGGGTAACTGAAGAAGTATATTCGGGCGTAAAGGAGCCTCCCGCCATACCCAGTGAACACCTCTACGTCCTAGATTGTTAAGTTGACTCTTCCGATCTCGATTGACGGTGGAACGCAGAACATCTGGTGTTATCCGGATGAGTCCAAGTGACCAAGTTGAGTCCAGATCCGACCCCGTTGCCACAAGGGCAAGTTCATTGATGACTTCAGGAGGGAGCATCCAGCCCCATTGGCTCTGGCTCCATTTGGCATCGACTTGATGGCCAGCAATCCGGTAATCGGTTGTGTCACCGCTTTCGAATTCGAATTCGCGCTGCGCATTAATCTCAAACAATGTTCCGAAATGCGTCTTTTCCGTCTTCATCAGTTGCGACCACGAATATCGCCCAGTCTCCTGCCCGTTATAAATCATGTCGTAGGTATGGCGAATAACGCGAGCCCAACGTGATCCTCTGGGATCCAATCGCAGAAGTTCGGCTATGACCTGTTCCATCGGGCTATCGAAATCGCGCCCAGGCTTTTCGTCCACAAGCTAATCTTACTGCGCGCAGGTTTGCGGTTAGCTTAGTGAAGTGCTGCGTGCTTGCTGAATAGATGAGGCGTTTTGGCCTTGTGGACTAGCAGGCGGGCCTGACGGGCTCCGCAGACCAGGATGGGTTTGAGGCAGTGGTGGTGCAGGCGTTTGTACTGGCCGCGCCGACGGGCGTCCAGCACGGCCTGGGCCTGCTGCCAGAGGGCCTGCTCGACCAGTGACCGATGAACCCCGGGATGCTCCTCAGTCCCTTTGGAGTCCACCGCTCCGCGGCAGTAGGGATTGCGCAGGGCCTTGTGTGCATCGCCGCAGTCGCCGGGCAGGATGGGGTCGCGGCAAAGATCGGTGGCCTTCGTGGCGTGAGGTGCGTCGTCGGCAGCGGAAACCGTCGGTGCGATTATGGTACTGTAGTTTGCCGACGACGATCAAGGGGCCGTCGGCGATGGCCGCGGTTTACGAGGATCCCGGTTTGCAATGATCGAAAGGGGCCGAGGCTCGCCATGGTCGCATTGTGATGCGCAAGAGCACTTCCTTTCCGAAGCCTGTGTTTTGTCGTGGACTTTTGCCTTGTGCGTGGGAGTCCTAGGTGTACGTCGGCCATTGCGCTGTCTTTCTGTGTATGTCATAATGAATGATATGAGGCCTTCTTCCGGCTCGTGTGACTTTTCGTCTCGTCGTCTCATTCGGAATTCGACGCCTGAGTTTCTCGTCTTCACCGCTCAGGAGGGCGGCAAGGGAATTGAGATCTCGGAAACCGCTTCCTCGTCCCAAAGGGTAGGCCGTCCTCGCTTGGCCTTGTCCGTTGTCGCCGTCATAGTCGGCATTCCCGGATTCGTGGCGGCGGGCGCCGGATTTCCCAACGTCAAAGCCGTTGCCTTCGGGGCGACGTCGCTCATTGTCGCTTCCGTCATAGGCTGCTTTGCCCTGGTGTGGAAGGCGAATCGACGTGACACCATCATGTCGGCGATGCTGCTGGCAGGAGCCCTCGGGCTCGCTTTCATTGCCGTTTACGCTGTCATTCACTATCAGGAGATACACGAGACCTCGATTCGCAGCGATTCGAGTCCCAGTGCCCGCAGGCAGGCCCTTGCTCTCATATGCGGCCCCGCCATAGGCAGCCTGTGGTTCCTCCTTCTCGGCTTGGGGGCTATGCGGAAGGCGCGAAAAAAGGGCGGCGGAGACAAAAAAGAGCCTGAGGCGAGAGAGCGCCAGAGGCAAGAACAGGGGGCTGAGGAGAACAGCCGACAAAGCTAGGACCGTGTTGGCGGCAAACAAACCTGGCCCGGGCGTCGCCTTCCTCGGCCTGGGCGTTGCTTTCCTCGGCCCGGCCTAGGCCCGCGGGACTCGGCTTAGTCCGCCGTCGCCCCGCCCGCTGCTCCGGACATTCCTGACGCTCCGCATACTCCTGACGCTCTTTTGCAGGGTCGTTCCCTCGGCGAATGCCGCCGCAAGGGCATCCAGTGGTCGTTCTCTCGGCCCGCGGGTCGCTCGGAGAAGCACTGGCTCGCCATCTCGCTGGCACTGCCGTTCCCTCAAGCTCACGGATCCGCTCGGGGCCCGGCATCCTGTCCTTCAGGCCCTCTGAGCTCGCTCGTCCCTCAGGCCTTATTCGCGTCTTCTTCCTACAAAGTGGGTTTTTCCCCCTGTGGGCGGTCGTCCCGTTGCGCGCCTTCTTGCTGTTGCGCGCGGTCCTCCCGTTGCGCGCGTTCTTCCTTCCGCGCGCTTTCTTCCCGTTGCGCGCGTTCTTGCCGCAGCGCCTCGCGTTCGATCCTGCGCTGCGCGGCCGCAGCCTCGCGCTCCGCCTTGGGCATCCAGTAGGCCGGACGGCCGGGCGTGAACCACCACAGCAGCTCGATCGCGACGGCGCCGCATCCGCCCGCAGCCGCGGCAAGGACCATGACCCCGAGATTCGACGAGTCGAGCATGAAAGTCTTCTGGAGGGCGGAAACGCTGAAAATGAGGCCGTACCCAACGAGCGGCAGGACGATCAGGGCGATCTTCCACCACTCGTAGGGGCGAGCGACGATCGCCAGAACCCACGTCGAGGAGACGATGAGGGCCAAAAGCGCCGCCGTGGATGCCTGGGCCTGCGTCGCCGAGCGCAATGCGATCGTGTAGGTGACAAAGGAAGGGATTGCGACCAGCGCGCCGGCGGGGAAGCCGAAGCCGAGCACCCGCCGCACAAAGCCTGGCCGGGCGCGCTCGTTGTTGGGCGGCAGGGACAGGATGAAGGCCGGGACGCCGATGGTGAACCAGCCCGTGATCGTGACGTGAATCGGCTGGAAGGGGGCTTTGACCGCGAAGATCACCGTCAGCATGGCGATGATGGCCGAATAGATCGTCTTCGTCAGGAAGAGATTCGCCACGCGCTCGATGTTGCCGAGCACCCGCCGGCCCTCGCGAACGACGTACGGGAGCGTCGCGAACTTGTCATCGAGCAGAACGATCTTCGCGACCGAACGGGTTGCAGCGGTGCCCGACCCCATCGCGACCCCGAGGTCGGCGTCCTTGAGGGCGAGGACGTCGTTGACGCCGTCGCCCGTCATCGCCACTGTGTGCCCGGCGCTCTGAAGCGCTGAAACCATCGCGCGCTTCTGCTGGGGCGTCACCCGTCCGAAGACTTGGCGCTCGTTGACGACTTTGTTGAAATCGGCCTCGAGGATCGTTCGCGCGTCGACGGGCTGGCCGGAGTCCATGCCGAGAGAGCGGGTGACTGCGCCCACCGAGTCGGCGTTGTCGCCGGAGATGACCTTCACCTGAACGCCCTGGCTGTGGAAAAACTCCAAGGTGTCGGCGGCGTCCGGGCGGACTTTCTGTTCGAGGATGACGAGGGCCAAGGGATCGACCTGTCCGGGGGCGTCGTGGGCCGTCACGTTCGTCTGGGCGTAGCCCAAAAGCAGCACCCGCAGGCCGGTCGAAGCAATCTCCTGGGCGCGTGCGACGTCGGGGGCGAGAATGTCCGGCGCCCCCAGCACGATGTTGCGGGCGGCAGAGCCTTCTCCCGCGGCAAAACTGATCCCCGACCATTTCTTCGCGCTCGTGAACGGCTGGCGTTCGGAAACCTCCCAGGCGGCCTGGGGGCTGCCGACGCCCTCGATGATCGCCGTCATGGAGGAGTTGGGCGAGTCGTCCGCCGCGCCGAGCTGCCGAAGGGCCTCCAAAGCCTCGTCTTGCGAATGCGAGCCGATCGCCTCCACCCCGCCGAACGCCATGGCGTTTTCCGTCAGAGTGCCGGTTTTGTCCGCGCACACGACGTCGACCCTCGCCAGGCCCTCGATGGCCGGAAGCTCGTTGACCAGGCATTTGCGCATGCCCAGCCGCACGACGCCGAGGGCGAAGGCAACCGACGTCGTGAGAATGAGGCCCTCGGGGATCATGGGGACGAGAGCGCCCGTGACCTTGATGACCACCTGGCGCCAATCGTTCTGTTCGATGCGCGTTTGGCTGATGACCGTCAGAATCCCCAGAGGGACGAGGACCCACGTGATCGCCTTGAGGATCTTGTCGATGCCCGACTGCAGCTCGGAATGCACGAGGGAGAACTTGGCCGCCTCGGCGGTGAGCTTGGCCGCGTAGGAGTCGGCGCCGACCTTCGTCGCGCGGTAGGCGCCGGTTCCCGACGCCACGAAAGAGCCGGACATGATTTCGTCGCCCGGCTTCTTGGCGATGGGGTCGGATTCACCGGTCAGCAGCGATTCGTCGACCTCAAGATAGGCGGATTCGACCACGGCGCCGTCGACCACGATCTGCTCGCCCGGGCCCACGACGACGACGTCGTCCTCCACGACCTCGTCGCGCTCGATCTGGGTCTCTTTCCCGCTTCTGCGGACCGTGGGATGGGCCTCGCCGACGACGGCAAGCGAATCGAGCGTGCGCTTGGCCCGCAGCTCCTGGACGATGCCGACGGCGGAGTTGGCGATGATGAGGAGGCCGAACGCGCCGTTCACCCATGAGCCGGTGGTCATGACCAGCACGAAAAGCACTCCCAGCAAGGCGTTGACGCGCGTGAAGACGTTGGCGCGGACGATGTCGAGGGCGGAGCGGCCCGACCGAGGGGGAAGCGTGTTGACCTTGCCCTGTTGAATGCGCTGGGCGACTTCGCTGCCGGTGAGGCCTTGCACGCCCGGGGGTTCCTTCACGTCGGTGAGGCTCTGTGCACTAGTCATGGCGACAAGCCTACCAATGCGGGCCGACGGTTTATCTTCCGGGCGGATGCAAGCGGGGGGACGTCCCCCCGCTCGCCGGGGCCAGCCGCCTGCGGTTGAGGGCGACGGCGATGAGGAGACGGACGTCCCCCGCTCGCCGGGGCCAGCCTTCCGCGCCGAGGCTGAGGATCCCGCCCTCGAGTCCCGCCCGCTCCGCCAGGGGCCAGCAGGGGAGTCGCCGGGCCTCCGCTGTTCGGCGTTCCCCGTTCGCCGGCGCCGAGCGCTCCGGAATCCGGACCGTGCACGGCCCGGCGGCGAACCGAAAGTCCGCCTGCGAGTCCGGCTCCCGGCCTGGCGGCTATCTGCGAGCGGTGTCCGTGCGCATGCGGCGAACCGAGACAATCCCGAATATGACGGTCCATGCGGCCACGCCCGCGGCCCACGTCCAATCGAACGTGCCCTGCAGCAGCGGCCACCGGGCGATCATCGTTATCCCGTACAGCGGCGTGAAGGGCGCGACGTCGCGGAAGAAAGACGGCATGGAGTCCAGGGGGATGAAGTTGTCTCCGAAGAAGGCCAAGATGGCGAAGCCTCCCAGGATCACCCCGTATGCGCCGTCGCTGCGCAGAAGGTAGCCGACCATGATGCCCATCGCCGCCGTCGAAAGCGACCCAAGCAAGGTCAGGATGGGGGAGAGCGCCCACATCCTCGTCGGGCCTTCCGCGGTGGTCGCGCACCCGACGGCCAAAACGGCCAGGATGCTGAAAAGCGCCGAGGTTATGGACAAAAGGAGCTTGTTGACGAAGTTCGTGACGGGCTCGACGGGCGTCAGGGCGAGCTGGCGCGTCCAGCCTTGGGCGCGCTCGACCCCCACCTGCGCGCCGATCGTCGCCGAGGCCATTCCTGCGCCGTAGACACACATGCCGATCATGGCCTTGGCCGCATAGTTGCCGTCCCCGGCGGGATTGTCCGAATACTCCTGGAAGGCGCCGAACATGAAAAAGAGCATGATCGGCAGGAACATCGTGAAGACGAGGATCGGAATGTAGAAGACGGTGGTGCTCAGCTGCCGCCTGTAAAGAGACCAAAGGGCTTTGAGTTGCATGTTCATTCTCCCGTGAGCTCCTCGAAGGCCTCTTCGAGCGAGACGTCGGTGACGGATATTCCGATGATCTCCGGAAGGTCGAGCATCGCCCGGTTGAGAGCGAGGACGTCGGGTCCGGTCACGGAGACGCTGGTCTCCTCGAGCCTGCCCCCGATTGACGCCTGAGCCGCTTTCGCCGCCTCCTTCGTCGGGAATCTGCCCGTGACGGTCTGCGCCCCGAAGCTTCCGCGTATCTCGTTGGTGGGCCCGTCGGCCACGATCTTGCCGCGGTTCATGATGACGGTCCGTTCGGCGTACATCTCGGCCTCGGCCAAGTAATGCGTGGCGAAGACGATCGTCTTGCCGCGCTCGGCCTCGGCGTGCATCGAGTCCCAAAATCGGCGTCGGGCGGTCACGTCCATTCCCGTGGTTGGCTCGTCCAGGACGATCAGGCTCGGGTCGGGCAAAAGCGCCAAGGCCAGGCGCACGCGCTGCTGCTCGCCTCCCGAGCACTTGCGCACGCGCCGCTTTGCGATCTCGGTCAGATTCGTCCTGTCCATGACCTCGCGCCAGGGGAGCGGTTTGGGGAAGGCGTCGGCCACCATGCGAACAAGGTTTTCGACTGTATGGTCGAGGAGGAGGCCCCCCGTTTGGAGCACCGCGGAAACCTTGCTCGCCTTTATCGCGCGGCGGGGCGCGGTTCCGAAAAGGGCCACGTTGCCCGACGTCGGCTTCGACAGGCCGAGGGCTATGTCCAGAGTCGTCGTCTTGCCCGCCCCGTTGGGGCCGAGAAAGGCGACGACCTCGCCCGGGGATATCGAGAGGGACACGCCGCGAACGGCTTCGACGTCGCCGAAAGCCTTGACGAGATTCTCGATGGACAGAGTAGGAACGCTCACAGCTTACTATATTAACCCTCGCCCGGCGGGTGCCGCAATTGGTTTTCTAGCTGAATTTCGGAGAATTTTCATGTTCCGCAGCCGTTTGCCCGCCGGCCTTCGCCTCGGCCCGCGAGCCATTGTCTCGGACCGGAGGCCTTCGCCGCGCCCGGTCACAGCCAGCCGTTGTCGCGGGCGATCATCACCGCCTCCGCGCGCGTGCGAGCCCCGGTCTTGTGGATCGCTGAGGAGAGATAGTTGCGCACGGTCCCTTGGGAGAGGAAAAGCGAACGGGCGACGTCGGCGGTGGTCCCTCCGTCGGACGTCGCCCGAAGGACGTCCTGTTCACGCTCGGTCAGCGGGTTGCTCGAAGCGGCCAAGGACTCGGCCGCGAGGTCCGGGTCGACGACGCGCTGACCCGCCATCACCTTGCGCACGGCCGACGCGAGCGAGTCGGAAGGCGCGTCCTTGACCACGAAGCCGCTGGCGCCGGCCTCCATCGCGCGGCGCAGGTAGCCGGGCCGCCCGAAGGTCGTGACCATGAGGATCTTGACGTCCGGGTGCTCCTTGCGGATGCGGGACGCCGCGGCGATCCCGTCCATGACGGGCATCTCGACGTCGGCCAGGACGACGTCGACGTCGCCGCATGCAACCGCCTCGATCGCCTCGCGTCCATTGCCGGCCTGCGCGACGACCTCGATGTCCTCTTCGAGATCGAGCATCATGGCGATGGCGCCGCGAACCAGAGCTTGGTCGTCCGCCACGACTATCCGTATCGTCATGCCTCCAGTCTATTGGCTCGCGATCGGCTCTTCCCCCGGCCGGATGCGTGGCAAACTCCCCGGCGTCAAGGCTCTTCAGCGGCGTCAAGGCTCCCCGGCGTCGAATCTCGCCTCCACCGCCCATCCCCGTTTGAGCCGTCCGTAGGAGAGGACGCCTCCGGCCTCCCTCACCCTCTGGTCAAGGCCTGCGAGCCCGCTCGCAAACGCCTTCACCGCGGGTTTCGACACGTCGTCGGGGAGGCGGACGCCGTCGTCCTCGATTCTCACCCCCGAAGCCCGCGTGGCGATGACGCACCGGGTGGCCGCCGCGTGATGGACGACGTTGGCCACCGCCTCCCGAACGACGTGGGCGAGGACGCGCTCGGCCTGCTCGCTCACTTCGACCGGCTCGCCGCGGATCACGGGCGTGATTCCGGCTGCGCAGAGAAGCTCGTGCGCCGCCAAGATCTCTTCGTCAGGGCGCAGCCTCCTCGCGTCGCGAACGACGGCCCGCACGTCGGCCAAGGCCTGATGCGCCAGCGCCGCCGCCTGCAACAGCTCGCGGCGCGTGCGCTCGCGCTGATCCGGCATGTCCAAAAGGCGCGCCGAAAGCTGCGTCTTCAACGCGATGGCCGTGAGCGTCTGCCCGAGGATGTCGTGCAGATCCGATCCGATGCGCTCGCGTTCGGCTTCCTGAGTCAGCTGCTCAATCTTCTTGTTCTTGATCTCGAGTTCCTTCTGGAAGGCGATGGTGCCTCCGACGGCGTAGAACGTGATCGTCAAAACGCACAGAAGGGCGAAAGACGTGACTCCTTCTTGCAGGCTCGTCTTGCCGAAGCGGACGAGCAAAGACGTCTGCAAGGCGGCGAAAGCGAGCAATCCCGCGAGGGACAAGACCCTCGTCCGCCCCGACGTCGTGTAGGCGATGACGGAAGAGACGAAGACGAGCAGCTGTGCGCTTCCGCCGTCGGCGAAGCAGGCCGCCATGGATTCCAGTGCGATCAAGGCCGCAATCGTGCCCAAAAGGCCCGGAAAGAATCCACGCTCCGACGCTGGAACGCTCGGATAGACCAGCCACACTCGAAAATAGACGATGTCGAAGGTTACGACTAGCGTCAAAAACAGATACTTTCTGACGCTGTTTTCTTCAAAAAGCCCCTGAACGATCGGAATGAGCGTGAAAAGCAGCCATATATTCGCGTACATCATCGTCAAGCCCTTCGGATGGGCTCGCGCCCAGTCCGCGAACTTTTTCTTTGAGGCGTTCGTCCCGTTCGCCGACCACACATTGCGGGGTTCGTTCGAGCTTTGGGGTGCGTCGGCCGCCGCTTCGCCTTCGGTTGTGCGGGTGCTCGCGTCTATGCGAGTGTCGCCGATTGCATGCGCGTCTGCTTTGCGCTTGCCGATCTCCTGCGCCTCCATCAGTCCCCCTTTTGGGCGTCGTTTGCGTTCTTGCCGCCGCGGCGCGACGGCGAAATGCCCGGCCCATGCGGGCGCCTCCGAGTGCTTGCGACGCCGTTCCGCTCCCACAACACTACCCGCCGCCGGCGCGCCCGTCGGCCTCGAGGCGAGTCGAGCCCAGGCTGGCCTCCGCGCAGGGCCCGCTTGCGGGAGGGCCAAGCGTTCGTCTGCGGGGGCTCGCCTCCGGCAACGAGGCCCCCGGCGCGGGGCTTCGCCGAGCCCGCGGCGCCGAGGGCGATTGTCTCTCCTCATTGTCGCTGTGGGCGTCGAAGGGGTGCGTCTGCACGGGCAGGCCGCCGGGCCTCACGGCCGGGAGAGACGCCGGATTGCCGTCCCTATCGCGCCGTGTCCTTGCGAATTCTGCGAATTGCGATGGCCGCGAAGAACGCCGTCCACGCTGCGATGTTCACGATCCACGCCCAGTTGAACGGACTGTCATTGAGGGGCCACTGGCTGAAATGGAAAAGGCCGTACATCGGCGTGTATGGGGCGAAGTCGCGGAAGAACTCGGGCATGTTGTCGAGCGGCATCCACACGCCCGCGAGGAACGCGAAGATCGCGCTGCCGCCGCCGATGATCGCGTATGCGGCGTCGGATCGGAAAAGATAGCCGAGGGCAAGCCCCATGTTCGCCGTGACGAGGCTGCCGCAGAGGATGAGGCCGGGAACAGCGACCCACATCGGGCCTTCCGCCTTCGCGCCGCAAAAGAACCCCACAGCCATCAAGCCGAGGAGGGACAGGAGCGCCGAGGCGAGCGCCAAAAGGATCTTGTTGGCGAGGTAGGTGGCGGACGTCGTCGGGGTGAGAGCCAGCTGTCTGCTCCACCCCGACGCGCGCTCGATCCCGACTCCGGCGGCTATGCTGGCCGCCGCCATCGTCGCTCCGTAGGCGCCCATGGAGAACATGACCTGTGCCGAGACGTTGCTGTGTCCACGCCAGATCGAGGAGTAGCTCTGGAAGGCCCCGAACATGAAGTACATGATGACGGGCAGCAAAAGCGCGAAGCCCAGGTTCGACGGATAGAGGACGGTGTGCCGGAACTGGTGTCGCAAGAGCGGCCAGAGGCCGTGGAGAGGGCGGCGCGACGGCGCGGGGCGGACGGCTCGAATCGGCTGGCCCGCCGTCTTTTTCGTCTCCGGGCGGGCCGCACTCGCCTCCTGGCTGGGTTTCTTTGCTGACATGTCAAGACTCCTTAGGGGAAACGGCGGCTTCGTCGCCGACGTCGGTCAGCTGCTCGAACGCTTCCTCGAGCGACTGATCGGTGATCGAAATGGACGAGATTCCAGGGAAGGCGATGACTTCCCGTACGAGGGCGACGGTGTCCGGCCCGGAAATGGAGAGGGTGTCGGCCGATCGCGACACCGTTGCGCGACGGGCCATGTGGGCGCTCGCGGCGGAGAGGTTCTCCTGCGTGTCGAAGGTCAGGTTGATGTGCTGCGTTCCGAAATTGTGGCGTATCTGCGCGGTGCCGCCGTCGGCGACGATCTTTCCCCTGTTCATGATGATCGTTCGGGGGGCGAAGGCCTCGGCCTCGGCGAGGTAGTGGGTGGCGAAGATAATGGTCGTGCCGCCCTCGGCCTCGGCGTGCATCGCCTCCCAAAAGTGGCGGCGGGCGTTGACGTCCATGCCGGCGGTCGGCTCGTCGAGGATGATGAACTCGGGGTTGGAAAGCAAGGCCAGGGCGAATCGCACCCGCTGTTGTTCTCCCCCCGAGCACTTGCCGATCTGGCGTTTGGCGATTGCCGTGAGATTCGTGCGCTCCAAGATTTCGCCGATCGGGCGGCTTGCCGTCAGCATCCCGGAGACCATGGCCACGATTTCGTAGACCGTGTACTCGCGAAGGAGGCCGCCGCTTTGCAAAAGGGCCGACAGTCTGCCGCTGTCTATGGCCTTGCGCGGATTGCCGCCGAAAACGGAGATCGACCCGGAGTCGGGCCGCGAGAGGTCGAGGACCATGTCGAGCGTCGTGGTCTTGCCCGCGCCGTTGGGGCCAAGAAGCGCGACGATCTCGCCGCGGTCGACGGTGAAAGACACGCCGTCGACCGCGTGGACCTTGCCGAAAGACTTGTGAACGTCCTCGACGACGAGGGCGGGTTCGACGCCGGAAGCGTGATCGCGCGGCGTTCGCCGCGCGGGCGATGATGTCGTACTCATGCTTCTATTTTCCTGATGGTGAAATCTCCGCGAAACCATCGGCAGTCACGAACTGCCGATGACAAGTGTCATGAACCACTTTTTGGCTCTGCCGGGCATAAAAACAAGGGCGGAGTCGAAATAGCTTGCCCCGCAAACGCCCGACGTAGACTTGTGTTCATGGAGAACACGGAGTTTCGCGTTGAGTTGGTCCGTTTGGTCGACGAGTCGTATCCCGTCGTCGTCGGACGGGGCCTCGAGGGGAGCGTCGCGGAGTTCCTCGCGGACAAGCACCCCGACCGGAGGGCGGCGGTGATCACCGACTCGAACGTCGTCTCCCTGGCCGCCGAGAGTCTGATCTCCTCATTCGGCTCGAGGCCCGCGGATCTCGTCGTCTTCCCCGCCGGAGAGGCCTCGAAAACCCGCGAGGTCAAGGAACGCGTCGAGGACGAGCTCATTGCCAGAGGATTCGGGCGCGACACCGTGATCGTCGCCCTCGGGGGCGGCGTCGTCACCGACCTCGCCGGCTTCGTGGCTGCGACGTTCACTCGCGGGGTCCCTTACGTCAGCCTGACGACGACGCTGTTGGGGGCGGCGGACGCCGCGATCGGAGGAAAGACGGCGGTCGACACGCCCGCGGCCACCAATCTCATCGGCGCATTCCACCAGCCGGCCGCAGTGTTCATCGACCTCGACAGGTGGCTCACGCTGTCCGATCGGCAGATTCGCGAGGGGCTCGGAGAGACCGTCAAGCATGCCTGCATCGCCGACGCGTGCTTCTTCGAGGCCCTCGAGGACGCGTTCGTCGAGCGGGGGCTCAGCCCCGCCGAGTTCGTCCGCGACGACGCCTTGGCCGAGCTCACGGCAAGGCGCAACTGCGAGATCAAACGGGATTTCGTGACCTCGGACGTCCACGAGGGCAACAGGCGCATGGGATTGAACCTCGGCCACACGATCGGCCGGGCGCTGGAGACCGCCGCCGGGTACACCCTCAATCACGGCGAGTGCGTGGCGATCGGCCTGGCCCTTCAGTCCCGCCTCGGCGAGCGCCTGGGATACTGCAGCCCCTCCGACGTCGCGAGGATCGAGGCGCTCCTGAGCGCGATAGGCCTTCCCACGAAGATTCCCGAGGAAGTGACGGTCGATCGGATCATGGAGGCCATGGCGCACGACAAGAAAGCCAAAGCCGGCGCCATCCGCTTCGTCTTCCAAGAAGGCGTCGGGCGCCTTGTCGTGCACGACGGCGGATCCTATGCTAGGCCTGTTGCGGCGGAGGATGTGCGCGCCTTCCTGCAGTCGCAGGTGTGAGCGGCAATCGCAGGAACGGCCGCTTCACCCGATCTCGACGCTGCAGACAAGCTTTCCCCGGCTTCCGGTCAGCGAGGCGCAGGGGCCGCGGCGTCGGCGGACGGGCCGTAGCCATCCGCGTTCGCGGAGCCGCCGGCCTGATCGCCGCCGTCCGCTTGCTTGCCGCCGTCCGCTTGCTTGCCGCCGTCCGCTTTCCCGTCGCCCTCGTCGCCGCCGTCGAAGATGGAGCTGAAGCGGGCGTAGGCGAGTGAAAGACCGAAGCACACAAGGCCCGCCAGGAGGAGCGAGACGATCCGCACAAGCGAGTTCTGGCCGGCCATGTCCACGATCGCGAATCGCAAGACCATGACCATGATCAGCCCGAGCCCGTAGATTCGAAGGGCCTTGCCGCGCGCAATGAAGCCGATGAGCACGCACACGGTTCCCGCGGTCAAGAAGGCGATCGTCCCGAAGACGGAGGACCCGCCGGAAACCCCGCCGAAGAGGAAGAAGCCGCCGACGACGCCGATGGTCGTGTTCGCGGCGACGACGGCCGATCCTGCGACGTTCTCCGCCGCGGGCCACGCCATCCAGGTCAGCGCCATGTTCAACGCCAGGAGCGTGGCGAGGAAGGCGGCCTTCGCCGGAGGGCTCGCTGCGTCGCGGACGAGGAGGACGGCGAGGCACTCGTAGCAGAGCACGCCGAAGCAGATGCCCACCGGAGCCAGGAGCAGCACCGTGGTGGGTTTGACGACGATCTTCGGATTGCCCCGGTCGATGGTCTGCATCATGACCACGCGAGTGAAGGGCGGGCGTTCGCCCCGGCCTTTTCCGCAGAGAAGCTCCGTGGGCGTGAACTTGCTCGTCGGCAGGCCCGCGTAGATGAGAAGGGCGACGGCCAGGTTGACCAGCGCAATGTGGAGGACCAGCCGCCATTCGTCCTGCAATCCGGCGGCGGACGCCAGGCGCAGCAGATGCACGGGCACGGCGCCGACGACGGCGACTGCGAGCGCCCAGCTCGAGGCGATGAGGACCGGGCGGTTTGAGGCGCGGCGGCTGACGACGAGCACGACGCCTACGGTGATTGCAGCTGCGAGGAGCGAAAAGACCTCGCGCGCCGTCCCGCCGGGCTGCTGGATCTCGAAGAGAAGCAAAGTCGCGGGCATGATCACAGCGTGCTCTGCGGAACGGCGTCTGACGGTGGGAACGGCGCTCAGCGCCACGGCCCCGACCACGATGAGCTGAAGAGCGGGGTGCACGTCCCTTGCGGGCGAGCTCCAGCGGGCGTTGAAAAGGTCGACGACGCTCAAAGTGACCGCGGTTGCGCTTGCGCTCAGGCTCGCGTACGCGCTCGATCGCGCGTTCAGGGGAAGGACGGAGACGGCGAGGGTTGCGGCGAGGACGGCGCCGAGCAAGGCGAGGAGCGCCCACGGCTCGTCGGCGCCGATCGGAAGGGGCGCGTTGCGCATGGCTGAGAAGACTTGCACGGCCGCTAGGCAGCCGGCGAACCACCCGCCGCACAGCGCGTCCGAGTACATAGGCCACGCCGCGATCGCCCAGTGGGCGACCATGGCGTACACGCCCAGGGTCCAAGCCAGCGTGGCCAGAAGCGCGGCCGAGGAGGAGACGGGCGAAACGGTCGCGGCGACGACGTAGGGGGTGGCTGCTAGCCCCGCCGCCGTGACGGCGAAGGCGATGGCCGCGTAGGCGGTACGAAGCTTGTAGGAGGCCTCTTTGCGCGCGACGAAACCGCATACGAGCGTGAGGCTCGCGACGTAGAGGAAGATCGCCCAAGTGGCCTTCGGGGCCTGGGCGAGGTTGTCGTAGGCAAATGTCCTGGCCAGGATGACCGTCACTATTCCGCCCGCGCCGACGATGAGCGCAGCGAAGAACGTGCGCGCTTTGCCCGCGAGGAGAATGAGAACCACGGACCACGCGGTCAGCAGAAGTATGGCCGCCCCTGGCGGGATCGTGCCGCCAAGCAGCACGCCGCCGATGATCGCCACGAATCCGAGGCCGCCGCCCGTTCCCATGACCGTCGCGGCGGCAACCTTGTTGCCTCCCGGGCGCAGGGACAGCCGGGTGCCGACGCCGGTGAGCGCCGCAGCGACGACGCCGATGATGAGAATCTTTACGTAGTGCGGAACCGCGTTCCACAACAAGGCGACGAGGCTCGCCGCCGCCATGAGGATGAGGAGCGAGGCCGCGAGGGACAGGAGGTAGCGGCCCAGTTGCTTTTCCCCGCCGATCCGCTTCCACAGGGATTGTTTGGCGGGCTGGGCTTCGAACGTCTGCCCCTCGTTCCCGAAAGGAGGCGCTGTCGCCTCGTTCGCAGACCCGTGGCGATAGTTCGCCCACTTGTCGAATGGGCCGCCGACGCCCCACCCGGCGACTTCGCCTTCGGTCGGCTCAACGTGGCCTTCGCCCGTTTGGCCGACATCGATCGGCTCGTCGCCCGCGACTTGAACGTTGGGCGCATCGTCTGGGAAATCGCCGCTCTCGTTGGCGGACGCCGCGGAAACGGCAGAGTCGGATGCGGCCGACGCCGATGCCGCAGAAGCGGCGGACGCCGCGGAGCCTTCGAGGTGCGGATCGTGAGGAGTCTCCACGACGTAGCGAGCCGTGATCGCATCCGGTCTCGCATGGCTTGTTGGGACCGCCACGTAGGCCGTCGATTCGGGGAAGGGAAGCTCGCCGATCTTAGCGTCCGCGGAAGCGCGGCCGCCCGTCCGATCGACGCTGCCTGCCCGATCGACGTCGCTCGGTCGGCTTGCGCCGTCGGGCCGTCTCGTGTCGCCTGGCCTGCCCGGGTCCTCCTTCGGACCCGCGCGGTCTTCCGTCTCTTCGAAGGCCGCGACTTCGGGGGGCGCCGCCTCAAGCGACGCCCGGTCGGACGCCGCGTCGTCCTGCGCCCTGGCCGGCCCGACGCCGACGAGAGGGGGCTCCGGCACAACGGCGTTCTCAATGCGGGCCATGCTCGAAGATATTGAGTCGAGCTTTCCCAGGAGCAGATCGAAACGTGCGACGAGGGCCTCGACTGCGCCCTCCCCGTCCTGACTCTGCTTATGCGGTGTATCCATGCGAAGCCTTTCACTCTCAGCCTCTGAAAATGTTTAGCTATGGCACGATAGTAGTTCTATATGCGGCTGGACGCTAGGTGTTTCCAATAGGTAAAACTAGATGCAAGATAATTTAAAACATTGTGCATATTCGCGATCTTCTGCCGTTTCACGCTATGCGGACGAGCGTCATTCGGCCTCGCGTGCAGCTTTCCCTAACGAGTCGCGCGGCCCTCCTCAACTGGACGGCCGCTGTCCATTTGAACCGAACGGCCGCTGTCCTTCCGAACTGGGCTGCCGCTGTCCTTCCGAACCGAGTGGCAAACTCGCGCCGCCCTTGGGGCATCGCCCGTGTGGTTTGCGGTCCTCTCGCGCCAACCCGGCGCCCAGAATCGCCTACGTCGAACTCTCGGATCAGCCCAGACGGCGCCTTTGAGCCATCCCAGACCGAACTTTTGGGCCAGCCCAAACCGGCGCCTTCGGGCCAGCCGAGACCTGGGCCTTCGGGCGAGCCTGTGCCGAGCCTTCTCACACCGGCCTAGGCTGACCCTTGCGTGCCCGTCGGCGTTTGTTCCGGTCAAGGCTACTCCGACCAAGCCGCCAGCTCGTTTCCCGCGGGGTCTTTGAAATGGAATCTCCTGCCCCCGGGGAAACTGAAGATGTCCCGAACAATGACGCCGCCGTTTCGCTCGACTTCCTCCCGCATGTGTTCCAGGTCGACGACGTAGACGACGGCGAGGGGCGCCGACGTCGGCTCGTCGGAAGCAAGGCCGCTGCCGACGCCGCTGTCCGCGGTGTCGATGTAGTCCTCGCCCCATTTCTGGTATCTCCATCCAAAGGTGCGGGTGTAGAATTCCTGGGCTTGGCGCAGGGCCTCGCGGTCCGGCGCAGGGAACTCGACGAAGTCGATCCGATTGTGCACCGCCTTCCCGAACTCCTGTTCGCTTTGATCCTGCCCGCCCTGGCCTTGCCCGTCTTGATCGTGTTCCTCTTCGCTCATGCGGTTCTCCTTCCGTGCTCCTTTGAATGATAGCTCCGGCGGAACGGCCCCTTAGAAAAGGCCCTTTAGAAAAAGCGGGGCTGGCAACGGCGCCGACGCTGCTCCAGCCGAGCCGGCGAAGCGGCGAAGCGCCCGCGTGGCCGGGGGAAGCGCCTGCAGGCAGGTGCTCCGCCGACGCCGCTGGACGCGACTCATTGGCGAACGGCCGCGTCCAACGACGTCAGAGACTGTGCTTCCCCTTGGGGACGAAGGGTCTGCCGCCGTCTTCGTCGGGATCGAGGGCGGCTCTGTCCGTTTCGGCGTCGGGTCCGGCCTCGCGGTCGATGCTCCCTAGGCTCTGCCTTGCGGACTCGATGCCTTCCCGCATGCTGTTGCCTCCTCCGAGGCCTCCGGACCCGCTTTCCGCTGCGCCTTCGGAGGCGCTGGCCTCCTCGGCGGCGGGCGCGTTCTCTTGCTCGGCAGACTCGCCGATAGTCACGCGGTCGGAGGAATGCGGCGACGAATCCGAGTTCGGATCGTTGTTGTTCCCTCCGTTTACGCTTGCCATCGCGGTGTGCAGGCGCTTGAAGAGGTCCTCGGTCTCCTTCGTCATTTTTGCGAGCTCTTGCGTGGAATTGAGCAGATCGTCAAGATTTCGACGCATCTTGTTCGCCCATTCAAGCGAGAGAGACGAGACCTCGGTGATGACCTTGGGCATTGTCGCTTGAAGCGAGACCGCGAATTCTCCGGAACGGTCCACCACGCTGGAAACGATCTCGCCGATGGCTTCGCTAATCGTGTTGTGGACCGTCACGACGAGGTTTGAAGCCACAGTGAGTCCCGTCGACAGTGCGTGCGAGCAGGTTCCCGCCAAGTCGACGTGCTTTGCGACGTCGCTCTGAAGATCGGAGTAAGTCGAGACCGTCGTTCCGTCCAAGGGGGAGACGTCCGCGTGGATGGAACGCAGCAGGTCGTCGGCGTTGCTCTGGAGCGAGTCCGCCACTGAGCTCCACGCCTGGGCGAAGTTCTCCGTCTGCGTCGGGTCGCTGGCGAGTTGGTCGAGCCAGTCTTTGAGCGGCGACAGGTGGTCCAAAAGCCACGAGGCGCCGAGCGAGGAAAGCAATTCGACCGGCTTCATCGAGAAGGATCCGGAGCCTCCGCCGGGGCTTAGGCTGTTGAGCGAAGGGCTGACCCAGGATTGGCCCTCGATGCGCTCGGCCAGTGCCTGCCCTTCCTGGACGAGGCCCAGCCCTGAGAACGGAGTGGGGGAATCGTTGTTTGCATCTTTAGACATTCGTGCCTCCCAGGATCTCTCCCAGCTTGCGGAAATCGCGCGTGGATTCCGAATCCGCGGTCTCGTAGGAACTTGCCGTCGTGCGCAGGTCGGACACTGTCAAATCGATGGCGGCCGCCGACGCCGTGATGACCGCGTCCGCCTCTTTTTTCGCCGACTCAAAAGGCGAAACGAGGAACGAGCACAGATCGCCGAAGGCTTGCCCCGTCAGACTCGTGGATGTCAGGGCGGAGGTCGAGCCGCCCACGCTTGTGCTGATTTCCGCTATCTTTGCCGCATGCCCGCTTAGCGCGGAGGGATCTACTTGCATTCCGTCTTTCACCGACGCCTCCAGAGGTTGGATACTGCTTTCTTGTTGTCGTCTTCGTC